>Ga0315338_1003484_pt1 | contig 13630 bp, 14 predicted proteins | sample ASW8metaG_FD_204518 | JGI IMG/M metagenome (GOLD analysis project Ga0315338, IMG submission 204518) | Ammonia-oxidizing marine archaeal communities from Monterey Bay, California, United States - ASW #8 | ecosystem: Environmental > Aquatic > Marine > Coastal | place: USA: California | collected... | reverse complement strand
GGTCGTGCAGATCGACTTCGCCATCGCCCTTACGGGTACAATGCGCTGCAACGAAGCGATCGAAGTTTTGCAGAATGTCTTCGCCCGCTGTGGCGAATCGCCCCACGCTCTGCTGGCCCTCGGCCGGGCCCAAACCGGCGCCGGCGATGCAAAATCCGCGCAGAAGGCGTTCAAACGCGCGCTCACACTTGCCCCGAATTCTGCCGATGCGCATTTTGCGTTCGGCCGCAACCGGATGGAGGAAGGCGAGATCGAGATTGCCAATCGTCTGTTCTTCGATACCTTGGCGATCGATCCCGCCCATGCGAGCGCCTACCGCTTCCTCGCCGGCAACAAGGCTTTGGCCGCGGACGACGCCACCTTCAATCAAATGCTTGAACTGCTACAAAGCGGTCGTCTCAGCCTGACGAAACAGAGTCGCCTGCACTTCGCCGCGGCAGCGGTATTCGAACAGGCCGGCGATGTCGAAAACGCCTTCGTGCATTTCACCGCCGCGAACGATCTGAAGAATGTGATCTTCGACCCCGATTACTGTGCCGCCTATTTCGGCAAACTGATCGAGACCTACGACAAGGATTTCTTCGACCGCATACGCGGTTGGGGCAATCCGGACGAGCGGCCGCTTTTCATCGTTGGCATGCCGCGTTCGGGCACGAGCCTGATCGAACAGATCCTGGCGAGCCACGGCGACGTCTTCGGTGCCGGCGAACTGGAAATGTTCAACGGCTTCGTGGCTGGCCTCGCAGAACGTGTCAATTCGGACGCGGCCTATCCGGAATGCGTCGCCGCGCTCGAACGAGACGCCGTTGCGGATATGGCACTCACGCATCTCGGTACGCTCGAAGCACTTGCCCTCAGCGCACGGTTCGTCAGCGACAAAATGCCGACGAACTTCCTTCATATCGGTCTCATCCTGACGTTGTTCCCCAACGCGCGCATCATTCATTGCCGCCGCGACCCACGCGACACCTGTTTCTCGATCTTCGGGCTCGGTTTCGCCGGCGACCATTCCTACGCCTACGATCAGAGAAATCTGGGCCGTTTTTATCGGCAGTACGAACGGCTGATGGATCACTGGCACCACACTGTGCCGGGCACGATCCTCGACGTGCAATATGAGGACGTGATCGCCGACCAGGAGGCGCAGACGCGGCGCCTGCTGGAGTTCTGCGGTCTGGAATGGGATGCGCGCTGCCTCGATTTCCACAAGACCGACCGGACCGTTCGAACCTGGAGCTACAACCAGGTCCGGCAGCCGATCTACAAATCTTCCGTCGCCCGCTGGCGCAAATTCGAAGCCCATCTGACGCCGCTGCTCGACGAGCTGGACGTGCGCGATGCCGAACGGGCGGAGATTTGAAATGACCGACGCAATTCTCGATTCCGCCAAGACGGAAGATGCTTTTTCTGCAGCCCAATGCCTGAATACCGTAGCCCAAAATTTCGGCAAGAGCCCCCTGGCCCAAGCCCGCGATTTCATGCGTCTTCATTTCGGTCCCGGCCGCCTGTCGCTTCAGGAGTATTATCAGTTTCGCCTGTTCGACGATTCGCGGTACAGCCTGCACGAAAAGCGCCAGTTCCTCGGTCACAAGGCGCAGAAAAAGCTCTATGCGCGCCATATTCCAATGCACTGGCGCGCGACGGTTGGCGACAAGATCGTGTTTTACGCCTTGTTCTCCGGTCTCGGCTTCCCGGTGCCGCGCACGGCCGCGCTGCTGCATCCCAATCGAGAATTCGGCGATACCGAAATCCTGCGCGATACGGCGGCGCTGGAGTATCACCTCCGCAATCCCAACAACTACCCGTTCTTCGGCAAGCCGGTCGATGGGATGTTCAGTCTCGGCGTCGCCAGTGCAGAAGCCTACGACGCGGAAAGTGACAGCGTCGTCTTGAGCGGCGACCGGCGGATTTCCGTAACGGACTTCGTCGCCGCGACGGCGGATTATTTCGGCCGCGGCTACCTGCTTCAGGAGCGGCTCGAACCCCATCCAGAGATCGCCCCGCTCTGCGACAACCGCGTTTCCACCATTCGGCTGATGATCATGCTCGGCCAGGAAGGACCGGAAATATTCCAGGCTCTGTGGAAGATCCCAGGCAACGGTAACGTCGCCGATAATTTCTGGCGGACAGGTAACATGCTGGCCGCACTCGATATCGAAACCGGCCGCGTAGGAAGAGTCGTGCGCGGCGTCGGCCCCGGGCAGGAATCTCTCTCCGCCCATCCGGAAACCGGTGCGGCGATGGAGGGCTTCACAATACCTGATTGGCAATCCGTAACCGAATTGGCATTGCGGGCCGCCCAGGCAATACCCGGCCTGCCCCTGCAAGCATGGGATATCGCACTTTGTCCGACGGGCCCGGTGCTGGTCGAGGCGAATATCGGCGGCGACGTGAATTTGCCCCAGATCGCCTCCGGCAACGGAATCATGAACGGGCGGCTCGCTGCGTTCGTGGAAAACCGAAGTTAGCGCGAGAGGAACTCGCGCAAGGCCACCGCTTGATTGCGCGTCTCGTCGCGCGCGCTGTAGAGCAGCGTGACAACCGCGTGGTCTCGCCCGAGATCCTGGAGTGTCTTGAAGGCTTCAGCCGATTCAATTTCCTCCGCGTAACGGTGTTTGAACTCGTCCCACTTCGCCGGGTCGTGCGCAAACCATTTGCGCAGCGCCGCGGACGGCCCCGCCTCTTTCAGCCACAGATCGATCGCGGCGTTCGCCTTGGTCATGCCGCGCGGCCAGACCCGGTCGACCAGGACGCAATATCCGTCGGACGCGGCGCGCGGTTCGTAGATACGTTTAACCAGGAACATGATCGCTATTTGGGGTCGTCGAACCGCTGATCCAAGAGCCGGATCGGTTTCTGCCGGGACTCGATCTGCGTCTGCTCCGCAAGCGCGCCCGGCGCCGTGAAGGAAACGTCGACGGCAACGCCGATCTTGCGGCGCAGGATTTCCATGTAGGCGTCCTTGACCTCAGGATCACCCAGACCATCGCGAATTTCCAGAGTAACCGTCATCTCGTCGCGGCCCTTGTCGTCCCGCGTCGCGCGGCAGATAAATTCGCCGGTGAATTCCGGCCGCTCCGCCAACATGCCGCCGATCGCCTGCGGGAAGAAGTTGATGCCGCGCAGCTTGATCATGTTGTCGCTGCGCCCGAGAAACCCTTCGATCCGGCGCAAATTCAACGTGGAGGGCGCCGGGTCCGTCCGGAAGGCAGAGACGTCGTGCGTGTTGAAACGGATGATCGGATAGATATCGTCCTTGAACAGGCAGGTATTGACCATATCGCCGGGCTGCCCGTCGGCGGCGGGGGCGCCCGTCTCGATATCGCAGATTTCCAGGTATTGCGCATCCTCATTGACGTAGAGGCCTTGCCGGTCCGGCCCTTGCCCCGCAATCGCGCCCGTGTCGCCGACCCCGTACCAGTCGTAGATTTCCGCCCCGCCCCAACTCCGCGACAGCATATCGACCGCCTCACGCCCCATATGCCCTGAGATCATGCGGACCGGAATATCGACGCCCGGTTCCAGCCCCTGCTCGCGCGCAACGTCGGCCAGATGCTTGATGTAGTCGGCGAAACCGACGATCACCGTGGCGCCGAAATCCTTCATCATCGCCACCTGTTGCACCGAGCGCGTCTCCACCCCCGTCCCGGCCGGCAGGAAAATCGAATTGGTCCAGTGCACAACCGCCTCGCGCAGGTAGTGACCGCCATTGACCATGCCATGGCCATAGACCGAATGGACGATATCGTCCGGCCGCAGCCCCTGCAGCAGGTAAAACCGCGCGATCAGTAGGTTCTGCACCTCGCGGCTTTTTGGCCCGTACAGCAACACCTGCGGCTTGCCGGTGGTGCCCGAGGTGGTGTGCACGACGACCGGCGGCCGTTCGTCCGGCGGATACAGTTCCATACCGTGGAAGTCGCCAAACGGCGGATGCGCCTCGATACTCGCCATAATATGGGATTTGTCGAAAACTGGCAGCTTGCCGATATCGTCCAAGCCGCCGATGTCGCCCGGTTCGATGCGCTGTTCGCCCCAGTGCCTTTGGTAGAATGGAATCTGCCAGGCGCGCGCCAGCAAGGTCGCGAAACGACTTTCCTGTAGGGAACGCAACTCGTCGCGACTCATCGTCGTGAACCGGTTCAGGAACGCCGGGCCTATTGGATAGTCTTCGGCCAGTGCCAGCATGTCGGCAGCGGTGAAGTAGTTAGCGGTACGCGCCATCTATTTTGCTCTATTCGGAAAGGCTGCGATCTTCCCCTCACCCTGCCCTCTCCCCAGGGAGAGGGTTCTATGGAGCGCGGTAACGATGCTCCCTCTCCTTGGGGAGAGGGCAGGGTGAGGGGAGAACCGGCTGAGCCTCTGTTCCATCATTGTGTTCGTACGCGGCACTATAGCAGAATGCCGCTCCACAATTCGCATTGGAGGCCCTTCCGTATGACCCGCTGGACCCTACCCCGCGGCGCCCGCCTGGCGCTCAGCCTGGTCGTCAACGTCGAGGAAGGCTCCGAAATGACGATCGTCGACGGCGACCGCGGGCCGGAAGCGGTAGACGAACTCGGCATCGCGATGCGCAAATCGATCCGAAACCACGGCAACGAAAGCAATTACCAGTACGGCATCAAAGCCGGTGCCCCACGCATCATGCGGCTGTTGCAAGATCGAGATATGCGGGCGACCTTCACCGCAGCGGCGCTGGCGTTGGAGCGCGCGCCGGGTTTGGCACACGCTATCGCGGACGGCGGGCACGAAACCTGCAGTCACGGCTGGCGCTGGATTCATCAGTTCCAAATGGACGAGGAAACCGAACGCGATTTCATCCGCAAGGCCGTCGCCTCTATCGAAAAAACCACCGGCACCCGCCCCTATGGCTGGCTGTCGCGCTACCTGCTGACCGACAACACGCGGCGCCTGCTGGTCGAGGAAGGCTTCACCTATCACATGGACGACTATTCGGACGATATCCCGTTCTGGGACAAGGACCACGACAAACCAATCGTCATCCTGCCCTATACGCTCGACTCGAACGACATGAAGATGTGGACCGCGCCGAGCCTGACACCGGCCGACTGGTTGGAATACGCCATCGACAGTTTCGAGTGGCTATACCGCGAAGGCGCTGAGTCGGCGCGCATGATGTCGCTCGGCATTCATCTCCGCATCATCGGGCGGCCCGGCCGTATCGGCTATTTCGAGAAGTTCCTGGACCATGTCGCGGCCAAACCTGATGTCTGGATCGCGACCCGCCAGGAAATCGCCGAGCATTGGGCCGCCCAAAACCCCGCATGAGGACAGCATGACCGACGTCGTTCCCGCCAGCTTGACCGCCAATCCGTGGCCCGAAGTGACCCGCGCGACACAGGCGGCCAACGATGCCGCCGAGCCCGAATCCGCCCTGCTCGAATGCGTGCAGGCAACCTTGCGCATCACCGGCGACGCCAATGCCTTTAAACAACCCGGGGCGCTGAAGGAAGGTGAACGGCACTACTTCGTCGGCGGCGTCTTTCTCGCCGCGCCGGACAATGCATCGCACCTGCTGGTCGCGGAATGGGGTTTTCCGCGCGTACAGCACCGGCTGCATTTCCCACTCGACACCGGCCATCCCGGCTGGATTTGGCAAAACCGGACTCCGCTAATCCTGGAGAACACGGACGAGCACAGCGAGTTCAAGCAGATCCTGAAGACGTCGCGGATGGGCTCGGCCATGTACGCGCCGATGCTGTGGCAGGGCCAGTTCCTCGGTCAGATCATCACCGCCGCTCAGGCCCGCAATACCTTTAGTCCACCGGACCGCGACCGCATCGCCGCGATGGCGTCCATCGCGGCCGGCCTTTACATGGCCAAAAGCGGTCCGGCTTGGCTGGACCAAGCCTGGCGCGATACGATCGGCTAATCCTTCCAACGAAAAGGTCTACACATGAGCCTCTATCCACCGCCGCAGGACATCCAAACCGAAGTCTTCGCCCGCTTGCCGAAGGAATTGTGCAAGAACGCAGGCTCCGCTTGGGCCGACGCCAGCCTGGAAGGCGCCAAGCTGGACGGCTTCCTGGAAGGACCTTCTTTCGATCGCAACGGCAATCTCTACATGGTCGACATCCCCTTCGGGCGGATTTTGCGTTTGGCTGCCGACAGCGGCGACTGGGATGTTGTCGCCGATTATGACGGCGAGCCGAACGGGCTGAAAATCCATCGGGACGGCACGATCTACATCGCCGACTACGCCAATGGCATCATGAAACTGGACCCCGCGACCGGCGCGGTCACGCCGCATGTCACGCGCGCCAAGATGGAAGGCTTCAAGGGCTGCAACGATCTGGTCTTCGCCAAGGACGGCACCCTGTACTTCACCGACCAGGGGCTGACCGGCCTGCACGACCCGACCGGGCGGGTCTACCGGATTCACACCGACGGCAAACTCGAATGCATGATCGACACGATCCCGAGCCCGAACGGCCTCGTGCCGGATCTAAACGAGGGGCTGCTCTATATCGCGGTGACACGGGCCAACGCGGTCTGGCGCATGCCACTGCCGAAATCCGGCGGCACCTTCAAGGTCGGCCTGTTCATCCAGCTCTCGGGCGGTAGCGGTGGGCCGGACGGCATGGCGCTCGACGCCGAAGGCAATCTCGCCGTCTGCCATGCCGGCATGGGCTCGGTTTGGCTGTTCAGCAAGCTCGGCGAACCGCTCTACAGGGTGCGCTCCTGCGAGGGCCTGTTTACGACCAACTGCGCCTATGGCGGCCCGGACAACCGATTCCTGTACATCACGGAATCCCACTCCAACACGATCCTGCGCGCGGAGATGCCCTGGCCCGGCAAGACCATGTATTCGCACACGGTTTGACGACGTGTGACGCGGCAATCACGTTGATCATCCGCCCCGAACATGCATGATGTCGGCCTTGTAGGGAGAAATCATGCCGCGGGCGAAGGGTTACGACGAGACGGAGGTGCTGGACCGGGCGACGCGGGCGTTCTGGGCGCGCGGCTATGAAGCCACGTCGATGAGCGACCTGGTCAAAGCGACCGGGTTGCATCGCGGCAGCCTGTACGCCGCCTTCGACGACAAGCGTGGAATGTTCCTGGAATCGCTGCGCCATTTCGACAAAGCCTATCGCGCAGACTTCTTCGACTCGGTCGCACGAGAGCATGCCGGGAAAGACGCCGTCATCGCCGCCTTCCGCGGCGTTGGTCGTCAGGCCGCCGCGGGCGACACGCCGGGCGGATGCCTGCTCGTCAACACCACGCTGGAATTATCGCCGCACGATCCGGAAGTGCGCCATTTCGTCGATAGCGCCCTGCGCGAGGTTGAGGAATTCTTCTTCACCCAGATCGAGTCAGCCAAGCGCGACGGCTCGATGTCGGGATCGGTAGCGCCGCGGCAGACCGCGCAGGCGCTGCTCGCGCTGTTCCTCGGGCTGCGCGTGTTGACGCGGACGGGGCCGAACGCGGCGGCCGCGAAGGCAATCGTGGCTCAGGTGGAGACGATGCTGGGGTGAGTAGCGCGGCACCGATAAGTCGTGTCTCCCTGAACGGCGTTTCCCCCTCGCCCTCCCGAACTTCTAAAGCCCGAGATGCGGTGCCACCCACTCCCGCAACATGCCGATCGACTGAAACCCGTTGCAGCGGGTGACTTCCGTGCCATCCTTGAACAGAATCAGGGTGGGCGCGGCGCGGACATTGTGGCGCGCGGCAATTTCCGGGACGTCTTCGGAATCCACGTCGATGATATGGAGCGGTTCAGCCGCCCGTTCCCGCAATTGCAACAGCCCCGGACCGAGGCGGCGGCAAACTGCTCAGGATTTGGTCTGGAACTTGGCGACGGTAAAGCCGTCACCGATCGCCGCGTCGAAACCGGCTTCGTCCGCGGCTTGTTCGAATTCACTCATGAAACTTTCCTCACAAAAACGGCCCCGACGGTGATGCGCCGGGGCCGTTCGGGTCCGAGACCCTATTTCTCGACTTCGCGATAGGCCATGCCGGCGGGGTAGGTCGTCCCGTCGGTATCGAGCTGCATGGTGATGTTGAACTTGTTGCCCCAGTTGAAAATACTGCAGGCGAAGCTCAGCTCGACCAGCTCATCATCGCTGAACTCTTCCTTCAGCGTGTCCCAGAAACCGCTGGTCACGCTGTGCGGGTCGCCGGCGATGCGTTCGGCCAATTCGACGGCCAGCGCCTCGCGCGTCGTCAGGGTTGATGTATCGCCGCCCAGCACGGCGTCTTCCTTCGCTTTGACTTGGGCGCTCACGGCGTCCGTACGAACGGTGTTTCAATAGGCGCAGTCGTTGATCTGCCCGGTCTTGAGCCGCATCATCTCGAAGATGTGTGCGTCGATCCTGCCGCCGCCGAAGAAACTTTCGAAGACCGGCACGATGCTGTTCAGCAGTCCCGGCACGCGGCCGATGACGCCGAACATCTGCGTGTCCTGCCACCAGCCCTCGCGGGCCTGCTGCAGTCTCTCATTGACCCCGGCATCGGGGCTTTCGCCCTCCAGGACCGGTTGTACCCGTGACGCCATTCTGTCCCTCCATTTATATTTGAACGATCATTCTTGTATTGAGACGGTAGTCGCCACAGCGATGGCCTGTCAAGGTCAGCGCCCTGATCTAACGGTGAAGATTTGTACTGTTCAAACTTGCCCCGAAGCCGCGTATCTTGCCCGGGCAACGGAGGAAGAATTCATGACTGCCAGCGATACCAATTTGCACCCCCAAAACGGGCACGCACACGTAATTGGCCCTTCGGTACCCGAACTGTGGCACCGCACGATCCCGGACGTGCTCAAGGCGACCGTCGCCGAACACCCCGACCGCGACGCGGCCGTCTTCGTCGAGCAGGACGTGCGCTGGAGTTGGACAGAACTGGACAGCGAAATCGACGCGCTGGCAGCGGGCTTGCACGACCTTGGACTCCGGACCGGAGACCGGGTCGGCATCTGGTCGCCGAACCGCTACGAATGGCTGCTGACACAGTTTGCCACCGCGCGGCTCGGTCTCGTCCTGGTCACCATCAACCCGGCCTACCGCCTGGCCGAAGTCGAATATGTTCTCAACAAGGTCGGGTGCGCCGCCCTGGTGACGGCGACTAGTTTCAAGTCCAGCGACTATGTCGGCATGCTGCAGACGCTGGCGCCGGAATTGGCCACATGTGCGCCCGGCGCGCTCGCCGCCGCCAAGATGCCCGACCTCAGAACCATCATAAAAATGGGCGCCGACCCAGTCCCAGGCATGTTCGCCTTCGACGAGATCCCAGCCCGTGGCCGGAAGGCGGATGTCGATCTCGACGCTATTTCCGCCACGCTGGACCCCGACGATGCGGTCAATATCCAGTTCACCTCGGGCACGACCGGCGCGCCAAAGGGCGCAACCTTGACGCACACCAACATCGTCAATAACGGCCGCTACGTGGTCGGTGCGCAGCGCTTCACCGAGGCGGACCGGCTGTGCATCCCGGTGCCGCTCTACCACTGCTTTGGCATGGTGATGGGGACATTGGGCTGCGCCACCACCGGCGCCGCCATGATCTTTGCTTCGGAAGGCTTCGACCCGGATGCCACCCTGAAGGCGCTGTCGGCGGAGAAATGCACCGCCGTCTACGGTGTACCCACGATGTTCGTCGCCATGCTGGAGCATCCGGAGCTGGCGTCGTTCGACCTTAACGCCCTTCGCACGGGCGTGATGGCGGGCGCGCCCTGCCCGATCGAGGTGATGAAGCGCTGCGTCGCCGAGATGCATCTGGACGACATCACCATCGCCTATGGCATGACCGAAACAAGCCCCGTTTCTTTCCAGACCGCTACCGACGATCCGCTTCAAAAGCGAGTCTCAACGGTAGGGCGCATCCAGCCGCATGTCGAATGCAAGGTCATCGACGAGAACGGCACCACGGTCGCACCCGGCGAACAGGGCGAGCTTTGCACGCGCGGCTATTCGGTAATGAAAGGCTATTGGGACGATAAGGAACGCACCGCGGGTTCGATCGACACAGAGGGCTGGATGCATTCCGGCGATTTGGCCACCATCGACGAAGAGGGCTACTGCAACATCACCGGGCGGGTGAAGGACATGCTGATCCGCGGCGGTGAGAACGTGTATCCCCGCGAGATCGAAGAATATCTCTATCGGCATGCCGCTGTGCAGGAGGTTCAGGTATTCGGCATTCCCGACGAAAAATACGGCGAGGAGGTCTGCGCCTGGATCGTACTCAAGGCGGGCACTGCCGCGACGGAAGAGGAGATCAAGGAATTCTGCCGCGGCCAGATCGCGCACTACAAGATTCCGCGCCACGTCCGCTTTCGCGACGAACTGCCGATGACGGTCACGGGCAAAGCCCAGAAATTCCGCATGCGCGACGCGATGATCGAGGAATTGGGTCTCATCGCGCAACAGACCGCTTGAACCGGCGTTATGTGTCGAGCAATGGCAAGTTCTTGGAAACGGCGTAGCGGAACCATGCTCCGGCGATGAGCGACGTCACGATCGCGACCAGGACCAACGCGACGAAGAACCGCTCGTCGATCAGCCCGAAGTCCAACGCCACGCTCGCCAGCACGATTCCGGGACCGCCACGCGTATTCATGGCGACGGCAAAGTGCCAACTGGTCAACGGATTGCAGCGCGCAAGCCGCATCGTCACGAAGACGCAAACACCCTCCACAGCTGTGGAAAAGAGAAGGAAACCGAAAAATAGAAGCGGGTCAAAGGCGCCCGGCAAATCGATTCGGAGTCCGATGATTGCAAAATAGATCGGGATGAAGAAGCCGAGCCCAAACGAGGAGACCTTCTCTTTGGCTTCTTCGAACTCACCCGGCGGCATCGCACCCAATACGATGCCGGCCATGAAGGCGCCGAAGACCACGTTCACCTCAAGCGCGGACGCGAGCGAAACCATCAGCAAGCACCAGATGAGCGTGTAGCCCAGGCGCGAGGCTTTAAACACCAGGTTAATCCGCAACCGGTTTGCCCGGCGCAGCAAGGGAGGACCGAGTAACAGTGCTGCCGCAGCAAAGATAAATGTGCGCGACGCCGCGAGGCCGGCCTCTGCAAAAGACGGCGACTGGGAACCCGCGAGACTGGTCGCGATTGCGAGCGCCGCCCACAGCAGCATGTCCTGAACCGTCGATGCTGCGAGGACGATCTTGGCAAACCGGGTCGCAATAATCCCGAGATCGATGAAGATTCGCGAGATGACCGGAATTGACGTGACCGCCATGGCAATCGCGAAGATGAAGGCAAGCGTCAGGGGGTTGCCTCGCGGACCACTGTAGCTGGCGAAGTCGACCCAATAGGTCGCAATCCAACCGGCGGAAAACGGAATGATCGTTGCACCGCAAAGCAGCAGCGCGGCGAAACGTCGGTCAGCCGGTTCAAAGTCCCGCTGCACCCTGAATCCTGCGGTGAACATCAGCAGGATCAAACCCAACCAATAGACCGCAGACAGAAGCTTGCCATTAAGGAGCGCCGCCGGCACCAGCCATTCCGCGATGCCGGGCGCCATATATCCGAGCACCGACGGCCCGATCAGAAGGCCCCCGCAAATTTCACCCACAACACGCGGCAGACGCATCCGTTCGAACGCGTAGCCGAGGCTGTGCGCCAGAATGAGCAGCGCGACCGTAGAGATAAGAAATTGGGTGAGTTCGGTATTTGTAAGCATAGTCTAACTATCGGCGTGCATCTCCAGCCAGCCGGAATCTCACAGCGCAGTTCCGATCGACACTAATTTCGACAAGACTTGTTTTTCTTGGTCTTTCGCCTGATGCGCAACACTGTCAAAATCCTCTTGGCCTGCGTTTAACACAACATGCAAATGTCCGATACAGGAGTTACGATTTTGCCCGTCCAAGAACACCCCGTCGAACTGACGGCACCCGACATTTCCGCCTACAAGGCCGGCAATACGGGCGTCGATTACGTGACCACCTTGGACAGCGGCAAGCCCGGACCGCACGTCATGATCAACGCGGTCACGCACGGCAACGAAATCTGCGGCGCAATTGCGCTCGACCATCTGTTCCGAAACGGCATCGCACCAACCCGCGGCAAGCTCAGCCTTGCTTTCGTGAACCATCTGGCTTTCAGCCGTTTCGATCCGAAGCTACCGCGCTACTCCCGCTTGGTCGACGAGGATATCAATCGCGTCTGGGTCGAAGAGCGTCTAGACGGCGACGAGGACAACAACGAGTTGCGACGCGCCCGCGAGCTGCGGCCGATATACGACACCGTCGACCATTTGCTCGATATCCATTCGATGGGCACCCTTTCGCCGGCGCTGATGCTGTGCAACGGGTTGGACAAGGAAGTCGCGATCGCCCGCCAGATCGGCTATCCGGCGCACATCGTAGCCGGCTCCGGACATGTCCGCGGCAAGCGGCTGATCGAGTACACGCCATTCAACGACATAAGCACTGCGAAGACGGCCTTACTGGTCGAGTGCGGCCAGCATTGGGCGAAACCAACGGCGACCATCGCGCTGGACACGGCGCTGTATTTCCTGCGCGCGGTCGACTTCATCGATCCGGACTTCTTCGCGGCGCACGTTACCGATACGGACCCCGCCCCGCAAAGCGTTCTGGAAGTAACCGCCGGCGTCGTGACTAAAACGGACGAATTCCGTTTCGTCGAGGATTTTTCCGGCCTGGAGCGTTTCGCCGAGGCCGGCACAGTCATCGCGATGGACGGCGATAAGGAAATCAAGACTCCCCACGATAACTGTATTCTGGTTATGCCCAACCCGCACGCGCGCAAAGGCATGCGCGTCCTGCGCTTCGCCCGCGAGGTACCACCGACATGAGTAGCGAAGACAACGCAAAGGCAATGGCCCTCGAAATGGCGCAGGCGCTTGCCCTGGTCCGCGCCGGACACTCGCTCTACACCGACCTGCTCGCCGCGGTGCGGGAGACTGTCGCATCAGACGGCGACGCGGATATTCCCGTGCTGGTAAAGCGGCTGAACGAAGCGATCACGGCCTATGCGCCGCGCGACACGCCCGCGCGCAGTTTACTGGCCAAGTACGATTAGAGAAAATCGGGGTATGTCGTAATCGCCTTTGGCGATCCGACAACCGCGTGAATTTTCTCTACAGCCTTGATAGCGATCAGATTCACAGTCTTATCCGAACCCATGCCATGGGTTCGACTAAACCTGATCCGATCTAGTAAGTAGCGCGACCGCCAGAAATATCGAAGACCGCGCCGGTTGAAAACGCGCAGTCTTCCGAAGCCAACCAAGCGACCAGTCCGGCAACTTCCTCGACCTTGACAAAGCGACCCATCGGAATTTTCGAGAGCATATAGTCGATATGCTCTTGTGTGATCTGATCGAAAATGCGCGTTCTGGCGGCAGCCGGCGTCACGCAATTGACCCGCACGCCAGTGTCCGCCAACTCTTTGCCGAGCGACTTGGTGAGCGCGATGACGCCGGCCTTGGCGGCACTGTATGCCGACGCGTTCGGGTTGCCTTCTTTGCCGGCGATGGATGCGATATTGACGATGCGACCGTAATCCTGCGCCTTCATCACCGGCGATACCGCGCGGCAGCAATAGAACACGCCGTTGAGGTCGATTTCGATGACGCGGCGCCATTCGTCGAGCGGATAGTCCCAAACCGGCGTGGCTGGACCGGCGATACCGGCA
>Ga0315338_1003481_pt1 | contig 13638 bp, 22 predicted proteins | sample ASW8metaG_FD_204518 | JGI IMG/M metagenome (GOLD analysis project Ga0315338, IMG submission 204518) | Ammonia-oxidizing marine archaeal communities from Monterey Bay, California, United States - ASW #8 | ecosystem: Environmental > Aquatic > Marine > Coastal | place: USA: California | collected... | reverse complement strand
GGTTATTTTTGCCCGGTCAAAGTTCGACACTAAAAGTCTTTCCAGTGGGAAAGGTTGTGGACATTGACGAAGAGGACGGAGAGGTCACGGTTCGTTGGTCTGATTATGATGAGACAGGCGAAAATCCTGAGCATCTGAAAATAGTTCTTGACAAATAATATAATATTTGTTATAGTGTAAATATATTAAATCGGAGAGCAAAATGTTATTTGTGAGCGTTGAATGGGATCTGGAAGTAAATGAAGCAGATGGATCACGAACACTGACACTCGCGGAGGCCGGTCTTTCTTCCGTTGTGGAGTTGCCCGAGCACCTTGAGAAGCTAGGCGGCGAGCTTGGCGATTTTGTGGAAGATCAGCAATGGCTCACTGAAGTAAGCGATTGGCTATCTGATGAGCATGGATTTTGCCATTATGGTTTTGAAGTAATCAGTGAAGGAAACAGTATTTATAATAAAAGTTCTTGACTTTTGATTAAAAATATGAGATAATAAGTAATAACTTATTGAGAGAGAGTGAAATGAACGAATACAAAGAAAAGAAAATGAGCTACGGGTTTTATGGTGATTTCATGACTTATAATCCAGTACAGTTCACTGCTCAAGGAGCGAACATTCTATGGAATCACCCCGGTGGTGGATGTACTCATGCTTGGTTGCTTGGAGAAGCCGACGACTTCAAAGAGAGTGGGCAATATGATATTGTTGTTCCAGAAGAGAATGGAGGCGTTGTCTCTGTTCATTGGGACCATCTCCAGCCCATCATTGTTCCCACGGTTTAAAGATAAATAAAAAAGTTCTTGACAACCCCTAATATATTTGTTATAGTGTAAGCATGAAAAATAAAAAGCGTAACATAGTGATGATTAGTGGCACCCTCAAAAACGGGTCGCCCTTTACTTTTCCCATGGTCGTTCAAGGTGACGAAAGCCCCGAACGATTAGAGCGTTTAGCTCGTGACGTGACCATGAACGCCTTTCTTTCGGCCCCGGTCACTCTCAAGTTTCATTTCCCCGACGGAGAACAATCCAATGACTAAGAAAGACTTTATCAAAATTGCCAATATCCTGAAGACCACGGACCTTGAGCCCCACAAGCGGGCAAGTCTCGCCGTGTCCTTCGCTTCTGTTTGTCGGGATGACAACCCCAACTTCAATGTGGACCGCTTTTTGAAGGCGTGTGGCGAACTTACGGTTCCCACTTGTGAGATCACCCCCATCGATATGGACCACGACCTTGAAGACAAGTTGGGGATGTAATCATGGAGGCCCGAATAACTGAGTGTTTCACCACTTGTCAGGAGGCATGGGAGTTTGTGAAAAACCTGAAAGCTCAGGGGATTCAATGTGCCAGCCCTCGAATGATTATCCCTGACAGCCTTTACGGCGGAGAAGGGGAAGTTTTTTACACAGTCGATTTTGTGGCAGACCCACGGAGCACTGAAAATAAATAAAAAAAGTTCTTGACAGCAGAGAATAACTCTGGTATAGTTGTTATATATTCAATCGGAGAAAGACATGAACATGAATAACCTGACATCACAAGCAAAGAAGCTCTACACTGAACTTGTTGAGCCCTTCATCGAGGATGGTAAGTTCGTTAAAGTTGAGAAAGGACAGCAACGGCCAGACTTTCATGTCTTTCAGGCGACAGCCGACCTTCACAAGTCTGGGCAAACAATCCCAACTCAGAAGGTTTCATGGAATGTGGCCAAGAGCATATATAATGAGCTTCCCACTAAATGTAAGAACTTCCTCAAAGAGACAGGGAAGGCCAAGCACTCCGGTTGGTTCAACGCTGACACCGGCCAGTGTGGTGTTCCTAGTTCTCCCTCCACTCATTCCCGAGGCATCTTAGTGCTTCAACGCTATCTTGAACAAGGTGGTTTGTGTGAGTTCTCTGGCCTCAAGTGTGATGGACCTGGGTTTATGGTTGTGGATCACGTCAAGGAGCTTGGAGCCGACGGAGGAACCGACCACGTTGACAACTGGGCTTACGTTGGAGCCGAGCTTAACGGATGGAAGAAGGCCAAAGACTGGAGCCAGTTTATTGAGGCTGTCTTTCTTCATGTCCTTCCATTGGGCAAGACAAAGTGGAACGCCAAGAATAAGACAAATAAGAAAGCCGCGACAGCCAGAGCCATCATCCGTGGGCAAATAAAAGGCTGGACGGCACAACAAATAAAAAGCTATCTTCAGAAGAATAACCTTAAGGTTCCTAATAAGCATATGGAATATATCGGAAGGAACATAAACATCAAAGCATTAGGTATAGTAAGAGTAAAGGCCAATGGTCAGAAGAGAACCGGAGGATGTGAGAGAAACTACTCAGTAGTATTGAATGCCCTTCGTCTTGAATATGTTTTTGGAAGTAAGACCAAGGCAAGGAAACTTTACAATCAGGCCCGAGCCAATGATCAACTTTATGTGAATCAGGTTATCGATGCTCAGGGTCTAGCCGAGCTTCACGCTAACACAGTTGAATCCTGCTCCATTATCCCTAAGACTTACAAGCGAGCACGCCTGATTAGCCGAATCGTCAAGAGCCGCTCGAAGTAAGAAGGGGTTCAAGGTGTATTTAAAGGCTGCCATATTAGAAGCCCTGAAGATAAAAGAATCCTTAATGGGAAGCTGAAGACAGGGTTAGCTGAGGTTGAACCTAATACTATACCCAACACCCGTTGTCAATGACATAGATTTGACACGTCAACCAACCGACACCTAAATAAAAGTGAAGAAAGTGCTTGACACGCCCTGCTTATTATGAGATAATGGGGTATAACTTAATCGAGAGAGAGAACATGACTGGATACTTTGACGTAAACGCCTTTTGTGATACCCTTGATTCCTATAGCGTATTTGAAGATGTGGCGGATAGCCTTGACTTCCAGGCAGTTGGCATTAGGGCCGACAAGCCAGCCGAGGAGCTTGAAGCCGACGATCAGAAAATGGCCGAGAGTAATAAAAAAGAATCTGTAAAACCTATTAAGAACTCTCTAGTAGAGACTAAGAGGAGAGGAAAGAAGCCAGGGCAGAAAGGTATTTGTTCAGTCTGTAAAGAGACAGGACACAATAAGAGAACCTGCCCCAGCAAATAGAACGGGAACCCCTGCGAACCTTAACAACTTCGCCTCTCTTTGCTAGTTGAGAGGAAATAATAAACTAGATAGGCAATGCGGAAAGCCGAGCAAACCGTAGCAGGGGTACCCCCCCTCCCCCCTCCCTGGCCCGTAATATAAGTCCCTTAATGGGGCGTATGGCATGGTCTGTGCTAGATACACTCGAGAACACACCAAAAAAATTGGGAAAAATAAAAACACCAGCTTAAAATATCTATAACATCAGCTAGTTATAGACATGGTGGTCAGAGAAGACGACAATAAGCTTCGAGTTGGTGACTTAGTTCGATTCAAGAAGGAATACAAGTATGCCTATTCCCACGTGGAAGAGGGCATGATCGGCTTAGTCTACAGGTCCAACCAAAACAAGACTCGCTTTGGAGTGCTGTTAAACAACGGCATAAAGGGTGAAGTCAGCATGTTTGACATAGACAACGACCGCCTAGAACTGTTGAGTCGTTAAAAATGGTCCGAAAAAAAACTAAAAATAAAAAAAAGACGATTAAGATCCCCAAAATCCAACCAAAAACAGGCGATTTGGTGTATTGCCACTGCGTCGGTGACAAATATGGGTGGTTTATGGACAGAATGGCAATAGTAACCTCTTTAAGCGCCAATGAAAAAGATGCTTACTGTAAATTATACATACTAGATACCCAGAAATCGATTCACATTAACCCAAGTGACTTTGTGGAGACAAAAGTGGAGATCGTTTCCGACTACACAATTAAACAAATCGATGAATTAAAAGAAAGGTGTGTTAATATTAGCAAGATCCTGGATTTGGACCAAGCATTCAAGAGGGGCTGATGGTATATACGGGAAAACGAGAGGTGGATATGAAGAATATAAGCGAGAAGAGGCCCTCTCATCAGCTGGTCGGTCCAGTAACCCTTATTGTGACCTTTTTTATCTTTCTAATGATAGCTATACTGAGCATGACCGGCTGTGCTACTTTATCTTTTAGATTACCAGACCGAAATCACCCCGCTTGCCAAGTCCCCTATTCCCAGCGACCAACCTGTATATCTGATTCTGATTGTGCTCAAAGTTATTTATGTGCTTTCAGAAGTGGTTTTACCAGTGTGGAAGGTCGATGCACTTATATCGATTGCTGTGACCCATGGAGAAACAGGCGCTTAGAGGGGGGAAGGAGTTTTTGTGACATTGATATTAACCCTAATGTCCCTGCTGGCCGTAAACCAGTCCGTAACAAGCCCTAACGCCTGTTATGGTGGCTGGGATCAGGATTATCACTTAGCGGCCTCTCAGGTGTATCCCAGGGCCATTAGAGAGGGGCATGATATCGGGGAGCTTGTCGACTTCGGTGACTATGTGTGTGGGGGCTTCGCCCAAGGGAATTTGGACGGCTATGAAGGAAGGGTTTCGGTTAGACCCCTTTATAACGATTCTGGTCTTCCCGTTTATGACATTTTTAGGGGAGAGATCATGAAATTGGTGGGTTTTGAGTTTCGATTATTTGATCGGGAGCTTCGAAGCCCATGGGGAGACTACCGAGGTTTTTCCATTATCCTTACACCCCAAGAAGAGTTTGTTAAACTGTCCATATGGTTTTAGCTTAACATTACGGGGAATATTTGCTATTTTAGGGTTAGATTAAAGGTTATATCGTAAAAATTATTTTCTTGGCTTCTTTTTGGGGGTTATTTAGACTAAAAATTTTTTCGGAATAGGTTTCCTTCAATGATGGATAAATCAACACAAAAGAAATTACGAGTTATTATGCTGGCTGCCACCCTGGCTAAATATGCCCCTGAAGATGTGCCCGACCTTGAGATGTATCTATGTGCTCTCGATTGGGTTGATGTTAACGATGAACTGTTTAAAAACGAAAATAATCCCGAAAAACTAAAAAAATTATATAATTGACTTAACACCGTGATATTAATGTGTTAATGTTGAACTATACGGGTAACCGTAATAGCCCTCCAATTGAAAGCCCTATGTTGTGCCCAAACTTCATAGGGCTTTCATGTATTTACAGTGTATTTATAATATGGTTGGTGTTACCGAAGGAAAGTTTAATATTGGGGACCTCGTTGAGGTTATTGATATTGGAGTGGGAACTCGAGAGTGGCCCTGGGGGGACACCAAAGTGGTTGCCATATACTTGGGCATCGAAAAGACGTTCAGTGTATATCGTTATAACCTCTTAAAAGATCTGTCTGAACATCACTCTTCTCGGAATCGAAGTCATGTTGTTTGGTGCCATGGCAAAAGAAGATACATATGTAGCGACAAGGATATTACTTTATTGGCCGCGGCCCATACTTAATATTATGAGTGTGGATACAGAAAAGTTCTTGACAGACGTCGAGATTGGTGATATAATATGTTATGTAGAGAACTACAATCATGATTATAAAAGAAACACCTATGGCCTTGTCTTGGACTCAAGGCTCTCGAATAAAAAACGACAGCTGAAAATTCGCTGGTTCGAAGATACTTATCGAGACTCATGGCACCCAGATCCGTCTGACACTCCAAAATATAGAATTAAACAATTTTATGTTGTCTCCAAGGCAAAGAGGAAAGAAAATGAAAACAGAAATTGAAAAACTAGAAAACGTAATCCGAATTAAGACTAAATCAAAGACAATCCTTGTTGTCCCTCAAGGGGGCGAATTAAAGATTGTTGTGGAAGAAACCGGCGAGACCGTATATTCCACATATGCCCCTTTTGGGCCGCCTTCGGATGATTGGTCATTCCCGGTAAATTATATAGAAAGAATCATCAATCAACAGGAGGGTGATTAAAAGTGTTTGAAACTATTTAAGATAGTTGATCTTCGGAGGATTAATATGAAAATTACAAAATCACAACTTAAGCAGATTATTAAAGAAGAGATAAACGAGCTTTTTGGTTTCGGGAAAAAGAAAAAGCCCGAGCCCTACACGATCGGACCCGAGCCCGTTGCTCCTCAAAAACCGGAACTCACATCGGCAGAACGCCATGCGCTCCAGGTGAAGCAAGGCGAAGCTCGTAGGTCGGCCAAGAAAAAGGCCAAAATAGACAAATACACAGAGGAGATTCAAAAAAAATACGGCGGCGAGGACTGTCAAGGGCTAAAAAAGGCGTTGGCCGCCATGGAAGAGCAGCAGCGACGAAACATCGATTCAGAGCGGGAACAATACTCCTCTCAGATGGGTTCTTTGCGGGGTACCGGCAGCGGCCTTAGTGGTGAAGCGTTGGAAGATATATCCATCCGGGACCAGGCATATGTCGAAGCTCTCTCTGGACTTCTCCAAAACAAGGGTTGTCCGGACCTATAACCTAGAGGAACTAAACAATGAAAATCACCAAATCACAACTTAAACAGATTATTAAAGAGGAGCTAAACCTCCTGGACTCAGGCATTGAAGAGGGTCATGAGCCACGATCTTTAGCGGAAGAAATTGCTTGGGACCTCGCCCCCAAGCTTGGAGAAATGATTGGCTCAGCAATGGTGGATGCCGGTGTTCTCGATGATGACCTGCCTGATATGGAACCTGAAGTAAAAAATGCTTTGATTGATCTCCTTGCTGAAGACATGCTGGAAGAGAAAAAAGACGATGAATGGATCCAAGATGCTGAAAAGGATATTGAGCGAAGAGGAACTGAAGGAGTCTGTACTGGTGATAAGTTCGGAAGTCCCAGTTGCCCCGAAGGAAGTAAAAGATATAATCTCGCTAAAACTTTCCGTAAAATGGCAAAGAAACGAAAGAAGAAATGAAACTAACCAGATCACAACTTAAACAAATTATAAAGGAAGAGTTAAACACTCTTGTCGAATATATTCCTCCAAGTGCTGGCGCTGGCGGAGTTCATCTAGATTATAGTGATTATGAAATGGATGATATGACCACTGACCATCAGATGGTGGTGCTGCTTAAGGCAATATTGGGCGAACTTCAGGGCCTCAGCCAACCTGATCGGAATAAATTCGAGTGGCCTAAGTCCTCGGAAAGAGAACCTGAAGAAGTCGAAGAGGGAAACAAAGCCTCCAAAACTGTTGGGGACCCCCCATATCGTGAAAGAGGATCAACAGAATCTCAGGCTCAACAAAAAGCTGCTGGCATGGCTTTATCTGCTCGACGTGGGGATACACCAGTGAGCAAACTCAAAGGCGCTGCTCTTGACTTATATAAAGGGGAGATCAGCACCAAAGACTTAAGAAACTTGGCAAAGCTCGGACAGAAAGTGAAACAACATAAATCAAAAGAACCCAAACATTTAAAAAGCTTGCCCGGTCATGTGACCCCGGCAAAGGATTAATATGAAGCTGACACCCACAAGACTTAAAGAAATCATTAAAGAAGAAATAGCCACACATCTGGCGGAAGAGGCGGGGAGTTTTGAAGCTTCTGACGAACTTCGAGGACTTAGATGGGAAGCCAAGGCAATTCAATATTTTATTGAAGGGCAAGACGAAGAAGGTGTCCCCGAGTGGGTCGAATCTAAGATTACCAAGGCATCTGATTCCATCACCACCGTGTGGAACTATTACTTGGGCGGTGTCGATCCCGGTGAAGAAACATCACCCACAGCTATTGATGAAGGTGGCTCACCAGATTATCAAATCCGCCATCTTCGAAGATTAATTGGCGACGCGGATGGCGATGGTTCCGTCTGGATTAAAGTTCGTGGAGAAATTAAAAACATAAGGGAAATTTACGTTGGCAAAAGTGGCAACCTAATTATAGAGGTAGATTAATATGAAAATAACAAGACAAAAACTTACTCAAATTATCAAAGAAGAACTCCAAAGGGAATTTACTCTGGCTGGGCCTGAAAAACCAGCGTGTCAAGGAGTAGAGCCCGACGGGGCGGAACTTTCAGAGGCCATTAGCCAATTAGAGAATGCTCGGGAAATCGTAGCCCGAGCCTATCCAGAATTATTGGAAGAGTTGGATTATGTGGTCACTAAAATGAAGTCCGTGTCCGGAGGTCCTCCACAGGCCGACCCGTATAAAATTGGTGGCCCGTTCTAAGCTAATGAAAAACGACTTCCATAAGAAGTGGAAAGAGTTTATCAACGAAGAGACTTCTTTCAGGAAAGAATTTATCAACGAAGAGACTTCTTTCAGTGCTCAAACATTTCCTTTTGATGTTTATTGTGACATGGATGGGGTATTAGTCGACTTGATTGATGGCATCATTAAAGCCGCCGACTTAAAGATCCCACCAGAGGATAAAAAACAGCGAAACGCCCTGATGACAATATTGGGATCGGAAAAGGAATGGAAAGATTTTAAAGGAACAAAGGCAGGGCATGTGCTCAAGTTTATCCACCGACTGCTGTCTAACGATGTAGAGTTCTGGGCAAATTTGCCCCCGATGGCAGACGCCCAGAAACTTTGGAACTATATTGTCCCGCTCGAACCATATATATTGTCCCATGGCTGGGACAAAGATTCCGATAAGGGGAAACGAATTTGGCTGAGTTCCTTGGCCAACAACCTTCAGCCGCCACCGCCTCAATCAAAAGTTATCTTGACAGGCGATAAATTTAAACACGCCGTCAACGAACAGACTGGTGAGCCAAATATTTTAATTGACGATATGGACAAATATTTGAAGCCGTGGGCCGAATCCGGCGGCATTGGAATCAAGCATGTTTCGGCTGAAAACACTATTAATGAATTAAATCGTATTATGGACGATTTTAGGAGGGGAACAGATGCGAACGAACCGGAAGAGAACCAACCGCCAGAAGACGATCCAGAGACCAGTGAGTTATAGGCGGATATTATTTTTTGTCTTTGTGCTGACAGCCTTACTGTTATGTATGGTTCATCTCCGAGCCGAGGCATCCGAACCAAAAAGTAAATTTTATGACTTCTCGGAGCAATTGATCGATGGAGAGATTAAACAGCCACAAGGAATATACACGGATGCCAGAGTTGAGGCAAAGTTTAAGCGTCTTTTGAAACTAAAAAGAAACTTTCTTGGAGAATATATTAATAAGACTGCTCGGGACAGAGTTTTCAAATAAATCCTTTACATTGTCGCCTAAAATATGCTAAAATAGAGTATGATACAAGTTTTAGCTTTATGTGCTGCTCTATTAGCTCCGGAGTCGACAGGCCTCGATCCCCACGGCAGGGCACTTCACCTTAAATTAAACGAAGGTTTTAACATTTCACACTCAGCCTGTATAGCGACTGTGAAGCAGGCCAATAAATATCAGATCGACCCATTCATTGCCGCGGCCCTGATGTATAGGTTGACCAAGTTTTCTCCCAAATTAGCCAAAAGGTCTCCTCTTTTTCGGAAAATTAGAGAAGAGTTTGGTTGTGAAGGGAATTCGGGAAGGTTTATTAAAAGTTCGTGTAGTGCTTTCATGGTTTTTGCTCCAAGAATGGAATCACTGTTGATTAAACACATGATGGACGACGGGAAAGGGTCGGATTATCGAAAAGCTTTAAAGGATTTTTTAGGAGGAAACAGAAAAAATGCAAAAATTATCGAAAACATGGCTCGAAGATTCGCTGACGTGTATACTCGGTCCCACCCAAGCGTGGTTTGGAACAACCCCTTCAAAGGACTCAGGACACCAGAAGAAGAATACCGACAGCAGCCTCGTCACGTTCCTCAAGAACCGCCCTATTTCGACCCTTATAGACACAATTATCCAGATTATGGTCGTAATAACCATGGAAACTTTGATTCGAATACTCATGAGTATATGAATTGGGGGTGTTCCATCATCGCTCAGATTTTAGGCCCAGATGTGGTGATACGAAGTGACTATAATTCGAGAAATAGTCCGCCAGAGATCAACTTTTATATAAACACCCCTTATGCCGACCTTAAAAGGCGACTTTGGATTGTGAACGGTGATACATCTTATAGATATGGTCAGAATTATCGCTCAAAACAGCTGGTCGAGAGAGGGAACGGCGCCTTTAAGCTAAAACTGAATTCTTCAAGTGGAAATATAACCTTGGATTTTATTCCCAGTGGAAATACTTATAAAGTAAGGCTCTGGCAAAGATGAAAAGGATATGTCCAACACAAAAATCAAGATTTTAGTTTTTTTATTGATCTTTTTAAATTTGTCGGACATGGTTACAACTTTATGGGCAGTCGACGCCGGAATAGGGACTGAAATTAACCCAATAATGAAATACTTCCTGGATTTGGGGGCTCCGTACTTCATTATAGTCAAACTCACGGCGGTAAGTTTCGCTTCATTCATCTTTTGGCTAAATAGAAGATTGAAAATTGCTATTTGGGGATTATATGTGACACTTTTTTCTTATCTTTGCTTAAATTTGTATTTTTGTTTGAATTTATTATAGTTACTACTGTAAGATGTTGAAATTTTTAAAATATTTGCCTATTTCATTATTGATGGTGGCTTGTGGAATGGTTGACATGATGCCAAGTCCGACTAAGCAGGAATTGCCGGTAGGATCTCGCCCGGACAACCAGCCCCCTCCCATTCCAGACGTATTCACTCTGCTTGATATCCCGATTCACGACCCTTTAGCTGATTTTACCGATGAGTATAAAGATGATTGTTTAACAAAGGTTTTTTTGAGATGCCCTCCTTATACAGAATACTGGATTGCGGAAGCGTGGATGGACGTCTGTGATGGGAACTCTATTGTTGATATATCAAATTGTAAATGGAAACACGATTGTGACCCCCTCGACCCAATGATTGTCAATAACCAGCCATGTCAAATGCCTGACGGGTCGCCCGGAATACTAGACGTATATTGTGATAAGGGGACCGTCCAGATCACGGACTGTTCTCCCTGTACAGAAGAGGTCTGTGACGGCCTTGACAATGATTGTGACGGAGAAATCGATGAGGGAGACTTCACATGTGAGACTGTTTGTGGCATTGGACCCGCCTATTGTGTAGACGGCGTATTAATATGTGAAGCGGAGGGTCCGGGTGAAGAAGTCTGTGATTATTTCGACAATGACTGTGATGGACTCATCGACGAAGAACAACGAAATGCTTGTGACGAATGTGGAGCCGTCCCAGATGAGATCTGTGACACCCAGGATAATGACTGTGATGGAGATATTGACGAAGACCTCATCCAGCAGTGTGAAACAGTCTGTGAAACAGGTTATGAAACGTGTATTTTTGGCCAGTGGTCACTGTGTACTGCCCAGCAACCGTGGCCTGAAATATGTAATGGAGAAGACGATGATTGTAATGGGTTGGTGGATGACGGCATCGATTGTGAATGTGGCATCCAAGATGTTGGGATCCTTGTCCCCTGTTTTGAGGATCCCTTAATTTGTGGCCAAGGGTATAAAAGCTGTGAATGTAAGAATCTGGAATGTACTGAGTTTCAAATGACTGTTTGTAAACCGGCATGTTTAATTTTTAATACTCAACCATGTGACCCCCTTAAGGGAACGATTATTGCTGAAATTTGTAACAACTGGGATGATAACTGTAATTTCATAATCGACGAGGGCCTTACAAAAGGCTGTTATTCTGGTTCTCCGGAGACTTTAAATGTCGGAGAGTGTCTGCCCGGTATTTTGACTTGCTATGCCGGTCAATGGGGCAGCTTTGTTCCAATTAATATTTCGGGGGAGGTCTTTATTGAGGATCACTGTGAAGGTGAGGTTCTGCCCCAAGAAGAGATTTGTAATGGCAAAGACGACGACTGTGATGGCATAATTGAAGAAGAACTATCCGAAACAGACATTGTATTTATTGTCGATTTATCTGGATCCATGCAACAAGAGATCGACGCCGTGATTGGTGCCCTGGTTGCTTTTTCGATGTCATATCAAGATGAGCCCAATATTAATTGGTCTTTGATTATCGGGCCTTATAAGGACATCGCCACCGGGGTATATAAAGAAAAGCTTCATTTAAAGACCAATTTAGGGCCTTTTAGCTCTTTTATGGCCTCCGTACAGTCAATCAACACATTATCCCTTAACGGGGGATATGAGCCCCTTTACGACGCCATATATTTAGCGATTGATAATGTTTGTGATCCAGCTTCTTTAGAATACCAAACTTCCGACTTGATTTGGAGGTTCACGAACCTCTCAGATCCAGCTATTCCTTACTTTAATATTAATTGGAGAGAAGACTCCCACAAGGTAATTGTGGTCTTTACGGACGAGCCTGGGCAGTCGTTCCTCACAATTCCTGGCACCTCTAATATTGATGGGGATGCCATCACTCAAGAAATCGTAATCAACGCTATTAATGGAACCGAAGACTTAAAAGTTTTTGTGTTCTCACCAGAAAGCACTAAAAATTCGACCACTGAAAAATATCAAAATGGATCGTGGGGCACATTTAATACAGGGTGGGTGCCGGTTACAATGGCCGGCGAAACAGGGGCGTGGTATCTTATGACCACTGACACAAACGTGATGTTTAACAACTTGATGGAGGTGCTTGAAGATACTGCATGCTCCACCCCGGAGACTCCTTAGTAATAAATAAGCGTTATTGGCAACTTAGAACTATTTATTCTTAGGTTATGGCTTATACTATTAAAAATAACTCGAACACAAACATGTCTGTCGTAGAGAAGCTTATTGAGGAGTTTTACCCGTATGCTCAAGAAAATCTTCGTTTCGACAAGTCCGTAAATGTATTTCTGGAGTCTGATTTAGATAATTACAAAAACCCTCTTGGTAAGACCGCTTACTATGACCCGGAAAACACCTCCATAACCCTTTTTGTCGACGGCAGACACCCCAAAGATATCATGAGATCTTTTTCTCATGAGCTTACTCATCATGCCCAAAATTGTGCTGGGCAGTTTGAGAATTCCGGCCCCACTCAAGAGGGCTATGCACAAAGAGATCCTCATCTTCGAAAGATGGAAGAGGACGCCTATCTCAGAGGAAACTTAGTTTTTAGAGATTGGGAAAATTCAGTCAATTTAAAGGAGACAAAACAAATGACCATGAATGAAACAACCCTTAGATCGATTATCCGAGGCGCCTTGAACCAGATCTTAGAAAGTAAAGATGAGGCGCTCCTGGGACAAATCAAAACAGAGCTTGAAGAATATAAACGAACAAACGTCGCTGGACGTGAGCAGGGAAGAAGTTCCTTGGACCCAGTTACTCATGAAAAACTGAGAGAGGACGATATCGAAGAACGAAAGAAAGGCAGCTGGAAGAAAGGCGAAAAGGGAGAAGCCCCTCTGGACGTCGACGACGTTGAGCACCTTGAAGAGGAAGATTCCATTGAGGAAGAGAAGTGGAGCGGCGCCAAGAAGGGCGACAAAGGCAAGGACCCAACAGACCCTGAAGCTCGTGACTATGAGCACGGCGGGGATCGTAAGGGCGACAAGTCTAAGAGCCGTCCTGGTGATGAAGATTACGAAGCCCACAAAGGAACCAAATCTAAGACCCACTCTGGTGAAGATTTTGAGGCCCGGAAGGGAACCAAATCTAAGACCCACTCTGGTGAAGATTTTGAGGCCCGGAAGGGAACCAAATCTAAGACCCACTCTGGTGAAGATTTTGAGGCCCGGAAGGGAACCAAATCTAAGACTCACAAGGGCCGAG
>Ga0315338_1003480_pt1 | contig 13638 bp, 15 predicted proteins | sample ASW8metaG_FD_204518 | JGI IMG/M metagenome (GOLD analysis project Ga0315338, IMG submission 204518) | Ammonia-oxidizing marine archaeal communities from Monterey Bay, California, United States - ASW #8 | ecosystem: Environmental > Aquatic > Marine > Coastal | place: USA: California | collected... | reverse complement strand
ATTTATATAGTACTGAAAAATCTACTTTGTATATTGGAACTACTAATAAAACATTCTCGAGAACTTGCACTCCAAACTCTGTTTGTCCCACATCTAAGGCCATTATATAACCCACGAGCTTCCCTTCATGGTTGAACACACCAGATCCAGATGAACCTGACCATGCATATGAAAACATATTAATATACTCATCATCAGTATAGGCCATCACGGTGCCTTCAAGCGTTGCGGGCCCCATTGAATTTGGATAGCCCGTATATATTAGTTTGTTTAAAATCGATAGGGCGCGCCGCCATTCTTTACCTGAAGTGAAGTCGGCCGGAAATTTAATTGGCTTTCTGCTGGTGATGTGTTCGACTGAGATTATTACATAATCGTTTTCTTCATCTCTTTTTAGTAACGATATGCAATTATGTAGCACCCCATCGGCCTCAACCTGCACTGATTCGCAGCCTCCGATAACGCCATGGCTAGTGGTAAGAACATAGTGCCCTTCTTTAAACTTAAAGTAGGTGCCGGTAGAGACCGCCAAAGTCCCATTTTGTTCATCAATTGATAATATTCTTACTGCTGAATTTCTGGAACGGACAACAGCTTTCTTTTGAGAAACACTGAAATGACTTCCCACATTTGAATGGCTGAGTAGTTCGGAGCGTGCGGAAGGGCGCGAAGATTCAATCTGCCCCTGCGCTATCAAAAAAGTTATTATTGCCATAAAGGTAAAAAATAAACAACTTGTTATAAAAAATTTCTTTAGTTTGGCTCTCATATTAAACTTGCATTTGATAGCTAAAGAACACTGGCAATTCTTGCAAACCTGCTTTCTTTGCAAACCATACCAAATCTTCGTTGCCGGTTATTTTTATTCTCCCATTCTTACCTATCGCCACATATACCGGCAATGTGGCTCCATCGCGAATGAAATTTTGATACATTCCATCAAATGCATCCTTCGGTGCTCTAAAATATCTAGTTGATAAATATTCTAATAGCTCTTCTACCGGGACCATAACGTGGTACTGCATATCGTTGGTGTCCATTGGCCGATCGTATCCCATGATTCCGCTTGATACCCATTCGCTCGCGAGTTGACCGAGCATTTTTCTTGAAGATGGCATTGCCGGAGAAGCCGCCGGCGGTGGTCGGCCTCCCAAGGCCTCACTCAAAGATTCGCGCACCGTTCGAATTGTGCCGCGAGTGTTTGTTCTATGAATCGGGCTAACTCTTAAGATTTTCAAGCCTTTTATTTTCATCATGCCGGGGATCAGCAGCCTGTCCCGGTATTTCACTCGGCCTAGGCTGCCTAATAACTCAAATTTTATCTCATAAGTGGCTATTTGCGCGGTGCCGACATTCATCGTATCTCCCATGGTTCGAACGGTAGTTACCCCTTCGATACCACGAATCTCTGTTTGAGTCTCTTGCACCTCACCGCCCACATTTTTTTGAATAGATACGTCTATTTTAATACTGTAAAGTCTGAGATCATACGTATCATCCTTTTCTTTAAGCAACCTATCAATCCTATCAATCTGCTCTTCCACGCTCTCCGACAGGTCGCGCGGCTCTCCTAGTGTGCCTGTCTGCGTTTCGCCGTGTTGAACGCCACTATAGTCGCGCACAGTGCCACCAAACGCACCCAGCTTGTTGAGTTGGTCCTTAACATATTTCTCCCAAGTCGATGGCTTGCCAAGATTGTTGTTGTCATCCATCTCAATATTGGGAATGTCGCGGGCAAAATTGAGGCGCCTCGTTGCTAGCGGTAGAGCGTATTTATAGTAAGCAACCCACTTTTCAACCTCGTCCATGCTGCCCCAGTTATCTTTAATCCACCTCGTTGTCGCTACGGACCTTTCTGCCCACTCATCTGAGCCGGAAGCGACTTGCGCTGCGTACATGCTGTCGATGCGCTGGGCGGCCGCGTTTAAGCGTACGCCAGAGAGAACCTCGTCCTTAGTTGCGTCTGCGAGCGCTTTGATATTAACAAATCTTTGTCCGATAACTTCTTCGGCTGCGTCTTCTATCATGTCGGGGTTGTCGTTAAAGTATTTAACCATAACCTTAACTGCTTCGATCTTCTCTTCGGATGACCTAGCGTCCACAAAAATCTCAAACTTGTAGTTAACTAGTTGCTTGCGGTATCCGCCACCGCTGAGACTTGATTCGGCTATAACAACAAAGCGAGAGTTTGATCTTAACACCTCAGACCAAGGAGGCGCCGTATCTCTCCCTTTGTATGCAGCACCCAAAGCGAGCTGCTGTTGTTTGGGATCAGGCCCTTGGCGATCGCCATGGTGTTTACGCAATGCGGATGCCATCTCTCGGTTAAGGTCAGGGTTCTCGATCTTTGCGGGATGTGTTCGCGAAGCAGGAGAGCCAAACATTTTACTATAGAGCCCATCGATCATTCCTTCTTGACCCTCATCAAACGCCCACATCTTAAACTCATTTGGAATTGAACCGAATTCGCCACCAAGGTTGTTGACTGCGTTTGATGAATTGGGATCACTCGTAAACCAAAACTCGACGGCACTGCTGTTGTCATCATCGTATACATGCCAGTGTTTAAGATCGGTCTCTGTCAATTCTGTGCGGGTGCGATCATAGGCTGTCTTGGCTATGAACTCGCCTTCCACCAGCTTTCTGCGTATCTTCTCTCTGATCTCGTCGTATATATCGGCAAAGTTTTCTTTGATTTGTTCGGCAAACTGCTCAAACTCCCACTTGGCTTCGTCAGGATCGTTGGCTGGCTCTTGGTGGGTCATGCGAACGGTTATCTCAAGGTGTGCGGTTTGTGGTGCGTCGGGGTTTATTTCTTCGCCCTCTGGTTGGGCTCCCGTTAGCATCCTAACATCCCACTCAACCTCGCCTTCGCCGGGAAGATCCCATTCAATGTTGTCAATCTCGATCTCAGATGCGAAATCTCGGGCTTCTCTTCCGTAAGTGTTAGCGGGGATCGGCTGGAAGTTGTCGTCATAGTCGCCGGAGCCTGCTTCTACCGAAGGGTAAGCATCACCACCATCGCGCACTACAATGTCGGGCCATCCCAAGTCAATCTGCAGATTGCAGTAGGCGTTCATATAGATGTAGTGCCCCTCGCCGCCGTGTTCGTCAGGGCCCGCGACCTCAGCATTAATGCTGGAGTTGTCGTCCTCGTATTCGTTTTCCACTTCGTTCAAGGCTTCTTGGATTGCGGCTTCATCGACAACGCCTGTGAATGAAACTTGAGGGTTCTCGCGCTGGAGATAGTTTAACATTTCTCGGAAGTCTTCAGGATTGCGTGAGTGCTCCCCGTCTTCTTGGACATTCGTAATACCCATGTTTTTAATGAACCAGTCGATATGATCCCACATTTCATCGGGAGGTGCTTCGTTGGAGCGTCCTTTAATTTGATAGAGATAGTTACCACCGTATCCTTCGTTTTCCCAAGTCATCGTGATATAAGACGAGGATGCTTTGCGCTTGCCTTGACGCTTGCGGAGCGACACAAGCACGCCGCGAGAGTCTGACCCGCAATGTCCCATTCGCTCGGCTTCGACGTCGCAACTAGACACGCTCAAGTTATACCAGTAGGAGCCGTCATCGAATTCGTGGAGGACATTCTCTGGTTCTTCGCGGCTCTCTAAATCTTCTTTGGCTATATTGTATGCTGAGTTGATATCATCTTCATTTTTAATCATTTCATAGTTGGTGGGCTCGTCATTAAGCCAATCAAACAATTCAGTGTACCGATTCCAAAACCTACGGAACTCGCTCATCATAAATTCTTGGAGGTGTTCTTTTACTTTCTCGACCTTTTCAGAAGGAACACCCGATTTGCTTAGTGACTTGAGTGCTTTCATGAATGTCTTGCGCCAAGTGCCATTGGGCTTGGCGATAGCAGCCTTTACATTTTGTACAACGAAGGCGATCTTCTTGTTTTGCTCGATGGCTTCTTCATCGTACTGCTTGCGCTGCTGCGGGCCCACGTCGCGGTCGACGCGGTAGGGGGTGATTGTGCGTGCGACAATCTCGCCCGTGGGGGCGCTCTCATCCCCAACCATCTTTACCATTATCTCGTTCTCGAAGTTCTCCTTCATCCAGTCAACCCAGAACTGCTGTGGGCGCGAGACGTAGCCTGGGTTTAGCTTGTTCTCCTTCCATTGGTTGCCAGCGTACATCTTTGACTTCTCGGGCGCCTTTGCCATCGCGTTCTCAATAAAGTCGACAATCTTTTCGGGGAGACCTATATCTCTCAACCCTTCCGTTAAAACTTCTTCTCGAAGATATTCGAACCAGCTGCCTGTAGATATATCCATTAATTTAACTCCATCATTATAAATAGTTGTTTTTAGCAGTAACTACACAAAAGCATCGGTCTTTAATAGCTCGGCAGTGTCTTGCCATCTCTTAACCTCATAGGGCCGGCCGTTTTTATGTGCGCGCAATACTTCAGCTAGAGAGCAGTCGTTGCCAGGAAAAGAGATCCTATCCCCCACAAAGTGAATTTGGTTATGTTCCAGGGCTTCTTTAAAATAGCGCTTGAGAATCTGAGATTTGTCGTTGCCTTCGTTGAATATATCGATACTAACAGCACCACCAATTACAAAGTCAAGTTGGGGGTATTTTTTTCTCAGCTTCCTCACAATTTCTCTTCTTTCGTGGTTTTCGGCGTCCCACTCTTCATAACACCTTCTCTCGACTGTGTTTGCATTGCGGCCCACTACTGAAAAGTTTATCATACCAGTGCGTTCTTCATAGTGCTTTCCAGTTTTAGTTGAAAAATCAGATTTCGTAACAATAGAGTTTAATGAACGCTTAAGGTTTCTGGGGCAGACGAATTTATTCTCATAGATTATGTTCCATTCGCTATAACCGTTCGCAGAGATCTGATCGCGCTTCTGATAAAAGGCATTCCCCATACAGGGAAAAACACCCGACATTCTCTCTATTATGTCCATTCCCAGTTGATTAATGAGTCTGGGGAAGGATCCCCCTGAAACAATATAGACCTCTTTGTCTCTTCCCCATTCATAAAAAGCTTTTTTAAACAGTGGATCGATCTTATCTCTAGAGGGAGTCAGTGTCCCGTCCACATCAAAAAGATATATATTACTCATCGATCATAGTCGTCGGCTAGCCTAATTACATCTCCGAGATGTGGTGTGGATACCTCCATCAAGCGCACCATCTCTTTGCCGGCGCCGAATCTATGTACTTGGTTGGGTTTGATGTGCAATATGTGACCGGTCTTATACTTTTTGGGGGGGGTCTCTTCGTCCGTCCAATTTAAAAGAGTGCCTTCCAGAACGTATACTGTTTCTTCTTTAATCTCGTGGAGTTGTAAAGAGAGCCTGTTTTTAGGTTCAATGTGCAACATCTTAGCCACATAATTGTTTGTCTCTGCCCATATATACTCGAAGCCCCATGGCTTCTCTATTATTCTCATGTTATCTCCAAAATATTTGAACACCAATAATTAAAAAGGAAAGAAAAACACATACCATGGTCTTGGCAGTGAGCATACTCTCGTTAAGCAGATACCAAGTAAGCACCGGAAAAACGAAATATGATGAAGCAAACCCAAGAAACCTAGATGTCCACACGGCGCCAGTATCATCAACTATTAATCGGGTAGCATACCAAAAACACAACCCTACGGGAATCGAGTATAGACCGACGGCAACAAGCGGGCGATCTCTCCACCAGTCCCAAACAAACTGGGAATTAAGTTGAAACCACGCAAAAGTGTGCCCGAGGATAAAAAGCAACACTCCCATAAAAATATTAAAAGTTGGCAATTATCAATTCCTCTGCAAATTTGTTGGTCTCGGTTTGGCGCCCCCATTTGTCAACAATGTACTGATTATATTGTTGATACATTTTGGCAATAGAAGGAGAATACTCATACACCACAAGTGTTTTGTGGGTAGTGTTGCTAAAGAACTTGTGAACCTCTTCGTGATCTATCATTGTTTCTTCAAAAGTACTCTTTGTGTCTTTTTCAAGCAAGTTCATCTGATGCCTCCCCGCCGGAATAACAAGATAATCGCAGTCATCTTGAATTTTTTCGAAGCACGGTAAAAAAGGGCCCTCATCATCAAGAAACAAATGAAAGTTTGGTGGCATGATCGCTGATTTTAGATTAAGAATAGCCAGTGGGCTATAATTATCTATGTCCATGGCCCCTCGAGAAACGAGGCCTGTATCAGAATAACGGTTAAGCATCAAAAATAGGCCGGCACGGACGAAGGGATCCGCATATTTCGGCCAGTTTTCCTGCAGGAGATAAAATATATTCTTATCCTCTATCGGGTGCATATGCTCCGCGAATGCCGCCACTCTGCGAGGATCCTCACGTAGACATCTCCAAAACTCATAAATAACATATTTTGTTGTATGTGCCACCACAAACCTGTTGTTAGAGGCTAATTCAATTTCCAACTTTCCATCGTATAATAGGCCCGTGTGGACCAGAGATTGCGGCGGGATCAGCTTGAGAAGTGTGGCTACGCTTTTAAGTTCAATCGACGGCGATTTCAGTGGGGTTTTCATCAGGTATACTATCGGCAAATTTTTGAAGCTTTTCTTGTAACTCGTGAAAGTCCGGCGCGGGTGGAGCTAAGGGTCGATCAATTCCCGGGGGATTGCCGGAAGCGATAGGTTGCCGCTGCGGAAAGCCGCGGGATGGCGCATTGGGGGAGGAGATAATTTCTGGTGAGGCTTGGGTAGTTGGTTCTTGTGGGGTGCGCGCATCCATGTTCATTTTAAGGTACCCATTTATAATTTTTACCATATCTTCCAAGACGAGATCTGCTTTTGTAAGACTGATCCTTAGATCATTAATCTTTGACAACGTTGCTATTGTAAGCAAATCACTGTGACTTTCTAAGCTACTTCCCTCTTTAGCTGCCTCGTCGATGTTGTCGACCGCTTTATTAAGCATTCGCTCCACTTCTGAAGGCAATTCTTCTAAGTCAATTGAATACTGTATATTTACTCTAGTTGGTTCCATGTTATCCTTTTAATAATTGTTGGTTTTTTATTGTGTTGAGAGAGTTCTCAACAATAGAGGGTGCACCCACGACTACTATCTCAGTACCGGTGTGGCCCCTGTTAATTGTCAATTTTGTAAATCTGTGAGATTTATCTAAGTTATCGGGGAGGGCCCCCGACTCGTTTAACTTCTTCATGCGCATGTCATCGCGGATCATTATTACATGCTCCGGGTTTACAAATACTTCACGAAGAGTATATTCCTGCTGGGTTGTTATCGCATTATTGTAGCACACCTCTGTTAATTTAACGAGCGGCATAGTGTTCTCCCATCGGGTATACGTATTTTTTCTCAACGGTATTTTCTCTTCCTTGTGCGTAAACCCGATAAGTGTTTGAGGCCGTTTCTCGCAAGAACACCCCAGTGATAGGCTTTTGCGTCCTAATAATGTTCATTGACCCGTTCTCCGTGTGATTCCATAAGCTAACATCTTGTGGAATATGTACTAAGTCTCCTTCAATCATCTATCTATCCTCCGTTTGTATGATACCATAGTTAGTGGTTATAAGGGTGCCGGCACAAGACGCTGCGTTCTGCAGGGCGGTACGTGTGACCTTTGCTGGATCTATTATACCCTTTTCCACGAGGTTTGTCAAGCGACCTTCTTTAAAATCCCAGCCGTGATTTTCCCCAGAGGCTATTACTTCTTTGATTATTAAATCTGCCGACTCATCAGAGTTTAGCGCCATTTGTGTTATGGGGGCATAGCAGGCTTGTTTAACTATCAGGGCGCCCTTCACCTGCTCAGTCGACTCGTCGTCATCGGTCATAAATGCTATCGTTTGCGAAGCGCGGAGAAGAGCAGCGCCACCGCCAGGCACAACACCTTCTTCTTGTGCTGCGTTAACTGCTTCAAGGGCGTCTTCTATCCTGTGTTTCTTTTCGGTCATCTCAACATCTGTGGCGCCGCCGACGCGGATGACGGCTACCCCCGAGGACAACCTCGTGATCCTATTTTGTATCACTGTACACTGTGCGAAGTCTTCGGTGTTTTGAATTTCGGCCTTAAGGGATTCGATTCTCGTAGTAACCCCTTCGACATCCGCAGCGCCTCCAACAAATATGGTGGAGGCGTTACTACTTTCTACAAATTTAGAAGTACCCAGATCCGCCATCTTTATATCTTGAAGCTTGCTGCCCGCGGAGCGAGAAATAAAGTTGGCGCCAACAGAAGAAGCCAGATCGCTCAGCGCATCTCGGCGTTCCTTTCCGTAGCCCGGGCCTTTTATGGCTGCGACCTTTAAGGTTCCGCGGATGGCATTCATTATAATAGCCGCCAACGCTTGGCCTTCAATATTCTCTGCAACTATTATCAATGGCCGGCCTTCGCGAGCTACCATTTCTAGTGTTCCTAGGATTTGATCTACTGTGCTTATGGCATGGTCGGTAACCAAAATCAAAGGCTCCGTATGGTACATTACCGATCGGCGCTCATCGGTAACAAATGATGGCGAACAATATCCGGAATTAAAACTAAAACCCTCAGTAATATCAAGAGAGGTCTCCATCGAATTGGATTCTTCTATGGTTATAGATCCGTCTTGGCCAACTCGATCAAAAGCCATGGAAATCAGGCGACCAACTGATTTATCGTTATTCGCAGAGATAGTGGCGATATGCTCAATATCTTCAATACTGCTTATTGGAATTGACATCTCTCTAAGGTTCTGGCATATTATTTTTACTGTTTTTTCAATCCCTCGTTGTAATTCTACGGGAGATATACCGGCAGCTAAATATTTCTGAGACTCTACAAGGATGGCCCGGGCCAATACAGTGGATGTGGTTGTGCCATCGCCGGCATTGTTGTTTGTCTCAATAGCGGCCTGCTTGATGATTTGTGCCGCGGCGTTCTCAAAGGGGTCTTCCAGAGACACAAAGTGGGCAACTGTAACACCGTCTTTGGTGATAAACGGAGTTTTACCCTTTTCTTTTAACAGGACATTCCTGCCGCGGGGGCCAAGTGTGGAAGCCACATTATCTGCTAGCTTGTTGACACCATTCATTATCTTTTGTTGTAGCGACTGGTTATCGTCGTATGCGCGGTCCATTATTACCTCTAAATTGTATTAGTATTATATCCGCTTTTTATATAAATGTCAAATATTATTCATCAACATCTGCAATTTTTCTTGTGTTGGCGCCGACCTTGTCCGCAGCTTGGGCAGCAACCTTGGCTTCGTCTGGCTCGTTGAGGCCATTAGCGAAAAATGCATTAAGACTATCAGACATCGCTGATACCTGATCAAAGATTCCAAATACTTCATCCATAAGTTCCCCGCGGGCTGATTCAAGCACCCTCATAACTGCTGCGGCCCCAATCTCTAACTTTGCAAAAGGTGTGCCACCTCCAAGCTTGAGCGTGGCACCTCTTGACAATACCCAGTGAGAGCGAGTTAGATATCCTTTGGTATTCTTGATTGCCATGGCTTTAAGTTCGGGTGTTAAAGAGTTGTACCACTCTACCACCGGTGCACCCGTGACCCATTCGCCCGACTTGTCAAGAAATTGGCCGCGTGCATCGCGACTTCTTATAACATCTTTTTTAAATTGTGCGAAAAGCCTTAAGAACATGTCTCTTACGAGGCCGGCCCTCTTTGAGTCAGCATGCTGGTGGTTGCTGGCCTTAACTTCTGGATTAAGGACTGAGAGAATTCCTGCCTTAAGGGCACCGGCCGGTGTCGACAGCGCGTTCGCGTTTTGAGTTGTCTCAATCGACTGAATGTATAGTCTCAATACGGCATCCACAATCTGTTTTTTCTGTTGTTCATCAACACCCACTTCTCTGAGAGAAGACAAATCGGCCTTAGAAAGATAATCAGCCCATAGACTGGATATCTCTGCGGAATCACTGGTGTCGCTGCGGGCCGGAATGTTCGCTGCCCAATTAAGCGCGTCGGTTTGTTCACCGGTTTTCATATATTCAGTTAAAGCCGCCATAAAAGTCGTGTTCGACAATATGGCTTTTCGGCCGGCGTCTGTTACCGACAACAATTCAAATAGATTTTTGCGTGTGATGTCGAACTGATAAAAATCAATATGGCCTTCCTGCTCAACGCCATCGCCATCCAAGATTTTAGTGCACGCTATATATCTCATTGCACCGCCTTCAAATTCGCGGTTTGCGTTTGCCCATGCTGCCCATTCGGCATTAGGCTCAAGCATGTCGTTGCACAGATCAAAGAAGCTGCCTCCGACTTCCAGTCCCTTATCACTATACAATTTGAGGCTAATCGGGACTCTTTCATCATCCACATTGGCGGTGATATCTGCGATTGTCTTTGCTCCGCCGGCGGGGATTTGCCTTCCTTGCATCAACGCAGCAAGAAATGCTTCAAAGTTGAAGCCCGCAGCAGATGCGTTAAAGTTGGTAATCGCCATTGTCAGAGTTTTATAAAAGACCAGATAGGCCATGGCCTGCTGGATGAACTCTTTGGGGTTATCCTTCGGAATTGAACCAATACCATCGACCATGATACGAGAGACTGCATTAAGTTTGTCCTCAAAACCTGAGCCGGGGATTTTACTAAGGTACTGCTCTAGCCCTTGGCGCTGTGACGGCGGTGCGTTTGGATCATCCGATAGGGCATCGTCATCCGCATTCGCCCATCCGAGTTCTGAAATCGGGATCATTGGGATCTCGGAGATGTGATATGTTCGAACTTTGGGCTTTTGGCCGGCCTCTTCTTCGAGGCCCAGAAGAGGCATGTGTGTGATCTCTTCGATCATCTCTGTTATCATTTGTAGTTGGGTGATGGGATCTTTCTTCTCCCTCACTTCAATAAACATATCTTTCATAAAATTTGACATCTTCGTTCCTCTAAATTATAATGTCGGCAATGCCATGTTCAACGGCCTCTTCTGCAGTTAAATAGACGTTAACTTTGCGTTCTAGCAGATCTTTTAGATCTTTTTTGGACATATTTGTTTCTCGTATAAGCGCTCGGCTGTACATCTTTTGAATTTGCTCAACGGCTTCCATCTCATTAATAAGATTATGGAGCGGACCATGATTTCCTCCGATGACCGAGTGAATCATAACTCTACAATTCTTCCCTATTCTTCTTTTTCCCTTCGTGCCAGAGGCTAGCAAAAGAACGCCGGCTGACATCACCTTGCCTAGTCCAAAGGTGTGTATTTCTGTTGACTCTTGTATGAACCTCATTGCATCATACATACCAAACATGTCATCGGCAGAACCACCATACGTAGAAATATAAAATTCTATGGGGTCTTTTTTAGAATTAATCACGTTTGATTCACTTAAGTAAAGCATCGCGTGTATAAGTTCGGCCACCTTTTCTTCTGAAACGTCGGAAAAAAGCCCTACCACTCTCAAGTCCGGTTCTTTGGGGGGTATAAGGCCTTCTATGGATATTATTCTATCGATTTCTGATTGAAGGACGCCTTCAACTTCCGGAGTAATTGGGGTGGTCTCTCCAATAATGGCATCCATAATTTTCTTAATCATCTTTTAGTCTCCAAAAGTCGTACGCTTCATCGCGATTAAGGGAGAGATATAACATTGCGGTGTCCCAATCATAGAATCCAATGTTCTCTTTAAATGTGTGAGGGGTGCTATCAATAAGATATTTAATAGTCTTACGTTTAAAGAGATCTTTTTCTGCTTCGAAATTGATCCCAAATGCCTCTTTTATGTTTTGAGGGGTTTTTGAATCGTTCATATATTGCAACATAAGCGCCTCTGAAGCTGCATAGTTTTCGATTGCCTTAACTAGCATAGATAAATAGACCACTTTGCTAGATTTTAAAAGTTTTAATGTAATCCTCGTGCCCTTCATAAAGTAAAACGTTTGGCACGTTACATATCCAAAAAGGAATACAAGAATATAAAGCCACCAATCTCCCACTATGCCTCCAAAAAAATAACCACCGGGTTTCCAGTGGTTATTATATCATCTTCAACAAAAGATGTCAATATTTATTGTGTCAACCTTTGCATAATTTTCTCTGCCAAGGTGTCGACCACGTTGGCCTTCTTGTCTAGAGATTGAAGTCGCTTTGCTACACGGCGTGCAACTTCGTTAACAAGCTCTTCTTGGTTTTCGTATACGCCGTCACGCATGCCGGGTACCTCTTCCTCGTCATCAGGTGCCATTTCTGGGCCCATTTCTGGCTCAACTTCTGCAGCGACATCTAAAGCCTCTTCGTCTTCCAGCGCGTCTTCATCTGCCATCTCGTCATCAATCTCAGTAGAAACCGGTTCGCCTAGAATATCTTCTAGCGCTGTCTCAAGTGCTGACATAAAATCATCGATAGGCACCATCTTTGCTCCGGACTCCATGTCGGCGCCCATATCCATCTCAGGATCCTCCATGCCCATCTCGGGATCCTCCATACCCATCTCGGGATCCTCCATGCCCATCTCGGGATCCTCCATGCCCATCTCGGGCTCATCGGCCATAGGCGGGACTTCCTCTTCAAGAGATTCCCCATTGGGACCTTTGGGCTCACGATCGTCGTCGTCACCGTATATTTCTTGGACTCTTGAATCGCTGAGCGGTCTAAGCTCAGCTAGCTTCATAAAGCTTCGAAGTTCTGCTTCTGTTAAAAGTGTTTTGCGGGCCATTGTAAATCTCCTTCATTTTGCATACATTATGCGGCACAAATAAATCATTAATAAATAGTTGGTAAAATCGCAAAAACTTACATTTTTACCAATCATCTCCAAAACGTTTTAGTTTCACTAGTGCTTTTGTTTCAATTTGCTTGACTCTTGCGAAAGATATCCCGAGTCTCTTTCCAACTTCGCGGAGAGTCATGTTTCCGTTTTCAAATATAGATATAAGAGCGCAATTGTTGTCCTCTGGGTATTCAATCCACATTCTACACTCCTTTTCCGGGCACTCTATATTTAGATCTTTGCACATTCTCGAGCAAGGCCGCATTCCATCTTTCATAACTCAGGGTGTTCCTCCGCTATCAAATCAAAAATATCTTCAATCTGATCTTCCGAAAAGCCCAGATCTTTGGTGGCCACAATGCCCTCATCCCTTAACTTTCTACTAAGTTTTTTCTTACTATTTGACTGTGTTTTTATCTCGTCGATGTAACTCACTATTCTTTGATCATTCTCTATATACGCGGTGATGAGACCCCTAAAGAAATCTGATTGTCGGAGGCCATCATGCTTCAATCTTACAAGTAGCTGGGCATGTCGATGATCGTTTTCTGTAAACACAATTCTTTTATTTAATTTGCCATAATCTATGCCGGACATCGTCACCATTGCCTTCCGGTAATGTGTGTTTTACTCTCGCCTATACCCGCGGTTGTCTGTTTAATAAAAGCGGCGACGGTTTGAAGTTCTTGTATGCTCCTGGCGCCACTATACGAGAGCCCGGACCTAATTCCCTTCTCAAGATCTTTTAGGATGCTCTTCACGGAGCCGCGGTATGGCACCCTTGCAGAAACACCCTCAAAAGACGAATAGTTTCCGCGCCACTTAATCTGGGCTTCTTTGGACGCCATTCCTCGGTATGTTTTCCATCGAGTACCATCGCTCTCTTCTATAATTTTCCCTGGTGCTTCATCGGTACCTGATAAAAGGGAGCCACACATAACCACGTCAGCGCCGGCCG
>Ga0315338_1003479_pt1 | contig 13639 bp, 29 predicted proteins | sample ASW8metaG_FD_204518 | JGI IMG/M metagenome (GOLD analysis project Ga0315338, IMG submission 204518) | Ammonia-oxidizing marine archaeal communities from Monterey Bay, California, United States - ASW #8 | ecosystem: Environmental > Aquatic > Marine > Coastal | place: USA: California | collected... | reverse complement strand
TGCATACGCCGCTAGCTTTGTCAGCGCATCGTCGAGCACAACACCTTCTTTGTCGGCGCGGGTTCTCTCGTCGAGGTCGCCTTCTTCTATAAACCTCCTCCAATTTTCCCATAGTCGCTGCCTCATTCGAATTCCCTCTTGTGCTTGACTTTGCGAGAATACTTCTTCGGTGAATGATATCCTGCCCCGCTACCTTGGCGGCGAATACGCTGCAATATAGTATAATTACGGAACTGTTTTTTATTTTTTTTCTTCATAAGACTCTCTATAAATAGTTGTCTTCTTTCCTTTTCGCCTCCTACTTACAAGCCTTAAGAACCACTCAGGAACGCATTCCTTGCGACCGGCTAATTCCCCCGTCACCCAGGACACATGTATTTGATCTTGCTCGCGGGCGCGAGGGAGAGCGATGGGGTGCTCGTGCTCCTTTTTAAAAAAACCAATATCAATGTGTATGATAATTCCTAATGTCTCGGGGTCATCGCCTTGCGGAATCAAGAAGATGTCCCTCACCATATCTCCAATAAAAAAACGCTTTTCCTCTTTATTCATAGTTTAGAGGGGAGGGGTATTTTTCCTTTCATTTTTACTTATGAAATCATATTTATAGTCATGCAAGTCCCAGAGTCTACACAACAATACATCTCAGAAGTATCTAGCAAGTATAATAAAGATTTTCAGATTTGTTCAAAAGGAAATCCGAATTGGTTATTAAAAATCATCACCCCCGTTGTTTCCCTTTTCAACCCCAAGTTTACTACTAACTACATCACAGTCCTCTTTGGTAAAATGTGGGTGCCCGCGGATTTTGACAAGACAACTAATGAATCAGGATGGCTAAGAACAGCGATACATGAAACACTGCATGAAAAAGATCGGGCGAAGTTGGGAAGTTTTCTTTTTACCTTCCTCTATCTCTTTCCACAAAGCCTCTCCCCGTTGGCGCTCCTTGCGCTTGGGGCTTGCGGCGGCACTCTTGCATGGCTGTGGTGGCTTCTAGCGCTTCTATGTCTTGCGCCGTTGCCTGCGCCCTTCCGAACATGGTTTGAGATCAGGGCGTACCGCACTAATTTATTATTCTCCGCAGTGGTTTGGAAATATGATGCCGAACAAATGGACCGGCTGTGCGACTGGTTTGTTCAAAAGCTTGCCGGACCTGACTATTACTACCCCTGGATCTTCAAGCGGCACTTAAAAAAGCTCTTCTCCGACACAAGCTTTAGGGACACCCAAGAATATAAAGAAATTGAAGAGTGGATCATACGAAATTATCGTGCATAAAAGGAATACCGAATGAAAAAAGCAAGTCCAAATAGCAAATCAAAAACCGCTACAGCGCTGACGCGAGCGGAGCAGCGGGCTAAAAATCGTAAAAAAACCCATAAGCTCACCGCTGAACAGGTGGATATGATTCGGTCTCAAAAAGGCAAAATGTCTCTACGAGAAATCTGTGCTTGGTTTAAAGAGGAAACTGACAATAGGTGCAGCGTGTCACCCTCCACCGTCAGCCGCATTCTTAATAATAAAGTTCACTGTAAGACTGAAGCCAAGTCTATCTTCGATCTCATTGAAGAAGCCCAGCAGGAAACAGGTGAGTCGGCGGGCGATGAAAACTTAGATATTAAGTGGACTACCGATCCCTAACCTACCCCCGGTGGCAACCCACTAGGGCTTCTTAAAAAGCTGTCGCTTCTTTGTGTGGCGATCAGCAACAGCATTTGCTGCATAAGACAGAGGCTTAAGGGCGCACTCTAAGCCTGACGAGATGACATATCCCCGTAGCTGGTCCGCAAATTTAGACGTAAAAGCCGAGCCCGATGGAGGGGATGCATCAATGTGGATAGCGGCGGCGACACCCGTAGCCTCACGCAACGCCAAGGCAATTTCAATAGACTTATAGACCTCATCAAGCATGCGAAGCTTCTGATTCTTTAAGAGGTGGGGGCGTGGGCGGACTACCTCACGCTTATAATAGTATGTCCCTCCCCTCCCCTTTCGATAAAGACAGACGGCGCTTACAAAACAGAAAGCTTCGCCTAACGGCTGACTATCTGTGCCAATAGATATTTGCACTTCTACATCATCGTAAAGGCTTTTTTGTTCTGTAGAAAAAATAATGGCAAATACTTCGCTATCGGTGAGGCGCTCCGGTGTCCCCGGTGATCTCCACAAAGAAGGCACTTCGTTCACGGAGTATCCCCAATAACGATATCCCCCTGGATAATACCATCTAGGAGTTCACGACGGGAAGGAAGCATTTTAACTCCCGCATTGGCATCCCGGTCCTTCACGACCTTGATAATATCATAGTCCTTTGTATAGGCAGAAACTAAAATTTCTTTGGTCCGCTTTTTAGAATAAGGCGCCTGTACAAACCACGTCTTTGTTTCGCCCGTTTTTCTTAGTAGCACTTCCGCAATCCAATACATATCTACCTCTCCTTCTTCTCTTTACCAGACACACAACAATAAACCGACTATCAAACAAAAGGCAGCCCACACGCAAGTAGCTTTCTTAAGGCGCTCTATGGGAATGTCGAAGCACTCAGCTACATGATAAAGATCCGAATAGGGGTTAGTCGTCCATGCCGCACTAACTAAATCTACTGCACCAAGTCCCCAAAAGAGCATCCACGCCACGCGGAGTCCTGGGGTTTCAAAAGCAGCTCCAAATAAAAAGAGGGCGGCTGCCAAGGCATGCACCACATAGGGGGCGCCTGCTACGATACCGTGCTGGCGATCGGTCTCACCACGCGCCAGAGTATAAGTAATGGAGGCGGGCACCCAAACATTTTGTTCCTCAAGGCGATGCCAGTTGAGTCGAATTCGGTAGTCCAACAAGTCCTTTCCAAACAGGATCTTTAGCGCAGCCAAGTGTGCGAGTTCATGAGCAGCGCCCCAAAAGTAATGAAGGGCAGCTGCGGCAAGAACCGGAACAACACCAAGAGCAAGCCACCACACCATACTCGAATAAGTAGGGAGGCGGCGCCGCTTATGCTATGCTATCAACCATTATTCACTAAGGTACCACATAACCTAGAGAAAGTAAAGAACTAAATTACAAGCACCAGAAAAAAGGCGCAGACAAGAATGCTCGTTGCCACAGTGAACCAGCCGTAGGTCTTTACTTCCCACACCGGAGTTCCGGTGCAATGACTGTAAACATAGAGATCAGAGTGAACGCTCCCGCAGACCAGCGCTGCCATGAGATCTACAATGCCCGAAAACCAAAAAGATGCCCAGCAGAAAAAAGCAGGATAATTATCAAGCCCTCCTAATAAAAACAGGGGGCTTGCCATAAACGCAATGCACGCAAAAAACTCTATCACATGAGGGGCTATCGCAATAACTGCTACCTCTCTATATGTTAGATGACGGGAGGTCTGCCAAGTAAGAGAGGCGGGTACCCATTCCCCATGCAGTTCGTGGCGATAAAGGCGCACCTTGTAAGAAGTAAGGTCTTTGCCCGCAGTATACTTAAGGGCGACCAAGTGGGAATACTCGTGAATCGCTTTCCATAGGAAATCATAAAGCACAGAGACAGCCACGATGACTGCCGGGAGGAGCACTATGTAGAGGAGCCACACTCGGGGCTAGACCCCCCGCGGTATAAACTTATTAAGCAGACCCATATTTATATATAGGGTCCACGCGGCTTACTGGTCGGTTTCTTCCTCAGTCAGTGCTGAATCGGAGGGGTCGCAATCGTCGCCCAGCTCTCCATCAAAGAGGCGTTCCTTGAGCCGGTGATCGTACTCTAGTCTTTTAAGGAACTCTTCTTTTGTCTCATCTTTTCCAATTGGCATTTAACAACTCTTGTGCTTTCTTAAGACGACGTCAGTCTCGCCATATTTTTTAACAAACTCATCGGACACATATTGGGGATCGAAATCCCATCTCTCATATTCTTCAAACCCCATGGACGCATATAAGTTATCCAATGCTGGGGTTGCATAATGATCTAAAAAACAACCCCCGGTGGCTATGGCAGTTTCCATTAGAAGCTTACCAACGCCGCCAACGCCGGGTTCGTTATTATGAACGGTCACGATTTCTTGGCGACGTCCGTCCTTCTCTTTAAGGGCAAACCCTATGTTCATCCCCTTCACCTTGTAGAGATCCATTTTAGCCAACTCGGAAGTGCCATAGCCTGCCGTCATCTCTGGGTGCTTATTGTGGCATGAGTCGGAGTCGGCGCCTTCGCAGGTCAAGGACGCAGCGAACGCGGAGGCACTGGCTGCCTCCCACTCTCCCGCTTTGATTTTTCTTATAGCTTCCGCCGACTTCTCTTCATCTCTTCCTTCGTCTAAAGAAAATAAATCTTCAGCTAGGATAGTGTTATATTGGACAGCAAGCCTGCGAGCGCGGTTGTCCGCCTCCTTAAGCTTCCCCCTCCAACTTTCCATCAAACTTTTCATTGCTCTAATAATCTAATTAGTCTTTCGCTTACAAAAAGTAGCGTGTTGCCAGGAATCGAACCTGAGTCTCTTGGAAAGCATGCACACTAGCCAAGCGCTCTAACCACTAAGCTACAACACTGATCTCCTATTTTTTCTCAGGAGATCTTAAAAATTCATAATGCGCGTCGATCGCAAGGACTATCTGTCGAGGATTTTGAACTAAAGAAAGATCATCGCCGCGGTAATCTGCAAGGCGATGATCTTTGCCCGATAGCTCATTACGCCACGCAACTGCTTCTTGATAGTCCTGATCGTTGTGCCACTCTATCTTATAATAAGCCCACCCATCAGCTCTCACAACTTTCTTTCTCACAGTGCCGTATCTCATAATGCCGTGATAATTATTTCTTACCAAGCTATTCACATCAATCATATATGTCCCTCCTATGACCTAGAAGAATACTACACATTGATCGGGATGTTAAGAGCTACTTTACTCTAGTGACCTTAATAGGTTTGAACCATGCCACCACGCCGATGTTCCCATGAATTGTGTAAAACACACCATCGTACTTCTCGCTCACGCTCTCATAAAATTCATCCCAGTAGGTGATCGGGGTTCCATATTGGTCTTCCGTCGCCGCAGCAACAAAGCCATCGACATCTTTAGAAACATCATAAATCTTTGAGCTATCCACCGTTGCCGAATAAAGGTCCCCCTGGATGAGGGGTTCTTTATTCTCAGGGTCGGTATAGAAGAAAACTCTCGGGTGGGGGCTCGTTTCAAATTCCCTGCGAGAATGAGAAGTGCGGTACTTTGGATCGGGGTCTAGAACAAAGCTGTCCTTTTCAACCCGGCTATAATGATAGAGAGTGACTGGGCTCGCTTGCTCGGAAAGAAACTGACGGAATTTAGTAAAGTATTCTTTCATCATTAATATAAATAGGGGGTATCGCCCATTTACACCCTTACGCTTCTATAGGATCAAACGCACCGATAGCACACAAGGTGTCGTCACAGTGGTCCGCCGCGATATGAAAAAGATAGTCCAAAGCAACTTGTCGCGGCGTGGGGTCGGCTGCCCCCACATCTGTATGCCGCTTCATGGAAGAGATGAGATGCCTTTCAAAACACTTATATACTGCCTCGATAAAGGCACCGACATCCTCGATCTCCCCGCATGAAGTGCAGTTATTCTGGAGGTGCTGGATTAGATCTTTTTCTGCCCTGCGTAAATTTTGGGAAAGCTCCGCAGCAACGCCAGCAGACACGTCGCTGGTATAAAGCCCCCACTCGCTAACGGTTTGAGGGAGGCGGCTCACTGGACCGGACTTTCTACAGTTAGGATCGCGGCGATCGCATCCTGGGGGAGGAGTGTTTCGATATCGCAAGGAGACCCGCCGGGGCGCAGAGGGCGCTCAAGGCGCGTCACCACTCGCGTTTCAATTGTGGCGGGGGTGTACAGAGTTTCGGGGATATGCTGGCGGGCGACTTCGAGCACCGTGCCGAAGCCTAACGTCCGATGGTAAACCCGATCTCCTTCTTTATAATTGTACTTCATAGATAATCCCTTATCCTAACAGTGGTAGGACCAGTGGGACTTGAACCCACAAGAGTTTGCACTCGGCGGATTTTAAGTCCGCTGCGTATACCAGTTCCGCCATAGTCCCAAGACTCGGCTAGCCTTTAGGCTGCCGTATCGTCATTGTCAAAAGCAGGAAGAGTCAACTGAGGGCTGCTAACCCCCTCGATGTTTGTGCCCTCTTCATCTTCGGCGGGCTGCATTTCATATCCATGTGCCGCCATAGCGCGGTTAATACCATGGTCAACTACCGTCTGAATCCATTCATAGTTAGCCGCGGCTCGACCAATCCTTATCCCAATCATCAAAGACACAACGGCGATTGCCGCGCACCCAACCATCACAATTACACCAGTCATAATAAACACCTTTTACCCTTTCACTAAATAGTGAAGTTAATAATTTTGGCAGAACCAAGAGGACTCGAACCTCTAGCCGGTCGCTTAGAAGGCGACTGCTCTTCCATTGAGCTATGGTTCCTCATCAGAACTTTTCTGGAACTCTCATACTTAAGTTTTGTAGTGCTCACGAAGCTCCTTGTTGTCTTAGGAATTATCACCGTAGAGATCCTTTTCGGACTCTTCATGGTGGGAATCCTCTTATTCTTTATCAGAGACTAACATACAAACTGACATTTGTCAAGATAAAAATGAACGGTGGGTCGCCAGGGACTTGAACCCTGACCGGACAGATTAAAAGTCTGCTGTGCTGCCATTACACCAGCGACCCTATAACGCCCCCTACAAGCTGATTAGCGGGCTTGGAGCGCCTCTAGGGAGTAGGAACGCTCAGCCCCCATCCCAGAAGCGCACAGGGCGGCTCAGGGACACTAACGGGGTGTTGTCAAAGATGTCAATCTGCCGCGACGTACTGGCGCGGGGAGGTGGCTCTTCGGACGTAAGCAGGCGCACGCTGACCAGCTCATACCCCTCTGCCGTTAGATCTTCCACCACCGACGCCATGGAGGCTTCACTGCTGGTTTGATAGAGAAAGTCCCAAGTCGTTCTCTTATTGTTGGTGTTCTTTGCGGTCACTTGCCACCTCTTTGTTTTGTTGGGCATCTTATATCCCTCCTGTTTCATTTATATACTCTACCCTAAAAGAGCGAAGATGTCAAGCAAAAAATACAATTATATAAATTTTTATTCAACGAGAGGAAGCGATGTTTTTACAGGGGAATTCGGGGACGATGTATCGTCGGGGCTTCGTAAGTGCAAACGTACTGTGTTTTCTGCGTCTGTAAGCCGGGATTCGATCTTTACAATATGGCGTAAAGATTTACACGATTGAGGGGAAAGGTTTTTGCAGAACTCATAAGCGCGGTCAGGAGCATACCTATCATCTTCTCCTCCTCCCCCGCGCAGATCAAACAACACGGACTGCAACAAGCTCTCCGTCTTGATGGCTTGTTCACTTATCTTCGCCCGGTGGACGGCATCTAGCTCCTCCGCTTTCGCCTGAACTGCTTGGGTTTGCTCCATGCGGAATTGCTCTTCCCTTGCCGTAAAGCCCGCTTCGGCTTCTTCAAGGTGGGACGTAAGCAGCCGCTTCTGTTCTGCAAGGGCAGAAGCCTGTTTCTGTTCGGCGTGGCGCTCTACTGTCGCAATCTTTGCATCAATAGATGCTGTAAGATCTTCTAGCTCTTCTAGCGTCTTTTCTTCGCGGGAGCAGGATTCCGCTAAGGTATCCCTGGTGTGGGCAAGAGCCCGCTCTTGCGCTTCAAGTGCCTCACACTGGGCTTCGACACGGGATGCCTGGAGTGCGAGGGTCTCTCTCAAAGGAGCAAACTCGTGAGCAAGCAACAGCCGCACATCCTTCACCACATCTACCCCTAATAGGAGCTTCACTGCCAATATTATTCTTTTCCATATACCTATTTTCATCGTTATTCCTTTGAGGGTTCTCCGAGCGAACTACACGAAGTGCTGCTTTTCTCGCACAGGTTTTCTAAACTTTTTGCCAAAACTCTCTGGTGCCGACAAGAAGCTGGCGACACTACATGGGTTACCGCTTCAACAAACAGAGCGCGGCGTATGGCATCAATAATCTTTTTCCACAAGCCAGGGCTCATTTTATTTTATATACCTCTTGACGCCCCTCTTCAGGTGATCGATAAAGGCGAGAACAATAAGCATTAAAGCTATAAACCCAAAGGCAATTAGCATATCCCCGCTCGCAGCTATCGAGGGCTCTCCTGTGTCACAAGTCTCTGGGGCGCATAAAGCCCCGGCGTCTGGAGAGAGCGAATCGATCTCTGAGGGGTTCGGCTCCATAGTCACCTCTGGTGTGTTATTACTCGAAAAGGAACAAGGGATGGGGCGGACGTGGGAGCCGACAGTTCGTGGGAGAGGGAGCAGGCTCGGACGGTGGGAATGTCCACATCAGGAACCTGACACGCCAGCAGCCGGATCAGAGAAACGTGTACAGAGAATACAATATGGAAAGGACCCCCGCGAGAGATAACCCCAATGATTTCATTTCGAGAATTCAATAGGGGACCTCCGCTATTCCCATAATAGGCTTGAGCAGATGCCTGCACATAACGTGTAGCGTGAGGGTCGGCAGAAGATGCACTGTCATCCCCCATTCGACTTCCCTGCGAGACCACTCCATAGGTGAGCGTCCAGCCGAGACCTCGGGGGTGACCCATAGTAAAAGCATGTTCCCCTGTTCGAGGATTAGAAGTGGCGAGAGGGAGCGTGCCCCGGCGGTGAGCATTGCCTTGACCGGAACTAAGGCGCAGAATTGCTAAATCATTATGAGCGTCTACTGCCACAATATCGTGCCATCGCCACTCATTTCCTCGGAACGTTCCTTGGGAACGACGATACTGAGTGTAGGTCCCCACCTGTATGCGGTGACCAAGCTCATGACGATCGTCAATGCAGTGATATGCCGTCAGTACCAGATTTTCGGTAAGAAGGGAGCCGGAACAATAAATTCCATATGACAATATGACAAGGTCCTCTTCTTCCATATCGTCCGCGTAGGTGTCTCCTGTTGACTGAGGATCGGCGCTGATGGTCCCAGGATGCGCTCGGAGGGTAGGGCGTACTAGCGCCACCACCGCATGGCTTATCTCCTCCACTTGTGAGGGGGTTCGAGCGAAGCGCATCGTCGCGGAGCTGGGTGTGGCGCACCCCTGCTGACAGGCGGTGAGCGAAAGAAGAACTACAGCTGCGAGAGCGCTGCAATGGTAAAGAGAGGGTTTCGTTTTCATCATAAGCAAAATTTCCTTTTTGGTATAGGCAATACGCATCAAATAACTAGAGGTTCGCAACAAAACAAAATAAGATTTTTATTCATTGGTTCGGTAATTTAGCAGGCACCCGCTCGATCGCGCTCTCGGCAACCTCTCGCGTCCGATGCGTGTCTTTCAGGGAACGGATGATATAAGTCTTATACGGGAACTGAAGATAATTCCGTTCTTGAAGTACTAAATAATATTCCTTCTTTGACCTCAAAGTAACAACCAAGTCCCCAACTTTGATATTTTGTGATAGCTCGTGGGTCAATTTAAGCGTTCTCTTCAACACGCACACATCGGTAGAGGTCCAGCGATTCGTGACGGATCATCAAGGTCTCCCCCGCGTGGGGAAAATAAACTGAAAGGTATTCTTCATGGTCTGATATTAAACGGGAAAATACAATGGCTTTTTCTTGTATAATGCCCACTTTGTCTACCCATAGCTTCTCATCATAGCGGTCGCCGATAGTCACCGTCTGTGTCATCAAGCCGCCTAACGAGAAGTAATACGCAACATAACTACCGCGAGTGCGAACTAGATCCCCAACCTTATATGTTATATCCGATGCGGGGCGATCGTCAACAGAAGGCGGGGTGCGCGAGTTCATCCTAGTGCATTTCCGTTCCTAAACCTGCCCTATAAATAAAATTAGTGGAGCTGAAGGGGTTCGAACCCTTGACCCCCACACTGCCAGTGTGGTGCTCTCCCAGCTGAGCTACAGCCCCGGTATACAGCGTAGTCGAAGACATTACTCTTCTTCCTCTTCCGCCTGTGAAGTCTTTTTAGTGTCTGCGCGGCGCCTGGCTAAAAAAGCCTTAAAGCGGTCACCATTAGGGTTCAGTAGGTCGTACACTTCATCCAGAGCCTTTTGAAACCGATCGCCATTATCTTTATTTTTTTCACCCATATCAGTATAAATAGATTGAAAAGATGCAATCAATTAAGTTTTCTCTGGTTCTCTCACCGCTTTATCAAAAGCAAACTTAGCAATCATAGGGTCTGGTCCCATATCCTGCGGGGGCGTGGGGTCGCTGAGCTTCTCTCGAATCTCACCCAAAAGCTCTTCACGGGCTTCGGGAGTGAGCATATTAGGATAAATGGTACTTGGCTCCTCTCCGAGGAGCGCACGCTTGAGCGACACAGCGCGGGGGGAGCAGTGTACCTCCATTAGTTCGACATACGCCGCCCTCATTACCGTTTGCTGTCGCCGGTTTTCTACCAGTAGGGCGTGAATCAGGTCCAGCGCGGTATCAATGGGGCGAGCCGCAGCCCACACTCTTTTCTTTACATCGTTATACTGCGCTTCTAGTGTATCTTTCCCGTCAGGGCTCTTTTCATCCATGGCTCTTCCTCCCACTCAATTCTTTATTAAAGTCTAATAAACTAATAAATGTATCTGCGACCGCTTTTTCCTCATGGGGTGTCCTGCATTCCATAAAGCTTTGAAATAAGCTGTGAAACCACTTGCGAAAAAACACTTCATCGAAAACAGTCGCGCCTTGCCTCTTGGTAAACCACTCCTTGAGCTGGTCCGTTACTTCAAACTCGATACTATACCCGCCGCCGGGGGACTCAACTAAAGAAACTACACTAAATAAATCTTCAATTTCTTTATACATATTCTTCCTTATGGTTCGACTGGGATGGGGGGCTCTCAATTCTCGCGCAGATCCCGCGCTTCAAATAAAGACTTTGCACCTGCATGGCAGCATAGAGATTATCGCTCACAAAAGCACACAGCATTTTCCCAGCGTGCATCCCAATGCCATCTTGAACCCAGACTTTATACATCTCCCCTCCTCCTTTTCTGTCTCCTAACATAACATAAAAGACAACGCCTGTAAAGGAAAAAGTATAATCACTTCAACCTTTTTCTAACGAAAGGATCCAATCATTGATATTCGCTAGATCGCTATAGTGAGAATGTTTCTTTTTGCGCTCCGTCCATACGGGGATGTGGTGGTCAGGTGGCAATTTATAAGTCCAAAGCTCTACCAAGTAAGCTCGCTTTGAACGGCGTTTCGGTATCGTACTAACTACGATCTGCGTGCTGGGGGGGAACTCCCGCTGTAGATACGCTGCTAGCTCCTCGGGGACCTGGGAGACTCGATGTATCTGGCACTCCATCTCTGTTTTGATAGACAAGCCCAGATCAATGGTAAGAAGAACACGGCCGGTTGCCGTCCATTCCATTACCGTTGCTTTATAGAGGTTGCCTCCATAAATATTTTTAGTCTGCGCGTCGTGGACTCTTATCGTCGATTTTGCGGACCCCATGATTTTCCCGATACAAGAGTATATAGTTGCCACTTTCAAGTGTGCCAGCAGTGGGGGTATAAATTGCGTCCTCCGTAAAGGCAGCACCGGAGACTGCTATGGAAGGACCCGAAGGGGTGAATGTGCCGGTAGCCATATCGGCGGGGGCTCCACAGGAAAGGGAACCTAAAATAGAACAAGTGGCTACGATTGTTAGGGCGGACTCTTTGATGAATGTTATCACAGTTTTATCTCTCTTCTTTTACCACCGTTACTTAGTTGCAAAAAGAGAAAATAGCCATTAAAGGTGTGCCTTTCCTCACTTAATATGCGGGCTCTAGTTCATTATAAAATAACCAAATTGGTCGCGGGTCACCCGTGCCGATGGGACCTTGCCACAACACTAAATATACCTCATTTTCACCATCAAAAAGCACATCCGCCGTAAAGCTGAAGTCTGCGGGATTGTGGTCGGGAAATTCGGTTTCAAGGAGTAGCGCCAAGAATTCAGGGGAGCTGATCTGCTGCTTGATAATGACGCCCACACCATATCGGTAGTTGTGATCCCCTGCGATGCGTACAAGATCGCCGACGCTTAGCAAAATTCTCGTGTCCACCTTGTTAATAACTAAGGAGGAACGAAGCCAAAGACCCTTTATTTTAAAATTAGGGGCACGGGTCCACAAAGACTGAGGTCAAGTTAGAGGCGATGGCGGGATAGTCATAGAGATCAAACCACTGTCCGCAATCATCCCAATCTGAGCTGCGGCGGGCGGGTGTAAAGAAGACCAACACTTCGCCACGAGTGGCGGCGTCACACATAACCCTCTCACTAATTGGCGTAGGAGTAAGATAGCTTTGCCCCACTTCGTCGGTGAGTGTAACAATAATCCTTGTAGCCCCATCTCGCCATGCGATGGGCGTTGTTCGTGACATCCCCCTTCGGCTGTCGCGCAATTCACCTCTCATCACCAAATAAGGAGCATCCCAGTTTCCTTCGAAACCACTTCCATAATGGTCCAGCCCATCCACTGCGCTAATAAAGTCCGCGTAGGTTAAGGTAAGGTTGGTCTCAATATTGGGATAAGAAGAGTAATAGCCGGTGGTTACCAGGGCAAACGCAAAGTCAGGAGAACCAGAGTAAGTCGCGGAGAAAGATCTGACTGCTGCCTTAACTCGGCTAATGGCGGCGCCCATGCTTCCCGACACATCTACGATAAACACAATGTCATAGATGGCTGGAGGCGGGGGGACACACATGCCCGCGCTATCGATGGCTGAATCTACGCAGCCGTCGCAGTCGTCGTCTATACGATTACACAGGAGCAAGCCGGTTTCGGCGATGGGAAGGACGCCTCCGAGACACTCTCCCCACGCGCCATCCACGCAAACCTGAACGCCGGGGCGGCAGGGCGGGTTGATGGTAGTTGGAGCGCCGCAATATTGTGCGAGCGGGGCGTCACCAGGGGCATTGCCCTCATCTACTTCAGTGTCACAATCATTATCGAAACCATCGCATACTTCATCCGTACAGTCTAATGAGGTACAGCGACCCTCAATGCACCCATAGCCCACGGGGCACTCGGGGTCAAATTCGCACACGTCGCCGCTGGGGTCGGTAGCAACGCAGCGTGCCGAGCGGCAATCAAAACCAGGCGCACACTCCTCTTCGGAGCCGCACACACAGACGCCCGCGACACACCTGTCGGTGTTATCTATGTGGCATTCATTATCGCATGACCCGCAGTGGTCAGTGTTGTGCTGTAAATTCGTAGTGAGAGGGTCACAAGGGATAGCAGTAGAGGCATCGGGGGCTCGCCACTGATCGTCAACGGTGTCAGGACCGGCGCAGGCGACAAATGCAATGCCCAGTATAACGCAAATTTCAAAGCCAAAAGACTTTTTCCGCACCTTGTAAAACTCTCCCTCTTAATAAATTAGTTTCAGTTTGCAAAAAATGAGGGTATAATTTGCATTTAATTAGATTATTATTGAGTGGGCGGCGTATAGCTGGCGACGTGGAGGTCACCCAGACCGCGAGCCTTGAGTGCGTCTGCCTGAGCGGGAGTCATAGGCTCGCCAAATAAAATACCCTTGGCATGTCGAATGGGCAACACCGTCCCCAGCTGGTCTACTAGATCGCTCGCGCCGTT
>Ga0315338_1003478_pt1 | contig 13640 bp, 12 predicted proteins | sample ASW8metaG_FD_204518 | JGI IMG/M metagenome (GOLD analysis project Ga0315338, IMG submission 204518) | Ammonia-oxidizing marine archaeal communities from Monterey Bay, California, United States - ASW #8 | ecosystem: Environmental > Aquatic > Marine > Coastal | place: USA: California | collected... | reverse complement strand
TAATCCAAATAACTTCATATTGCATATATTTTCTTGCTACGTTTTCAACAAATCCAATACCAGAAGTTCCTGCTAAAAATTCAGCAGCAACTAATGTTCCCCAACACATACCAACCGCAACTCTAATTCCTGTTAGTATTTCTGGTAAAGAGTTAGGAAATATAACTTCCCTTAATATTTGCCATCTAGAAGCACCTAATGAATGGGCAGCATGAATTTTTGATAGTTGCGTTCCCGATGCACCGGCTCTTGCTGAAATAATCATAATAGAAAATGAAACCATGAATAATAAAAATACTTTTCCAACGTTATCAATTCCAAAAACTGTAATTACTAATGGAGCCCAAGCAAGTGGTGGCACCGGTCTATATAATTCAACTAAAGGATCAAAAAATCCTTTAGCAAATCTATTTAGACCCATGAATATACCCAAAGGAACACCAAAGATAATACCTAGTGTTAATCCTAAGAATACCCTTAAAAAAGAATCCCAAATGTGACCTGTGGGAACTGGAATTTTAAAGGCTTTAAATTCGCCAGTTACAACATCTAAAACTTTACTTTTAAAATTAGGTTTTACTGTTCCGTCAGAACTGTGAACTGGATATTTACCCGGCATGATATCAGCAATCCAATCAGGGAGAAAAAAACCAACAATTCTATTAACACCCATCATTTCATACCAAATCATAGGAATCATTTTAAAACCTACGCTTGGTTTCAAAAGATCTCCAAAAATTCTAAAAGTATCAGATGGTTTAGGCAACCATCTGCCCGGGCCATCTTCAGCACAAGTTGGACCACTAGCTACAATCGTACCGGCAGGAAATAATAAAGCATCTATATATATTAAATTTCCTTGCTCTTTTTTTTGTACTACATCAAAATTTCTTATTGCTTTTTCCATAGCATCTAATGCATTAGGAGGAAAAACACTTTCATATTCAATTCTTTGTCCAAGTTTTTTAATTTCTTTTATGAAAACCATTTCTAATTCTTGGCTATCATCTAATCCATCTTTATAATCTTTAATTTCATCCCTAATTTCTTTTAATAATTTTAAATATTTTGGATTATGATTTCTCATTGCAAAAAATTCATCACTAATTTTATTTAATTCTTGAGCTGCTGTATGAAATTTTAAACCTACCTTACTTTCAGGTAGAGGAGGCACTTCCATACCAGTTGCGCCCCAACCCAATTGTTTTTTCAGAGCTTCAATTCTTTTATTTTCTTCTTCTACACTTTTAATAGGTGGATAACTGACTTTTTGAAAATCTTCTGTTAACCAAGCAATTCTATTAGTCAGCTCTCCAATTTTATTTCTAACATCAGGTTCCATATTTTTTTCATTTGTCAATAATGGGATTGTTTGCTGAGTTTTATTAAGTAATTTTACAAATAATTCTTTGTCTTGATTTTTTAAACCTGGTGAATTCTGTATTATAGATATTTTTTTTTGTATGTTAATATTTTCTCGCTTAATGAGAGCCGTACTTTTGTGGCTTCTTTCTTCAATTGGAAAAAGATACTTTAATGATAATAAAGACTCATTAACTTTTGCAACTTGACAAAGATCATTCGCAGATTTTGGATAAAAAGCTTTTGCTATATCCCATGAATAATAAAGCCAACAAAATAAAAGAAAACTAGATCCAACTATAACCCAATGTATTCCTCCTTTTGCTCTTTCAGGATTTCCAAAAACTGCATCAGTTTTTTCAGTTTTTATTAATCTTTGTCCGTAAAGTATGGAACCAATCACAGCAAAAATTATTAAAAATGTAATAATCCCTGTAATCATTTTAAACTTCTTTTCCCATTATTTCTTCTTCCATGTTCCAAATCATGGTTAGAATTTCTTCTCTTTTACTTACAAAATCCTTATCATTTTTTATTTCTCTAAGATCTCCATCTAAACCCATTGTTGCAAAAGGAAGAGTGTATTCTTTATGAATTCGTCCCGGTCTTGGCGCCATCACATATAGTCTTTCACCTAATAATAAAGCTTCTTCAACAGAGTGTGTAATTAGAATAATTGTTTTTCCAGTTTCTTTCCAAAGTTTCAAAACTAAAGACTGCATTTTTTCTCTAGTTAAAGCATCAAGAGCTCCTAAAGGTTCATCCATTAAAATTAGATCAGGATCATTGATTAAACATCTTGCAAGAGCTACTCTTTGTTGCATACCACCGGATAATTGATAGGTAGGGGTATTTCCAAAACCTTGTAAACCAACTATATCCAACCACTCTTCAACTTTTTTTGCTGTTTTAATTGGATCTTCTTTTTTCATTCGTAAACCAAAGTTTACGTTTTCATTAACTGTTAACCATTCAAATAAAGCACCTTGTTGAAAAACCATTCCTCTTTCAAGACCAGGACCAATAATTTCTTTATCACCTAAAGTAATAATTCCAGAAGTTGGACGAAGAAAACCAGCTGCAATATTTAATAAAGTTGTTTTTCCACAACCCGAAGGACCAAGTACAGTTAATAATTCACCTTTTTTTAGTGTAAAACTTATATCTTTAAGTGCATGAACAGTTTCCCCTTTGAGAGATTTAAAAATCATATTCACATCTTGAGAAACTAGATCACTCATAAAAATAATATATTAGAATTTTTTAAAAAAAAATAGGCACCAATTTATTAAATTGGCGCCTATTTAAATCTTTTTTTACTCTTAGTTAGGTAGATAACTAGTGTCAACTACTGCAGAGTAATCACTTAAAGCCGGGTTTTCTGATGTAGCAAACATGTTACCCATAACTTCTAAATAAGTCATAAGTATACCACCTTTGTTAAGATACTTGGCCTTCATTGTTCCTGCATTAGGAAACTCAAATCCACCCATTTGCTTTTTAGTACCAGCAAGATCCATAGCTGCATCTTTTGCAATTACGTTCATGTCTGATTTTCCAGCATTGTATCTAGCATTTGCTTCGTGAGTTACTTCTACGAAAGTTCTAACCATTCCTGGGTTTTCTTTTAGGAATTTGTTAGTTACCGAAGTAATATCAATACCAGCAATACCAGCATCTTGAGCTTCTTTAACAGTTAGTAATGAAGCACCTTTTTCTTTAGCTGCTGCGATAGATTTACCACCGAATAAACATGCCATAGCAACGTCACCATTAACAAATGCTGCAGATCCGTCTTCCGGGTTCATATCAACGACTGACATTTTAGAAATATCAGCACCTACAACTCTCATTGTTTCTTTAAAAACATAGTCGGCCATAGTTCCTAAAGGAACAGCAACTTTTTGACCATCTAATTTAGAAGAAGCATTGCCTTTATCTATACCTTTGGCAGCAACACATGTAGTTCCGCCCATTCCATAAATAACCGCAATATCTACAAGCTTAAGAGGCGCTTTAGCATTAACAGCATTTACAAACGGAGTTAAACCTTGTGAGTAAGAGATATCAATATCTCCAGACAACATAGCTTCTGTCATCTCACCACCAGTTGAAAAGTTTGTCCATTTTACTGGCACACCCAACGCTTTATCAAAAGTTTGTTTAACTTTATCTTCTTGGTTTGGAGTTGCCCATTCTAAAAAGAATGCAATTCTAACTTCATTAGCTGCTGAAAAAGCTGCTGACATACTTAAGTTAAGTGCAACAATACTTCCAAGAATAAAACTAATTATTTTTTTCATTTATTCCCCTTGTTATTAATTAATAAATTCGCATTTAAATTCAATTTCAAAGAGAAGTAAATGGCTTATTTAAATGTTGTTTGAATTAAGAGTCGCACAACCTGTAATTGAACTATTAAAATATTAGTTTGTTATTAAGTTTTTTTAGTCTAAAAATCAATTTCTAACACAAGGTAATAATTAATAATGAGCTCAGAAAAAAGAACTTCAGTACCAAATTCATTAAATGAACATTGGATGCCGTTTACATCTAATAAAGATTTTAAATCAAACCCAAGATTAATTACAGAAGCTAAAGGAGTTTATTTAAAAACTCACCATGGCAAAACACAAATAGATGGAAGCTCAGGATTATTTTGCAATCCATTAGGTCATGGAAGAAGAGAAATTACCGAAGCTGTTACAAAACAATTAGAAACTTTAGATTATGCACAACCATTTCAACAAGGTTTTGGTGGTTCATTTGAATTGGCAACAAGGATAGCAAAACATACTCCAGGTGATTTAAATAAAATTTTTTACACGATATGTGGATCTACAGCAGTGGAGACAGCTATTAAAATTGCAATAGCATATCATAGAGCAAAAGGTGATTCTCAAAGATTTAGATTTGTTGGCAGAGAAAGAGCTTACCATGGAATGAATATTGGAGCTACTTCAGTTGGAGGAATGATCAACAATGTAAAAACATTTGCTAGCGTATTAATGCCAGGAGTTCTTCATATGAGGCATACTCATTTACCTGAACATAAATTTATAAGCGGTCAACCAGAAACAGGAGCTGAACTTGCTAATGATTTAGAAAGAATATGTGAAAATTTTGGTGGAGAAAATATTGCAGCCTGTATTGTTGAACCAGTAGCAGGATCAACAGGTTGTTTAGTGCCGCCAAAAGGTTATTTACAAAAACTTAGAGAAATTTGTGACAAACATGGGATATTATTAATTTTTGATGAAGTAATATGTGGTTGGGGACGAATGGGGTCTGTATTTGCTTCACAAGAATTTGGAGTAGTTCCTGATATGATGACAATGGCAAAAGCTACTACTAATGGAGTTGTTCCAATGGGTGTAGTTGCATGTAAAGATGAAATGTATGATGCAGTTGTGGATGCAGCTCCAATGGGTGCTGTTGAGTTATTTCATGGTTATACTTATTCTGGTATTCCAGTTTCAGTTGCTGCAGCATTAGCAGTACAAGATATTTTTGAAAAAGAAGATATATTTAATAAAGTTAAAGGGATGATATCATATTTTCAAGAAAGTATATTTTCACTTAAAGATCTTGACTCAGTAGCTAACATCAGGGGACAAGGTTTGATGGCCGGAATTGATATGAAATTAAACACTAAACCTGGAAAAGCTGGCTTTGAAACCTTTAAAGCATGCTATGAAGCTGGAGTTAATTTTAAAGCTACAGGCGATTGTTTGATTATTGCTCCACAGTTTATATGTGAGAAGAAACATATTGATGAGATTATTGATAAGTTAAGAACAGGTATTGTTAATTATCAAAAAAATCAAAAGAACTAATTTTCTCTAGAAAACAAATATGAAAATAGGCGTACCAAAAGAAATTAAACCTCAGGAAAATCGTATAGGTTTAACACCTGGTAGTGTAAAAATTTTGATTTCGAATGGTCATGAAGTTCTAGTTGAAAACAACGGTGGATTTGAAGCTGGTTTTTATAACGAACAATATAAAAGTGCTGGAGCTAAAATAATTGATAAAGCTGAAGATATTTTTAATGACTCTGAAATTATAGTTAAAGTAAAAGAACCTTTGTCAAATGAAGTAAAAATGATTAAAGAAAATCAAATTATTTTTACTTATTTACACTTAGCGGCAGCAAAAGAATTAACCGAAGGTTTAATAAAGTCTAAAGCAGTTTGTATAGCCTATGAAACTGTTACTGATGATAATGGAAGATTGCCTTTGTTAGCTCCAATGAGTGCTGTAGCAGGTAGAATGTCTGTTCAAGCGGGAGCGCATTCTTTAGAAAAAAATCAAAAAGGTAGAGGATTACTTTTAGGGGGCGCACCCGGAGTTGATCCGGCAAAAGTTGTTATTCTTGGAGGAGGAGTAGTTGGAGAGAATGCAGCATTAATTGCAACTGGAATGAGAGCTAAAGTTCATATTGTTGATAAATCTGAAAAAAGATTAGAACAACTTAAAGATATGTTTGGCGATAAAATTATTCCTGAATTAAGCGATAAAACTGATTTAAAAAAACTTGTTTCAGAATGTGATTTGTTAATAGGCGGAGTATTAATACCTGGGGCGGAAGCGCCAAAATTAGTAAGCAAAGAAATGATCAAAACTATGAAAAGAGGGTCTGTAGTAGTTGATGTAGCAATTGACCAAGGTGGCTGCGTTGAAACTAGTAAACCAACCACACATGCGGAGCCAACTTATATAGTTGATGATGTAGTACACTATTGTGTAGCAAATATGCCAGGTGGTGTTCCTAGAACTTCTACGTTAGCACTTAATAAAGCTACAATTCCTTTTTTAACCAAGTTAGCTAGTGATGGTTATGTAAAAGCTTTAAAAGAAGATAAAAATTTTTTAAAAGGATTAAATGTTTATAAAGGTACAGTTACATATAAAGCTGTAGCTGATGTTTTTGGACATAAATTTATTCCACCCATAGATGCTCTTAATTGATTATTTTTAATTATGAAAAACTTCATAAAAATTTATGTATCGCCCCCTACCAAAAATTTTAACAATTAAAAAATCTACAATTGAAGGATTGGGTCTTTATGCTCAAAAGGGTATAAAAACCAATACTTATTTAGGTATTACTCATATTTTAGATGAAAGATTTGACAACAAGTATATCAGAACACCACTAGGAGGATTTTACAATCACTCTAATGAGCCAAATGTTCAAAGAATGATTACTAACGTTCTGCCAAAATTAAAGTGTGGTGATCAAGCTCCAAATCCAGATGATAAAAGTGAAATAAAAAACATAGAAGGATCAAGAGAAAATATGTACCCAAAAGTTTATGCAATGTTTATGTACTTAATAACAATTAAAGACATTAAATCTGGAGAAGAACTAACAGCAAATTATAATCTTTATTCGTATCCCAAAACTGGGGTTGGCTTACAAATGATTTAAGTATTATACTTTATCCTTTATGAAAGAAATTCCAAAAAGTACAAAAGTAGTTGTAATTGGTGGTGGTGTTACTGGTTGTTCAACAGCTTATCACTTAGCAAAGTTTGGATGGAAAGATACAATTTTACTAGAGAGAGATCAGTTAACTTCCGGAACCACTTGGCATGCAGCTGGATTGGTTAGCCAATTAGGTCCATCAGCAGCAATTACAAAGATTAGAAAATATTCATTAGAGCTTTATAAAAACCTAGAAAAAGAAATAGATTTTGCAAGCGGGCTTAAGCTTAATGGAGCATTATCAATTGCGACAACTAAAGGTAGATGGCAGGAGCTTTTAAGACAAGCAACCACAGCACAACTATACGGTGTAAATGTAGAAGTTTTAAATATTGAACAAATTAAAAAAATTTACCCAATTATTAATGAACAAAATATTTTGGGTGGAATCTATATGCCAGGTGATGGACAGGCAGATCCTGTGGGAGTTACAAATTTACTTGCAAAAGCCGCAAGAAATGAAGGAGTTAAAATATTTGAAAAATCTCCTGTTGAAAAAATTATAAAAAAAAATGGGAGAGTTTATGGTGTTGTTGTTAATAATCAAACTATTGAATGTGAATACGTAGTGCTTGCAACAGGAATGTGGTCTAGACAAATTGGTGAAGACACAGGGTTTAGTGTTCCATTATATCCAGCTGAACATTTCTATATTATCACAGAACCAATGAATGATTTACCTAAAGATATTCCGGTACTAAGAGATTTTGATGATAGTTTATATCTCAAAGAAGATGCAGGGAAAATGTTGGTTGGTATTTTTGAAGGTAAATCAATTCCCGCTTTTAATAAAACAAATAGAGTTCCTGAAGATTTTTCATTTGGAGAGTTTCCTGAAAACTTTGATCACTTTGAACCATATCTAGCAGCTGCAATGAATAGAGTTCCAATTTTAGAAAAAGCAGGGATAAGAAAGTTTTTTGCAGGACCAGAATCATTTACACCAGATACAAATACCTTATTAGGCGAAGTACCTGAAGTTAGAAATCTTTTTGTCTGCTGTGGTTTGAATAGTATTGGAATTGGAAGTGGAGGAGGAGTTGGCAAAGCTACTGCTGAATGGATGATGACTGGCCATATAAATGAAGATTTATTTATTTACGACATTAAAAGATTTCAAAAGTTTCATTCAAACACAAATTTCATTAAAGAAAGAATAACAGAAACATTAGGTGATCTTTATGGTATGCATTGGCCATACAAACAACATAAAACTTCAAGAGATCAAAAATTATTTCCTTACCATGAAGAATTAAAAAAGGCTGGAGCATGTTTTGGAGTTTCGTCAGGTTATGAAAGACCAATGTGGTTTGCTTTAAATAATGAAAAACCTGAATTTAAATACAGTTATAATTATCAGAATTGGTATCCAGCTGTAGAATTTGAAACAAAAAATGCAAGAGAAAATGTTGGACTTTTTGATCTTACTGCTTTTTCAAAATATGACTTAAAAGGAAAAAGTGTTCATAGTGAATTACAAAAAATTTGCACAGCAAATATAAAAAATGAGATAGGAAAAACTACTTACACGCAAATGTTAAATAAAGAAGGAGGCATAGAAACAGACCTTACTGTTGTTTGTTTAGAGAAAAATTTTTTTAGAATAATTAGTTCAGCCGCAAATAGAGAACATGATAAATTTCATATTTTAAAACATTTATCTAAAGAAGTTGATCTGAAAGATGTAACTGATGACATAGCTTGTCTTGGTGTATTTGGACCAAAAAGTAGAACTCTAATGTCTAAATTATCAAAAGATGATTTGTCTAATGAAGGCTTAAAATTTGGTAATGGTAAAAAAATTATAATGAATGACAAAGAAGTTTGGGTGCAAAGATTATCTTATGTGGGTGAATTAGGTTTCGAAATTTACATAAACATGAATGAAGCTAAAGAGATTTATAATTTAATAGTCGAAAAAGGAAAAGAATTTTATATTTCTCATTGTGGTATGCTTGCCATGGATACGATGAGAATGGAAACGGGGTACTTGCATTGGGGACATGATATGTCTCCAGAAGAAAATCAATATGAAGCTGGTCTACGATTTGCGATTAGTTATAAAAAGAATATAGATTTTATTGGTAGGGAATTTTTATTAAAAATTAAAGATAAGAAAAATAATAAGAAACTTGTAATGTTAGTTTTACAAGATAGCAAACCTGGAAAACCACTATTACTTCATGATGAGCCAATTTATAAAGATAAGGAGATTATTGGCAGAACTACTTCAGGAAATTATTCTTTTAATTACAATAAAAATCTTGCTTTTGGTTATATAAATACTGACCTTTCAATAGAAGAACTTGCAAAAGCAAGCCTATATATAGAGGTAGAAAAAAAAAAATACCCAGCTTCAATAATTTTAAAACCTTTAAACAATAAAAATATCAAAAATTGAAATTAATTAAAAATAAATTGAATAGGTAGTATTATTATGGTTTAATCTATTTATATGAGCGGGGAGAGAGTAACAAATTTAAAATCTAAAAAAATTGATATAACAGTTCTTCTAAAAAAAATTAGAGCAGATGAAAGAAAAGAACAAATTGAGAGCAATGTTTTTTTTGGATTAATTGCTGTAGCTGTCATAGTAACAGGAGTTATTGCTTCCCTATAAATCTAAATAAAAAAATTTAAAATTGTTAAATATAAATTTATCATATTTTAATCTTTTTTATGCAATTTTTTAAATTTTTGTATTAGTTGCAATTGAATGCAATGTAGTTTTCAACTTTATAACATGTTTTAAAAGGTTAAAAAATAGTTTATCTAATAAAACCTTAACATGTCAAAAATTATTGAAATTGGAATAGCTAAAGAGAGCAATAAAGAAATAGAAAAAGTAAAATTTATAGAGGTTGTTGCTGGAAAAGGAATAAAAGGTGATAGATATTTTAATGATGTTAATGAAGAAGGAAAACAATTAACATTAATTGAAAGTGAAAACATTGATTACTACAATAAAGCTTTTAATACTAATTTTACTTACCTAGACTTTAGAAGAAATTTAGTTACTCAAGATATTCAATTAAACGACTTAATTGGCAAAACATTAAGTATAGGTGAAATAAAAATTAAGGCACATGATTTGTGTAGACCTTGTAAATCTCTTCAGAAAAAACTTAGAAAAGATAATATAATTAAAGAATTTCTAAGAAGAGGTGGCCTTCGTTGTGAAATATTAAACTCTGGAAATATTAAGATTGGAGATAATATTAAAACAATTTAATTAAAATATTATTTTTTTATTAGAATAACTAACTCATTAAAAAAATGTTACCAAAAAAATTTCTTCCAACTTATATTAAAAATTCTCATTTAGTTCGAGTAGGTTCAGTTTATGACGGAGGTTATGTTTTACCTAAAATACTATTAAAAAAAACCAATTTATTAATCAGTTTAGGTATTGGAGATAATTGGGAGTTTGAAAAACAATTTTCTAGATGTAGTAAATGCAAAATAGAAGCGTACGATCATTCAATTGACAGTGATTATTGGTTTAAAAAATTTAAGACAGATATTATTAATTTTTTTAGTTTAAAATATTTTAAAATACAAAAGCTTTATAAAATTATTCAATTTATTGATTTTTATATTTTTTTTAAAATTAACAAAAAAAATGAATTTTATTTAAAAAAAATCGGAAAGAAAAAAGAATGTATTTCTTTTAAAGAAATTATGAGCAACAACTCAAAAAAAAAAATTTTTTTAAAAATTGATATTGAAGGTGCTGAATATTCTTTTTTAAAAGAAGTTATAAATTATCATAATAAAATTAATGGTTTTATTTTTGAATTTCATCATGTTACAAAGAATTTAAATAAAATATTAAACTTTATAAAAAAAATAAATAAATATTATTTTTTAATTCATATTCATGCTAATAATTTTTCTTCTGTGTCAAAGAAAAAAATTCCTAATACCTTAGAATTTACTTTTGCTCACAGGAAATTTTTTAAATTTAAAAGAAAAAAAAATAATAAGAAATACCCAATAGAAGGTTTAGACAATCCAAACTTCAAAAGAGCCAAGGATATAAACCTTTATTTTAATTAATTACTATTTAGCAAAAGTGTCGTTAAATTGATTGCTTACTCTAACAAATGTTGTGCATTTGCTTAATTGTTTTAATGATGGTGCACCTACATAAGTGCAACTACTTCTAACACCTCCTAAAATGTTTAAAATCGTATCATTTATTTTTCCTCTGTATTTAACTCTTACAGTTCTACCCTCGCTACTTCTATAATCTGATAAGCCTCCATAATGCTTTTTATTAGCTACATCTGAACTTGATCCATAAAACTCAATATATTTTTCGCCATTTCTTTTAATTATTTTTCCGTTTCCTTCATCATGACCGGCCAACATTCCTCCTAACATTACAAAGTCTGCACCGCCACCAAAACCTTTTGCAACGTCTCCGGGACACGTACATCCACCGTCTGCTATTATATGTGCACCTAATCCATGCGCAGCATCTGCACATTCTATTACAGCACTTAATTGTGGATAACCAACTCCAGTTTGAATTCTAGTTGTACAAACACTTCCAGGTCCTATCCCAACTTTTACAATATCAGCTCCACTTAAAACTAATTCTTGTGTCATATCAGCTGTCACAACATTACCGGCAATAATTGTTTTAGTTGGATATTTATCTCTTATGGATTTAACAAAATTAGTAAAATGTTCTGAATATCCATTTGCGACATCAATGCAAATAAATTTAAAAAAACTAAATTCTCTTAAAACTTTATCTAAATTATCAAAATCTTCTTTTTTAATTCCTGCACTTAAAGCAATATTTGGATAAATTTTTTTTATCTTTTTATTTTGTTTTAATTTTTTAATATCATGCTGTTTTGTCAAACATGTAATCATTCCAAATTCATTAAGTTTTTCAGCAATACTTAATTCACCGACGCCATCCATGTTAGCTCCCATAATTGGAATACCTGACCACTCATTATTGCTATATTTAAATTTGTATGTTCTAAGAAGGTTTACATCTTTCCTACTTTTAAGGGTGCTTCTTTTTGGCCTGAATAAGACGTCGGAGTAATCAAGTTTTATTTCTTCTTCAATTCTCATCGGAGGAAAAACTATACTTGATTTGAATAATTTCAAATAGAATTGTTGCTTGTGGATAAAAAAAAATTATATGAATTTGTATTAAAAAGGTTATTTATATAGACTTATTTACATAATAATTGTTAAAAATAAAGAAAATTAAAAATATTTTTCAAGAAATTCCTAAATATGATTTTTAAGTATCTATTAAAATATTTTAGAGATCTAATTAGACTTAAGTTTAATACTGATGGTAATTCTAAATTTGGAAAATTGATATTTAAAATAATAAAAAAAGGAAACTATCTAGATGTAGGTTGTTATCATCCTATAAAAGAGTCCCAAACAGCATTTTTATACAAGCATGGATGGAGAGGTGTTAATTTAGATATTTCAAAACAATCTATTGGCATGTTTAAGATTTTTAGATCTCGAGACCTAAACTTAAATTTAGGTCTTTCTACAAAATCTGGAAAACAATATGCTTACTTTGAAGGAGATATATCTACAGTTTCTAGTTTAGATAAGAATTATCTAAAAAAAATTGGAAGAAAGAATAAAAAAAAAAAATTTATAAATGTAATTACTTTAAAAAAACTTAGACAAAAATATAATTTAAAAGAAATAAATTTTTTAAAACTTGATTGTGAAAGTATAGATGTATCTATTATTATGCAGGCAAGTCTTAAAGATTTAGATTGTGATTTTCTAAGCATAGAGCTTTTGCCCCAAACACATTATGGTTGGAAAAATTATAAATTACCAAAAACAAATTTAAATAAGTATTGTAGAGAATATTTTTTAAAATCAAAACTATTTGGAAAATTAAAAAAATCTTTCATTTTTTATTCAAATGATGAATTTAGTTTTTTATTAAAAAAAAATAAAAAATGAAATTTTTACAAATGTAGAATGGAAATTTTGAGCGAAATAATAAGTAAAAAAACTTGTAACTTAACATATTGAATTTGTTTATTTATTGATTGCATCAATAATAAAAAGTAATATAAATCTGTACTAATTGAATGGCGGGGTAGCTCAGTTGGTTAGAGCGCGGGACTCATAAGCCCGAGGTCAGTGGTTCAATTCCACTTCCCGCTACCAATTAATGACCTGGAAACTCAATTAGATTTTCAACTTTATAACCTTTGTTAATTAATTTATCACAGCCCCCTAAATCAAAAAGATTAATTATAAATATAAATCCTGCAACAGAACCTTTTGATATTTCAATAAGTTTTGATGCTGCTTCTGCTGTGCCACCAGTAGCAACTAAATCGTCTATTATAAGAACTGAATCTCCTTCATTTATAGAGTCTTTGTGTATTTCAATTGTTGCAGTCCCATACTCAAGCTGAAAATCTACTGAATGAGTATCTGCAGGTAACTTATTTTTTTTTCTAAGTAACACAAAGGGTTTTTTTAGCAAATAAGAAGCCGCAGAAGCAAAAACAAAACCTCTAGATTCTACAGCAGCAATTTTATCAACTTTAAAGTTTTTAGACCTTTCAACTATTTGATCTATACAGCTTGCAAATGCTTTTTCGTGCTTAATAAGAGTTGTGATATCTCTAAATAAAATACCTTTCTTTGGGTAATCAGGTATTGATCTAATATAATCTTTTAAATCCATATTTCTTTAAGTTATAAATATATAAATAAATTATTTTTTTAACATGGCAAACAATAAATTAGCGATAATAGGTGGAAG
>Ga0315338_1003477_pt1 | contig 13646 bp, 4 predicted proteins | sample ASW8metaG_FD_204518 | JGI IMG/M metagenome (GOLD analysis project Ga0315338, IMG submission 204518) | Ammonia-oxidizing marine archaeal communities from Monterey Bay, California, United States - ASW #8 | ecosystem: Environmental > Aquatic > Marine > Coastal | place: USA: California | collected... | reverse complement strand
GGTCCGAAAACATCGGGGCGGGTATCTGGCTCCCGACGTGCTCCACGCGATTGGACTCGGCTGCGATATCGAGTCGGCCCGAAACTCCATTCCGATGGGGTCGACCTGGAGAACCTCGACGCAGCAATCCCGCTCGGAACGACCTGCCGACTCTGCGAACGCACTCATTGCCAGGCTCGCTCCTTCCCATCTCTACAATGCCCCATGAAGATCGACGAGAATGTCCGCGGCATCTCGTTCTACACCCCTCTCGGGGACAGATAGGTTCTGAGGGTGCTCCAGGCCCCGCTTCGAGCGTCACGAGTTGACCGGGCCCGAACCGGAGGGCACAATGCGTGAGGCCTGATCTATATAATGGGACTGGAAACAACACCAGCCTGGTTCACAGATTGATTTTTGGGAGCGGAGATGATCGACGGAGACGTTCTGGAACTGGCCGAGATGTTTGAAGAAGCAGGGCGGGCACATCACGATGCCTTTGCCGCTTCGAACGGGCAAGATCCGGATTGGCCAATCTGGTACGCCGAGTACCTCCATGGCGGTCTCAGCGAACAACTCGAGGCGAAGTTCACCAAGAGCGAGTTGATCTATCTTCTCGTGACGGCTGAGAAAGAACGCAGCCTGAATGCGCCTGGTTCGGAATGGAAGACGTCCTACGCAAACTTCTTCCTCGACCGCTATTCGTAAGACTCGCGCGGCCGCCTCTTCTTACCGCCCCACACTCCTCGTACGCGGGGTCGGCGAAAGAAAGTCCTCCGCACACAAGACACCGAAGATTGGAACTTCCGCGACCTCGCGTTCGAGCGCGTCAAAGGGGTCGACATGGAGGAGTACGGTTTATGACATCTGACCTCGGATACTATCGCCACCCTGCCATCCACGGAGACTCCGTCGTTTTCGTCTGCGAAAGCGACCTATGGAGCGTTCCGGCCACGGGCGGTGTCGCTCGTCGACTCACGGCGACCTCCGGAAGCATCTCCTTTCCACGATTCTCGCCGGATGGATCACAGATCGCCTTCACCAACCATGATGAGGGCCCCTTCGAGGTCTATCTCATGGAGGCCGAAGGAGGACACCCGCGCCGGCTGACGTGGTTCGGAGTGCACTCGATCGTGGCCGGCTGGGACGAGAGGGGTAAGGCCGTCATAACGGCAAGTGACTGGCGTCAGCCTTTCGCCAAAACCCCTCACCTCGTGGCCATTCCAACCGATGGATCAGAACCCAAGCCGCTCGGATCGGGACCAGCCCGGGCCTTCTCACGCGAGCCAGGCGGGAAACGAATGGTCGTGGGGCGCAACTCCGGCGATCCCGCTCGCTGGAAGCGCTACCGAGGGGGAACGGCCGGCACGCTCTGGATCGACCGGACCGGAAAGGGCGACTATGCCCCTCTCGTCAAGTTGGATGGAAATCTCGCCAATCCCATGTGGATCGGAAATCGGATCTACTTCCTCTCCGATCATGAAGGCTACGGCAACATCTACTCCTGTGCGGCAAGCGGACGGGGGCTCAAGCGTCATACCGACCACGAAGAGTTCTACGCTCGCTTCCCGGCCAGCGACGGCGAAAGAATCGTCTATCACGCTGGAGCCGATCTGTACGTCTTCGACCCAGCCAGCAACGAGACCCGCAAACTCGACATACAGATTCTCAGTTCCCGGACTCTGACCAAGCGCAAGTTCGTCGCCGGCTCCCGCGGCCTCGAATCCGTCGATCTGCACCCCAAAGGCCACTCACTCGCTGCGATCTCACGCGGCGGTATCTTCACGATGGGCCTCTGGGAAGGAGCCGTGAGGCGCTACGGAAAGGTTTCCGAAGTCCGCTATCGGCTCGGTCGCTGGCTACCCGATGGAAAACGAATGGTGGCCGTCCAGGACGAAGGCAACGGCGAGGACCTCATTGTGTTCTCGACGGCGGGACAAACCAACGGTGAGTCTGTTGTCCAACGAGTTAGCGGAGACTTCGGACGTGCAACGAACCTCCTCGTCCAACCCCACCACGAGAAAGAAAACGGGGCCACGGCTCAGAAAACAGCCAAGAAGAAAACGTCGACGAAGAAGAAACGTCATCAGCACATCGCCATCGTCAACCAACGGCACGAGCTCATCCTCGTGGACCTCGATGCACGCAAGGGATCCGAAACGAAGGTGATCGCCCACACCCGGTTCGGTGAGTCGATCAATGGTGCAGCCTGGTCTCCTGACGGAAAATGGATTGCTTATGGCCTGCCTATGTCGAATCGGACGAGTGCGATCTTTCTCTACAACCTGGACTCGGGCGAGTCGACCCAGGTCACTCAGACCGATTTCATCGACGGCAACCCCAGCTTTGATCCTGGTGGCAAGTTTCTCTACTTCATCTCGGCCCGGGTCTTCAATCCAATCTACGACGGACATTACTTCGACCTTGGGTTCCCCAAGGGGACTCGCCCATACCTGATCCCTCTCGAGAAAAGTACTCTGTCCCCGTTTCTGCCTGCACATCGGAGCCTGCGCGCACCGACCTCGAACGGCGATTGGAACGAGCACAAGCGCGACGGCGAAACCGCACGGGAAACAAAAATCGATCTAGACGGCATCCAGGACCGGGTCCTTTCGTTCCCGGTCGAGGAAGGTCGTTACGATCGCATCGTCGGCGCCCACGGCCGCGCCTTCTTCCTCAGCTTCCCGGTCCAGGGAAGTCTGGGCGACCACTGGTCGGAGGATGAGCAGGCTCCGGCCGGAATCCTCGAAGCCTATGACTTCGAAAGAAACAAAACCGAGCGCGTCGCCAATCGGGTTTCTGGTTTTTCGCTCTCACTCGACTACCGCACTCTCGTCATCCGTTCCGGGCGAAAGGTTCGCGTCGTTGCAACCCGCTTCAAGGACGCTCCGCGACGCGGCCCGGAAGGCCAAACTCGCGAGTCCGGCTGGATCGACATCGATCGAATCAGGGTGGCGGTGGTGCCTCGCAAAGAGTGGCACCAGATGTTCGACGAGGCGTGGCGTCTCCAACGCGACCAATTCTGGACCTCGGACATGTCGGGCATCGACTGGGACGCGGTACGGGAAACGTATCGTCCTCTCGTCGATCGGGTCAGCACCCGCGCAGAGTTCTCCGACTTGATCTGGGAATTGCAGGGCGAACTCGGAACCTCCCACTGTTACGAGATGGGTGGCGACTACCAGCCGTCGCCCTCCTATCACCAGGGTTTCGTCGGAGCCGATCTGGCCTTCGATCGAAAGTCAGAGCGTTGGAAGATCGATCGTATCCCGCAAGGAGACTCCTGGGATCCTGTCTACGCTTCACCGGCGGCAGCTCCCGGAGTGAATCTCACCAAAGGGGACGAGATTCTCGCCATCGGCGGTGAGCCGGTCGACAAGACGACGACTCCTTATGAGCGCCTCGTCAACCTGGCCGGACAAGCGGTCGAGTTGACAATCCAGGGCAAAGGAAACGGCACCAAGCCGAAGAAGGGCGACAAGAAGACAGCCGCAGAAGCGCCGCGCACCGTCGTGCTGCAAACGCTCCGGTCCGAGGCGTCTCTCCGTTATCGTGATTGGGTCGAAACCAATCGTGCCCGAGTCCACAAAGAGTCGAAAGGTCGCGTTGGCTACATCCACGTTCCCAACATGGGACCGTTCGGATACTCCGAATTCCATCGCTACTTCATGATGGAAGCGGAACGGGATGGTTTGATCATCGATGTGCGGTTCAACGGCGGTGGTCACGTTTCCCAGATCCTTCTCGAGAAGCTTCTGCGTAAACGGATCGGTTACGACGTCAATCGTTGGGGTGAGCCAGACTCCTATCCGCTCGATGCGCCGGCAGGCCCGATCGTCGCGTTGACGAACGAATATGCCGGCTCCGATGGAGACATGTTCAGTCATGCTTTCAAGCTGACTGGGATCGGTCCTCTCATCGGTAAGCGGACCTGGGGTGGCGTCGTGGGAATATGGCCTCGTCACTCGCTTGTCGACGGCGCAGTCACGACTCAGCCGGAATTCGCCTTCTGGTTCGAGGATGTCGGTTGGGGCATCGAGAACTATGGAACCGATCCGGATATCGAAGTCGAGATCCGTCCGCAGGACTACGCGAAGGGAATCGACCCACAACTAAACCGCGGGTTGGCCGAGGTGGGAAGACTTCTGAAGAAGTCTCCACCGACGAAACCGAAGTTCAAGGATCGTCCGAAACTGCGGCCAAAGAAGCTGCCGGCTCGGAAGTAGATCCCGTTGGAACGTCCCCAGTGCCTCAATTGCGGTACTCCCGCAGGCGAAGGACGTTACTGTTCGAATTGCGGACAGGAGCACACTCCTCGGATTCAATCCGTTCGGAGTGTGCTCCAGGAAGCAATCGACGAGATGCTCTCGCTCGACTCCAAGCTCCTTCGAACACTCCGCCCCCTCATCTCACGGCCCGGTTTTCTGACCAAGGCCTACCTGGCCGGCAAGCGAGTTCGCTACGTCAATCCGCTGCGGCTTTACCTCGTTTGTTCGTTGGCTTTTTTCCTCATGATCGCCATCTTCCCCGGTGAAGAGAGAATCATTCGGACGAGCCCCTCGAGCTCAAGCCAGCAATCGAACGCCAATGCGATTGCCGAACTACCTGACTCAACCATAGCCGGGAGCGCAGATTCCGTCCTCGCAGTCATGGGGACGGCAAAGTCAGGCGGTGTGGTCGTTGCCAACGACCTGAGAGTGCTCAGGGCCCTGCGGAACAAGCAAGTCGACATTGACGCCGTTCGGAGAATCCAGGAGATCTACGCCGCGGCGGGGGTTGATTCGATCTGGACACCGTCTGATTCTCTCGTTGCCATCGCAACTCCCGCCGACTCTCTTGACCAGGACGAGTTTGATCAATTCTGGGCGCCCTTCGCCGATCGTGTCGACGGCGGTGGAATCAACATTGGTGGTTTGGAAAGCGTGCCTCTGTTCGGCTCGCGGCTGCAGAATCGGTTGGACTGGATCAACCGTACCGACGGTGACGACCTCTCAGATCTCTTTGACAAGACGATGATCCGCCATCTTCCCAAGGCGGTCTTCGTCCTCGTCCCTCTCTTCGCCCTCGTCATGAAGGTCCTCTATCGGCGTCGGTCGAAAATGTACACCGAGCATTTGATCTTCGCCCTTCACCTCCATGCGTTTGGGTTTCTCCTCCTTCTCCTTATTCACCTCATGCCGTGGGATATCGCCAAGGCGGTCTTGTTCTGCGTTCTTCTGATTTATCTGTATCGTGCAACGAGAGCAGTGTACGAGCAGGGGCACCGCAAGACGCTGGTCAAGCTAGCGGCGGTCTCGGGAAGTTACTTCTTTTTCCTCATTCTGAGTATGCTCGGAGCCGCTATCGCGGCCGTCCTGACGATGTAGGTGCCTGGCATTTCTACAGCGCGACCTGATTCCGGGTAACTCTATACACGACATACATTTATAGACATATATTCTTGGAATTCGGTTCGGTCGAGACCTTCGACCCATCCAGCGCAGTGCCGATCCAATCCTCCTCCCTTGCCCCACTCCCGATCCCTTAAGTTTTCGACCAAAACGAACGATATTGGATGGAGGACGGCGATCTCCGGAAACAAGGATGTACCAAAGAGTTGCGGACAAGACGGTTTCGATCGAAGGCGCTGAAAAACGTGCTGGGGTCGGACTGCGCCTTCTGCTCACACTTGCCTGGGTTCTGCTCACGTTGGTCCCTGCAATAGCCCACGGGGCCTGGTACAACGCGAATTGGCAGTACCGACGTGAGATCACGATCCAATCGTCCGAGGTCGTCTCGACTCTGACCAACTTCCCCGTCCTCATCCAACTCGCATCCGATGGGCCCCTCTCCGCCGGCGCCCGCAGCGATGGCTTCGACATCCTTTTCACCGATGACGACGGTACGACAAAACTGGCTCATCAGATCGAAGAGTACGTCACCGGGACCGGCGAACTCGTCGCATGGGTGAAGGTGCCAACCCTCCCGTCGACGGCCGACAAGACTCTGTATCTGTATTATGGCTACGCCACCTCTCCGGACCAGGGAAGTCCGGCCAGCGTGTGGACAGAGGGGTTCGACGCCGTCTGGCATTGGGATGACGACTTCCTCGACTCGGCCAACACGAACCACGGAACCAACCAAGGGTCGACCGACGCACCAGCCAAGATCGCCGATGGCCAATCCTTCGATGGCAGCGACGACTACGTCGATCTGACAGCGATGGATCCAAAAGACTACGACGACGTAACAATTTCCTGCTGGTACAAATCGACGGACAGTAGTGTCAGTGACGATGAGTACGTCTTCCTGCACTTCACGGACGCGAGTCAACAACTCATGTTCGGCCCAACAGATGACGGCGGAGAGACGCTTCGGTTCGCGCTGGACTGGAGTGGAGTTTGGGAACCTCAGTACGGGAGTTCCGACATTGTCGATCAGCTGTGGCATCATCTCGTCGCGGTTCGATCCGCCACTCGCATCCGCATCTATGTCGACGGCATCAAAGAAACCGACGTACCCGACCCCCACGCAGGAGTGACCTTCAGTGCGAGTGGGATCGGGCCCTACTCTGGGGACTATCCAGGTGACACCGAACAAGTTCACGGCATCGTGGACGAGTTGCGAATCGCCAGCGACGAACGTTCGGACGGCTGGGTCGAGACCGAGTTCAACAATCAGGACGATCCGAGCGCCTTTTTCACGATGGGTGCGCAGGCCGGACCCCACCTGATCTCGGGCACGATCTTCGAGGACGCGAACTTTGCCGGCGCTGCATCGGCTTACGACGGCGGAACCAACGATTCACCATTCGCCAATGTCGACGTCGAACTCTACGACGCCGACAACAGCGACGCTTACATCACTTCGGTCCCGACGATCGCCAACGGCTCTTTCAGCTTCCCTGGGCTCTCAGACGGGAACTACAAGGTCCGGGTAAGATCGTCAACCATCGCCGACGCCAATACGATACCGGCGGGTGGCCTCAACGGCACCGTTCCCGGAACGTGGCCCTACCCACTACCCGAGATGACTTGGGGAAACGGGTCTGCTCTTTACGGCGGCCAGAACCCCACCGCCGACGATACTTCGACCGGAAATGACGCCGGACCAGGCGACACATGGGTGGCTGTCCCTGTTAGCGGTGGCGACGTAACTGGAACGGATCTCGGCTTTGCCTACAACCTGATTGTGGGTACGTCAGACGATGGTAATAGCGACAGCGGGCTCTCTCAGCAGGGAAGCCTCCGTCAGTTCCTCAAGAACGCCAATGCCATCGGGACCGCGGGCAGCACGACCGCCAACTCCAGTCAGTTCCGAATGCAGGTGGCGACAAACCAGTCGAGCGGCGCGGACTCCTGGTGGCGGATTACACCGGCCAACGCGTTGCCTGGCGCCGCGGACGGTGGAGCGATCCTCGACGGTTCTACACAGAGAATCAACAGCGGCACGGACAGCAACACTCTCGGCCCCGAGATCGAGGTGAACGGTGCCTCCGCGGGGGCGTCGAACGGCCTCAAGCTCACGGCAGGAACCAGCACCGTCCGAGAGTTCGCAATCGGGGACTTCAATGTCGACGCCATCGACATCAGTGGAGGGTTCGCCCACACAATCGTTGGAAACTATCTCGGCACAGATGCGACCGGCGTGGTCGATCTAGGCAATTCGAACGACGGAATCGACGTGGCGGGCGCGGACAGCTGTGTCATCGGAGGCATTGGGGCCAACGACAGAAACGTGATTGCGAACAACGACAACGAGGGAATCAACTTCTCCGGAGCCACGACCACGGGAAACACCGTCATAGGTAACTACATCGGTCTGGCTGCCGATGGCACGACTGCCGCGGGGAACAGTGATGTGGGTATCGCGATCCTGAGTGGCTCGAACGGGAATACGATCGGTGGGCTGACCGTACCCGAGCGTAATGTCATCTCGATGAACCTCGAGGGGATCGAGATCGGTAGCTCGAACAACACCGTCCGGGGAAACTACTTCGGCACGGACAAGGACGGAACGCAGAACCGGGGACAGACCAACTCGGATGCTGTCGAAATCATCAATTCGGCAAGCGGCAACACGATCGAAGGGAATCTGATCGCCTTTACAAAAGCAAACTTTCACGGCGTGAGCGTGCAGGGAGGCACCGGGAATGCAGTACTAGGTAATCAAATCCACTCCAATACGGGGCTTGGAATCAATCTCGGGCCGAACGGAGTGGAAACGAACGACGGGGCTAAAACGGGAGGACAGCCAAACCTGTTGATGGACCACCCCGTGTTCACCGAGGTCTTGCTTAGTGGTACCACATTGACGGTCGCAGGTTACGTGGGAAGTGCACCGAGCCAGTCGATTTTTGCGGATGCGCGTGTCGAGGTGTTTGAGTCAGACGACGATGGTACGGGATTTGGTGAAGGAAAGACCTACCTGGGCTTCATCATGGCAGATGCGAACGGCGATTTTGCGGGGACGGTAGATGTCGCTGGTAAGGGGCTGGTTGTCGGGGAGAACGTCACCGGCACAGCAACTGACGACAGCGACAACTCCTCCGAGTTCGGGGCCAACTTTGGTGTGAGCCTAGCCTACATGGTCGCGGGCAGCGTCTTCGAGGACGTCGACTTCGCGGGAACTGCGTCGGCCTACGATGGCGGCGTCAACGATGCCCTCCTCGATTCCGTTGATGTCGAACTCTACGATGCGGACGCTGCGGATGCATTCGTCGCCTCGACTGCAACGGGGCGGACCGCAACCGGAGCCTTCTCTTTCACCGGCCTCGCCGATGGCAACTACAAAGTACGCGTGCGCTCGGCAACGATCGGGGATAGCGACAGCCCACCATCCGATGGTCTCAACGGAACCGTTCCCGGCACCTGGCCCTACCCACTCGCGGAGCTGGCCTGGGCCAATGGCGCATCCCTCATCGGCGGCCAGGCGGCCGGAACCGACGACACAGCGACTGGTGACGATGCCGGTCCCGGGGATACCTATGTCGACGTAACGATCAGTGGAGCGGATGAAACCGGCGTCGACTTCGGCTTCTCGTTCGATATCGTTGTCAATACGCAGGACGACTCGAATGTGGACGCGAGCCGAAGCACGCAGGGAAGTCTCCGCCAGTTCATCAAGAACTCGAACGCGATTGCGGCAACCCGAACGAGCTGGTTCCAGATTCCGAATACGGATCCGAACTACGATGGTGGCGGTGCGGGCGAATACACGATCACACCGGTCGCTGATCTCCCCAACATCGTCGAGACGGCCGTGCTCAACGGAGCAACCCATCCTGACTTCGTCGACCGGCCCTTGATCGAACTGAGCGGCTCGAATCCCGGATCCGTCAATGATGGTCTTCATGTGTCGGCTGGAGGAACAACAATCCGCGGATTCGTCATCAACGGCTTTCCCGAATCCGCGATCGAGCTCAACACGAACGGTGGAAACACGGTCGTCGGCAACTACCTGGGAACCAACGTAGCGGGTACTGCTGCCGTGGCGAACGGCGACGAAGGCGTACTCATTGACCAGGTTTCAGGCAACATCATCGGCGGCACCTCGAGCCTCGACCGAAACGTCCTCTCCGGGAACACGTGGCGCGGCATCCTCATCCAGAATCCAGGCGCAACGGGGAATCAGGTCATCGGCAATTACATCGGGACCAACGCAACGGGAACCGGTGCCGTCCCCAATCAGATCGGGGTCTATATCTGGGAAATCTCCGGAAACTTCATCGGTGGAACGGCTCCAGATGAAGGCAACGTGATCTCCGGAAACACGGTAAGCGGTTTCTACTCGTGGGGGACCAACGCCTCTGCCAATCGGCTGGAAGGCAACACGATCGGACTCAACGAGGCTCAATCCGGCCCGATCCCAAACGGAGTCGGGATCTCCATTGGCAACGGTCCGGACAACATAATTGGCGGTACGGCGGCGAACGCACCCAACGTCATCGCCTCGAACAACGACCAGGGCATCGTGATCACAGGCCTGACCGCCGTCGATAACTCGATCGTGTCGAACTCCATCTACGGGAATGGGAAGCTCGGGATCGACTTGGACTTCGACGATGTGACCGCCAACGACGGAGACGACGACGATGATGGACCCAACGAGCTGCTCAACTTCCCGGTCGTGACCTCCGCCTTCGAGACGACTGGCACTGTCGACGTGGACTTCGACCTCGACCTCAAAGCCGGCTGGTATCGTATCGAATTCTTCACGAACGCGACCGGCACTGACACGACCGGGTACGGTGAGGGTGAAACCCGTGTCGATACGACATTGATCAACCACCTCGGCACAGGCATCGAGTCGTTCATGACGAGCTTCGGCGGGTCCGACGGCGAGGTGATCACGGCCAGCTGCACGGAGTGCGAGGACGGTGCTGTCTGCATCGACTTCGGATCTACCTCAGAGTTCTCTTTCGCCTACACGGTCGGACCCAGGTACTCGATCAGTGGTCAGGTTTTCGAGGACGCGAATTTCGCCGGAAGTGCATCCGCGTATGATGGTGGTGTGAATGACGCTCTGGTCGATTCAGTCGATATTGAGTTATACGACGCCAACGATTCGGACGCGTTCGTAGCCACGACCACGACGGGGCGATCTGCCACCGGGGAGTTCTCGTTCACCGGCCTCGATGATGGCAACTACAAAGTGCGCGTCCGTTCCGCTTCGATCGGGGACACGGACTCGCCGCCTACCGGCGGTCTCAACGGAACCGTTCCAGGAGACTGGCCCTTTCCGCTTCCTGAGATGACCTGGGGCGACGGCTCTCCGGTCTATGGAGGACAGAGCGGTGCTGCCGACGATACGGACACGGGGGACGACGCCGGTCCGGGAGACACCTACCTGACAGTCAACGTGAGCGGCGCCAATGTCACTTCAGTCGACTTCGGTTTCGCCTACAACCTGATCGTGAACGCAGAGGACGATGGCATTGCCGACAACGCGAGAAGCGATCAGGGTAGTCTCCGCCAGTTCCTCAAGAACGCCAACGCCATCGGTACCACCGGAAGCACGACTGCCAACTCCAGCGAGTTCCGCATGCAGGTCGCGACCACCCAGAGTGACGGAGGAGACGACTGGTGGCGAATCACGGCCGCGGCCGAGTTCCCAGCACTGGAAGATGCCGCTACGATCCTCGACGCCAGTACCCAGAGGATCAACTCCACCCTGGACTCCAACACTCGCGGCCCTGAGGTGGAACTGTTCGGAAACGCCATCCTCGCGGACGGGCTGACCGTCGACGGCGTTGCTAACGCCGAGATACGGGAGCTGGCCGTCAACAGTTTTGGACAGGTCGGAATCACGATCAAAGGAGCCGGCGTCTCGGCAGCAAAGATCTGCGGCAACTACATCGGCACCGATGCGATCGGGGAAAACGCGCTGGCCAACACCGGTCGCGGAATGTCAGTGACCGAGGGCAGCAATCACGAAATCGGCGGTATCCTCATCGGCGAAGGAAACCTCATCTCGGGAAACGGAGAGCAAGGGATCCGCATTTCCTCTTCGAACGACAATAACGTCCGTGGAAACAAGATCGGGACGGACCGGACCGCCTCCCTTCCGATTCCAAACGTCAATACGGGTTTGGGAATCCAGGGCACGGCCGACAACACGACGGTGGGAGGAGCATCTGCCGCGGCGCGAAACATCATCTCTGCCAACCTTACCGAGGGCATCAAGATCTCTGGAACCGCGACCAACGTCTTTATCTATGGAAACACGATCGGAACCGGAGCCCTGGGGACCGAGCTCGGCCTCGGCAACGATGATGGGATCGAAGTCAATTCGACGGCCGGATCCCCGGGGGTAGTCGTGGGCGGATACCAGAGCGGAGAAGGAAACCTCATTGCTGAAAACACCGATGTCGGACTGGACGTCAAGAGCCCTGAAACGCAGGTCCTTGGCAACAGTATTCGGGACAATGGAAGGGAAGGAGTGATCAGCGCAGCCGCAGATGTTCTCATCGCCGCCAACCTATCGGCAAACGGTGGCCGGGACGGCGTCAAGCTCAACACCGGGTCTACCAACAACGAGGTGTACCAGAACACCATCCATGGAAATGCGGAAGACGGCATCGAGGTCGTCGGAACCGGGGCTCTGATCATGAACAACATTATCACGGGCAGCACCGGCTACGGGGTCAACCTCAATGGCGGCTCCATGACCGAGTCCTACAACAACATCACTGATGCCGTTACAAATCCATCCAATGGGTCTGGGCAGAGTAACGTCGCGCTCGATGCCAACGACCAGAGTGCCGACCCCATGTTCGTCAACGCCGGAGCCGGTGACTTCTCACTCAGCGAGTGTACAAGTCCGTCCATCGACGCTGGGATCAACCTCGACGCCAGTCAACCGGATATGAATGGAGTCGACCCCGGAAACTTCAACGGGTTGGCCCCGGACCAGGGCGCGTTCGAGACGGCCTGCCAGGGTACTCTCACGATCGTGAAACGGGCCTTCCTCACCGATGGAACTCCCGTTCCAGACGGAACGATCGTCCCTCGCGGTACACCGATCCAGTATCTTCTCTACATAAACAACACGGGCCCGGCCAGAACCGACGTCAGTCTTCAGGACGTACTCGATCCTTCGTTTGAGTATCAGTCCGAGACGATCAAGTCCGACGACACGGTCTCCGCCTGTGCCACTCTCTCCTGTACAGGTCCCGAGGAGCTTTCGATCTTCACTTCCGTGGATGCCCAGACCGCCGGCACGGATGCCGTCGACGGAGACACCGTCAGCTACAGCGGCGGAAACACTGTCGACGCCGGCGATGTCAGCCAGACAAACCTCCAACTCGATATTCCCGCCAACTCCGTCTACGCCATACTCTTCCTGGTCGAAGTCCGGTAGGCAGCAATACTCGGCCGGGCCGGCCGTCGGGCCCGACCACCCTCGATTATCATCTTCGCACTCCCCGCCCCTGGAGCCTTCACGATGCCCGGTATCCGGTATTCCAGGGTCAGAACCAACTCTGCGATCCGCGTGTGAGTGGGTTGTGAGTGGCTCCAAGTAGGTTTCGTCCACGGACCGGTCCGACACACGAGCTGGACAAGAACCAAAGGAGCAGGCTGTATGAATATTCCGAATCGCCCGGCATCGAAGCTGCTGACTCTCGCCCTTATGACTCTCGTGATCGGAAGTGGAAGCCTGGCTTTCGCAGTTCCGGTCGAAGAAGTGCAGATCACATCAGGAGACGATTCCGCGGGCAGCAGACTCATCCTGGACGCCCAGGGTGTAGCTCACGTTGCTTACGTTTCCGATGACTCACCTGGGTCCGGTTGGGGAGTGGCTTTCGGCTACGTCCAGATCGAGGATTTGTCGATCCAAAACGAGACGTTTCTCCCGACGACTCTCGATCTGGCGGGCCCCGCCGGCCTTCTCCCCCGCCCGGACGGAGGGGTGGTCGCGTTTCATCACCAGTGGTCTCACTCCGATTTCGAACAATTCTATTTCACGACCGTGGACAGTATCGGAAACACGCTGACCACGAACCCAATCACCGGATCCGCTGGATGCACGAACACAGATTCCAACGCCGGCGAGGTCGATCTCGGTGACGGGTCCTATGGATTCGTCTATACCTCGTGTCGCAATACCGGGCTCAATTCAGTCGATCGGAACAATCTCTTCTACACCCGATGGTCTTCGGACGGGGTGGAGTTGGTCGACAACCTCGA
>Ga0315338_1003476_pt1 | contig 13649 bp, 12 predicted proteins | sample ASW8metaG_FD_204518 | JGI IMG/M metagenome (GOLD analysis project Ga0315338, IMG submission 204518) | Ammonia-oxidizing marine archaeal communities from Monterey Bay, California, United States - ASW #8 | ecosystem: Environmental > Aquatic > Marine > Coastal | place: USA: California | collected... | reverse complement strand
AAATGCCGAGCCGAGCAGGAGCCAGTCGTTGTTCCGCTGATAGACGCGAAGATTCACGGAGCCACCTCGAGGAGATTACCAGCTGTCGACCCGTCGTCGACCGCGCGACTGAAGTACTCTTCGAGCACTTTTTGGGCCACGGGTGCAGCGACCGCCCCACCGTGCCCCGCTTCTTCGGCCACCACGACAATAACAATGGTCGGGTCTTCGGCCGGGGCGTAGCAGGCAAAGAGCGCATGGTCCTCCCCTCGGTTCTCCGAGGTACCTGTCTTGCCCGCGATTCGAATCTCCCCCACCCGGGCCCTGATTCCGGTTCCCCGCGCGTTCATGACCACCTCCTCCAAGGCCGACTTGACCTCCGCGAGATCGGCGCCATCGAGATCGAACTGACCGCTCGCCCAGGTTGGAGTCGCTAGTCGATCGAACTCCGAGGTGAATGCCTCGCGCCGCTGCCATGCGTCCGGGGAGAGCTCACCGGCGAGGAGCCTTTGCGTCTTTCCTTCTCCTGGAACCGCGTTCTTGAGGAGATGCGGCTGGACCCAGTGACCGTCGTTGGCAATGGCCGCATAGAGCCGGGCCAGAGCGATCGGAGTGAGGAGAAGTTCGCCCTGTCCGATCGAAAGGTTCAAGGCGACGCCGCCACGGTATCCGCCCATTCGCTCCTCATACCAGGCCGGGGTCGGAATGAGGGGCGACCGTTCGCCCGGCAAATCGATTCCTGTTCGCTCGTGCAAATGGAGCGAGTTGCGGGCGTACTCGGCCAGACGTCGCACTCCCAATTCTGCGCCAAGCTGGTAGTAGAAGACATCGCAGGACTGGCGGAGAGCCCCTGCATGCTCGAGCCGACCATGGCCCGTCCGCTTCCAGCAGCGGAACGCGCGATTCCCATACTTGTACGAACCCAGGCAGGGTTCCATCCGGATGTCGGGCCGGATCAGATCCGCCTCGAGCGAGGCCAGACTCGTAACGATCTTGAAGGTCGATCCGGGCGGATAGGCCGACTGAATGGCCCGATCCTGCTGTGGTTTCGTTGGCATCTGCAGGGTCCGATATTCCTCTGGGGAGAGCCCGCCCACAAAAATATTCGGATCGAATCCGGGGTAGCTGACCATGGCGAGGATTTCCCCGCTCCGGGGATCGAGTGCGACGAGGGACGACGAAGGGGCGGGATCGTTTTCGTGCCCACCCCGTCCCCCGTGAGGTCGGGTCGATTGGAGAGCTTGCTCGGCCGCGGCCTGGAGCTCTACGTCCAGAGTGAGAACGAGATCATGACCGGCGGTCGAAGGCCGTGAGGTCATGGGAGGAAAAAACGTCGTGTGTCGGCCCCGGGCATTGACCTCGACATATGCCTCTCCGTCAATCCCTCGGAGGACGGCCTCGTATTGTTTCTCGATGCCGGTCTTTCCGATCAGGTCGCCGGCTTCGTAGTGTCCATCAGCGCTCTCCTCGAGATCCTGAACCGTGACCTCTCCGAGATAGCCGAGGACATGACAGGCCAGGTCCCCCTCCGGATAGCGTCGAATCGACACGGCCTCAATCCGTACGCCGGCCAGTCGCTCGAGACGTTCTTCGATCCGCGAGACCTGTTCGAACTGCAGGGCCCGTGTGAGAACGACGGGACGACGCGAGCGTGCCTGATGCGTTTCGACCTGCTTCCAGAGATCCTCGCGTTTGACCCCGAGCACGACAGCCAACGAGTCGACGACAAGCTGAAGTTGCTCCGGATGGGACTTGTAAACGTTGAGATGGGGATCGAGCGTCAGTCGGGAGGACGGATAGTTCTCCGCCAAAACTCGTCCTCGTCGATCGAGAATGCGACCGCGGTCCGCATCGAGTCGCTCGACTCGAATACGATTATCCTCGGAACGATGACGATAATAGCTCCCGTGAATGACCTGGAGATCGAAGAGGCGCCAAGCCAGCACGAGCACGACGGCGCCGACCAGGAAAGTCAGCTCGCGGGAACGCCCGGCGCGGGCTTCCTTGTGAAAGTCACGAGGCATGAAGCACCCAGGACTTCCAACCCAGGACCTTGGAGACGAACCACGAGACGAGCGAGACACAGAGGACGGTGTAGATAGCGGAAGGAATACCCCACCGGAACAGTCCTGTAATAAAAGGGAGCGGTGCCCCGGAGACGAACCAGATAGTGCGGATGAGCTCGGAAATGAGTGTGACCACGAAGAAGAGCACAAAGAGGACGATAGGACTGGTCCGATCGAAGTTGCGTAACCAACGATCGACCGCGAGGACGACGACGCAATAAGCTAGTGAGTGGAGCCCCAAACGCTGCGGGTCTTCCACGTCGATGAGAAGACCGAGAAAAAAGGCCGTCCAAAGACCCCAGGATGCGCCGCGGCGCAACGTGATGTAGAAAACGAACCCGACGAACAAATCTGGGATGACCCCAAAGACAGCGATGCGCGGCAACCAGGTCGTCTGGCTGATAAGGAGGACAAACGCGAGGAGCGCCATCCGAACGACTTCAAACACGAACGCCTCCTCTCCGCAGGGTTAAGGGGTCGGAACCGGTCCAGAGGTCAGTCCCCGAAAATCGTCGACCCTCAGACCGGAGAGAAGCTCATCGGCATCGATGGGATAGAGTTCCTCGCTGGCTCGCGAATCTCCGAGGAGAAGAAACAGCTCCTCAGCTCGCGCCGCAGAAGCAGCTGGCTCGACAAAGACGCGCTTGAGAGGGCCCGAGGGCTCCCTCCTCTCACCCAGTACACGACCGACGAGCAACCCTCTCGGAAAAATCGTACCCAGTCCGGAAGTCACGACGCGGTCACCGACCCGCCAGTCCGACTGGATTGGAACGTCGAGGAGGACGAGTCGATCGCGCCTCTCCAGCGACCAGCGCAGGATGGCCTCTTGTCGGGAACGCTGGTTGAGGATCGAGAGCCCGGCGTTGGGATGGGCCAGACATTCTATTTCTACCTGACGACCGTGCTGCGCCACCGTCCAACCGAGCAGGCCTTCGGGTACGAGGACAGGGATTCCGGAGGGAACATCGTAAGAGCGGGAGAGCTCGGCGATCATCTTCTCCCCCAGTCGGCCGCGTTGTCGGGCCACGATCGAGGCAGGAACCATCGTCCCGGGACTGCGCCGCCGAAACCCAACGAGACGCCGGAGTCGCCGGTTCTCCTGGACTCGTTCCGAGACTCGATCCTCGCGCCATCGCTCCCGGGCGGCTCCTTCCGCGACACGACGCATTTCAGCCTGCGCCGCCAGGCTCCCCGGCCCCCATCCGACGGCGTAGCGATAGGGAACGAAAAGAGTCAGCTCGAGGAAAGAAGACACCGCCACCTGCGTGCGAAGAGGCAGCAGGAGTAATACCGTCGAAACGGCGAGAAACAACGCCGGCATCGCCCAGGCGCGGATTCTCGAAGTGGGACCGAGCGAACTCAAACGACTCTCCGTCCTCCGAGCTTACGAGCTCTTCATCAAGACCTTTTGGTAATTCTCCAGATCGTCGAGGATCCGCCCGGACCCGAGGACGACGCAGAGCAGGGCATCTTCGGCCACTCGAATCGGAAGGTGGGTCTCCTGATGCAGAAGATCACCCAGACCGCGGAGAAGAGACCCTCCTCCCGTCATGACGATTCCGCGATCAACGATATCGCTGGCCAGCTCCGGCGGTGTCTTCTCGAGCGATTCTCGAACCGCTTCGACGATCGCACTGACCGGTTCCTGGAGGGTTTGACGGATCTCCTCAGAACTGACCGTGATCGTTTTGGGGATCCCGCCGATGAGATCACGTCCCTTGATCTCCACTTCCATTTCCTCGCGCATCGGGTAGGCCGAACCGATCTTCAACTTGATTTGCTCGGCCGTCTGCTCGCCGATGAACAGATTGTACTGTCTCTTGATATACTGAACGATCGCGTCGTCCATTTTGTCGCCGCCAACCCGAATCGAGGTGTCGGTGACAATCCCATTCAGGGTGATCACGGCGATTTCCGTCGTGCCACCCCCGATGTCGATGACCATGTTACCGGTTGGCTTGTCGACTGGAAGTCCCACTCCGATGGCCGCCGCAATCGGCTCTGCCACGAGATACACCTCACGGGCCCCCGCATGTTCCGCCGAATCTCGGACGGCCCGCTTTTCGACTTCGGTGATCCCGGAAGGAACACTGACGATAATGCGGGGCCGGACGAGGAAACGACGGTTCTGCAGAACCTTGAGAATGAACTTCCGGAGTAGTTCCTCCGTTTTCTCGAAGTCGGCGATGACACCGTCCTTCAGTGGACGAACCGCGTCGATTCCGGCCGGAGTGCGGCCGAGCATTTCCTTGGCCTCGCGCCCGACCGCGAGCACGCTCTTCGTAGATTGATCGACCGCCACGACGGACGGCTCGTTCAGGACGATTCCCTTGCCTTTGACGTAGACGAGTGTGTTCGCGGTACCGAGATCGATCGCGATGTCGTTCGAGACGAAGCCGAGTAGGCTGCGAATTCCCATGCTATGTTGGTTTCCTTACGTGGCGCTTCGAAAGCACCACCTCGCCTCGAGATCCATCTCGGGAGGGTTGGCGAGTCATTGTCGTGAGAAATAAGCGGTTGACAGACCCCGCGGGTCGCTGACCTGCCGAATGGGCGCAAAGTTATCAAACGGAATCGAAGCGAGCAAGCGATCGTCTCGACCGGTCGACAAAGCCCCGATTCCGACCGGACGATCTTCTCTAGAGGTTTTTGGATCCGCTTGGTAACTTAGGGGTATAAAGGGGTGACTATGCCAGGGTCCGGCCAATTCGGACCCCGGTCCACCTGACGTCAACGTTGGGCAGGCCGCCCGGCGCTATTTCGGCTGCATTCGGGAGGGAGAAAACTTGAAAACGATCCTTGGGGCCCTCATGGCCACCTGCCTTGTCTTGACCGCATCCATCGCGGGGGCTGCAGAAGCCAATTTCACCGGGATGGTCACGGATCCGGACGGGCTCGGGCTCGGTGGGGTCCAGGTAAAAGTCTTCGTCAACGGCTTCCTCAAGGGAGCTAGTGTATCCGGCGCCGATGGCGGCTACGACCTTACCTTCAATTACGATGATCTGGGCGACGACACGACCGTGGCCTGGTTCGTTCCGGCCGAAGAGGGCAGCCCACCCGAGATCCTCATCCTTCAGGAGAGCGTCGCGGCCAAGGAGGCCGGTCTCTGGAGTCCCTGTCTCCCGCGAGTCGACATCGGAAGTTCGATCAGCTACGATGCCACCATATACTCGGAGAACGCCAAATTCGAAGCCCTTGGGCAGAGCGACTGTTTCTAACCTTCGCCTCGTGAACGCTTCGTTTACTCGGCGCCTCCAGAGGGGGCGCCGTTTTTTTTCGTCCCCTTGGAAACGTGACCGCCAGTCCTGTCGGGGTTTGGTACTGACGGTATGGAGGAGGCAGGATGTTTCGTCGTTTGATGATCGTGTCGGTGTTGCTCAGTTCTTTCGGCTGGGCCTGTAGCGAGGATTCCACCGCACCAGAAATTGCGCCGGAGGAGGGTCCCCGTGCCCCAGAGGGCCTCCTCATCGATGAGACCTCGACGTCAGCGGTGACGATATCGTGGCTCGATCTCTCCACGGACGAGACCGGGTTCCGGATCGAGCGGAGCCGGGTGGGCGAAGAGTTTGCCCTCGTCGATACGGCGATGGCCAATGCGGTCCAATTCATCGATGACACCGTGACTCCCAACGAGACCTATCTCTATCGAGTCCGATCCAATCGCCTCGAATTCCAGAGCGAACCGTCCAATTCTGCAGAGGTTCGCGCGGTCGCCAACGAATCGCCCGCCGTGCCGTTCGATCCCAGCCCGGCCAACCAGATACAAGGCCTGGCCCCGGTTGAATCGATCGTTCTCGACTGGTCGGGTGAAGACGCCGACGGCGATGCCCTGAGCTACGATCTCCTCTTCGGAGAGTCACGCCAGGCGCTCGAGGAGCTTGCCCTCGGGACCACCGCCACGGACTTCACCCTCGAACGATCGTTCATCGCAAACCGAACCTATTTCTGGCAGGTGCTTGTTACGGACAGCAAAGGCGTTTCGCGTCGATCGCCGGTCTGGATCTTCAGTACCGAGGTCGATCGGGTTTCCATTCCAAACTCATTCTTTACGATGGGTGATGCCGTGGAGTTCATTCATCCCGGCAATCCGATCCTGGTTTCCGACTTCAACATCGATCGGTTCGAAGTGACCAATCAACAGTTCACCACGTTCCTCAACGAGGCCCTCGGTTCTGACGAAATCGGCGTGCAGGACGGAGCTGTCGTCAACCTCGCCCTGCGGCTTCCCTATGCGGATATCTACAACGAAGACTCCGACCTCGGTGATCCCGACTCGGGTTTCGAATACCTGCCGGAGGAACAGATCGTTGTCGTTCGGGACGGACTGGAGAACTTCCCAGCAGTCGAGGTGTCCTGGCACGGTGCCAAAGCCTACGCAGAATTCCTCGGACGGCGCCTCCCGACCGAAGCGGAATGGGAAAAAGCAGCCCGAGGCGTAAGCACAGAGATTGGCTCCGAGGTCTATATGATTGCCGATACAACCTTCACGGTTGGATTCGGGTTCCCCTTCCCGTGGGGAACGGACCCCGAACCCTCACGCGGGAACTTCGATGCATCCGGCGATCCGTTCGAGAATCAGGGCAAGGTCCGCACGACCCCAGTTGGGTTCTACGACGGTGGCGTTCGCAGTGGCTATGCCACGGAGTCAGGAGAGAGCTACTACGGCGTCGACGACATGGCTGGAAACGTGTGGGAGTGGTGCGACGACTGGTTCGCCTTCGAGTACAGCGTGCCCCACCGCGCTCCCAGCGAGGGTCGTGAGAAGGTCGCTCGCGGCGGTAGCTACCGTGAGGGGATTTTCTCTGCCCGAACGTACAATCGAACAGCCGTCCGTCCCATCGTGACCGATCGGGTGATCGGCTTCCGCACGGCCGCGACCGGCCTGCTCCCTTAAGAAACCGACGCGATCCTAGCGCGGGGCTCCATCGACGAGTCCCGCGGCTTTCTCAGCCGCGCGTTCGACTGCGCGGGCCAGAGTGCTGCGGATCTTGCCATCTTCGAGAGCGAGAATTCCGGCAATCGTGCAGCCTCCCGGAGTCGTGACGTCGTCCTTGAGAGAAGCCGGATGCGACCCGGTCGCGAGGACCATTTCTGCTGCACCCAGGAGTGTGCGAGCTGCCAATTCGGTGGCGACGGCCCGGGGCAAACCCATCATTACTCCACCATCCGCGAGCGACTCGATCATCAGGTACCCAAAGGCGGGGCCGCTGCCAGACAGGCCGGTCACGATATCGAAGTGTTTCTCTTCGATATCGTGAGTCACGCCCAAGGGATCGAAGAGGGCATGGGCGATCTTGAGGTGCTTGGCCTCGGCCCGGACTCCCCCGGTTAAAGCCGTCGTACCCCGACCAATCGCGCAGGGAGTGTTCGGCATGGCTCGAATGACCGGACAGGGAACTCCGAGAACAGCCTCGATCTCCTCGGTTTGTACCCCGGCGGCGATGGAGATGATAAGGCTCTTCTCGTTCAATCCCCCGGCCGTGGCGAGGTGCTGAAGTTCTGTCAGCACATTTTGCGGCTTGAGGCAGAGAACTACCGTGCTCGCTCCCCGCACCGCTTCAAAGTTGTTCGTCGTGATTTCAAGTCCAAGGTCCTCGGAGAGCTTCTGCGCACGGCCCTTTGTCCGCACCGTTCCGCGCAGCCGCGACGGAGGCGCGAGTTTCCTCTGCAGAATTCCCCGAACGATCGCTTCTCCCATCGTTCCGAGTCCGACGACCGCAATGCGGCCGGGAATACCGCGCCTCATGAGCGCCCCGGTTGGTAGAGCTCGTACCGCCCGAAGCCGTCATAGTCGACAAAGACGAAACGAAGCGATTGCCGTTCGTAGGTCCAGATCTCCACGGGCAGTCCGTCGAGTTGACTGGGTCGGGACTCGATGTCATCGGGCATCCCGTACTTGATGAAGATCCGTCCCCGATCTGATTTCCAACCGGCCTCGAGCACCGCAAACTGATCGTTGGCATAGCGGACCCGATCGAAGAACTCTTCTTTGAATTCGTTGTCCGAGGTTCCGGGGGTCGGATCCCGGTCACGCCAGAACTCCTCCCAAGCCACTTCCCGAGCATTGGCGGGGGCATCGCGGAGACGAGACACTTCTTCTTTCGTGCCGATCAGACGGATGAGCTGGAGGCTCTGCTCCAGATCATTGGCCAGCGAGACCATCGTCTCGTCCATTTGAAACTCGAACCGGCGGCGGGCCTTTTTCCCGTCCGCCTTGACCTCCACTTCAAACACGTAGGAACCGAGCCAGAGCGAGCTCAAATCAGGCTGAATCAAAAAGGGAATCTCCCCTGTTCCGGTCATCGTGAGCGTTTGCTCGACAAAGGTATCCTGACGAGGCCCCAGTACCTTCCACTTCAGCTCGAAGGGACCGGAACCTTCGCGATAGACTTCCCCGACGATACACAGGTCACCGAGGGGCTCTCCGAAACGCGTCTTCAGATTCCAGGGCTGAGGAGGAAAAGAAGGAGCCTGCTCGAAGCCGTCGTCACACTCAGTCACCCAGAGACTCGAGACGCTGACCGACTCCTTCTCGTAGCGGGGAACCTCAACATCCCAAATCAGCTTGTTCGCCCGTCCGGAGATCCGTTCTCGAATGGTCACCTCGGCCCGCAAGTGCCCGGCCTCGGCCGGGATTCGGACGATTCGTTCGTGCCAACGCTTCCGAGAGTTCGAACTTCGTTCGCTGTCGGTCCGAACCGTCTCGTTCCAGAGATCTCCACCGATCTGGCGCTTTCCGTCGTAGAGCAGCATGGTGACGTCGAACTCGGCCACGAATTCGACCGAGCCCGCTTCGTCTTCCCGTTCGTCGAAGTAGAGCTCTACAAACGGCACCCGAAACGCGAGCACGACCTCGACCCCCGAGGGCCCGATATGGCTGGCCGAGTTCACTTCGAAGCTGGGATGGGCCCGGGACGCCTGAGGAGGGATATCTGTAACGTCGAATGCCCAGGCCGTCTCCCCCCCAGAAAAAAGGGTCACGAGCCCGGTGAGGGCCGCCAAAACCGGGAGCCAGGTCCGAGGCCATACCCTGGCCAACGTCCCTCTCTTGCCGACGGTCGTCATATTCTGCCTCCATGTCGGGTGGAACATCCATCCCCGCCTAACCATACACCGGTTTCTCAGATCAGCTCCAGCCAAGCTGCCCGGAGATTCCAATCGTCGAAAAGACCGGACGGAGGCTCCGATAGCCCTAATACATACAGTGACTTACGACAACGATTGGCCACTTCTCCAGAAAGACTCCGGGATGGCCGAAGATACTCTTGAGGGGCCCGATACTCGGCCCGCCTCCCGTTGACATCTCGGACCAGACACGGCCGCCTCAGTGCGACCGACGAAGGAGGAACGTTGGCCAAGCCTGCGAAGAAATCTGCTTCCAAAGCCACGGCACGAGCCTCGAGCCCGACCCGGAAGAAGGCGACGTCCAAAGCAGCGGTCCGCAAGTCGAAGTCCAGCAAGGTGGCCAGGGCCACCAAGGCGAAGGCTGCCAAAACAACGCCCCGGAAGGCCGCCGCGAAGAAAAAGAGAACGACTCAGAAACGTGCCACCCGCAAAGTGGCGGCGAAGCGACCTCGGTCGTCGAAGAAAGCAGCCGCCGAACAGGCCGAGAGTACCGATCGCCTTCTGCACCTCGAGTCTGCCCTCGCGGCTCGCATGGTTGGCAAGGAAGACGCTATCTCCAAACTGGCACGGGTCATCCGAGTCCGTCGCACCGATCTCGGTTTTCGTCCGGAGCGCCCGGACGGTTCGTTCCTTCTGGTCGGACCGTCGGGCGTCGGCAAGAACGAAGTCGCACACGCTCTTTCCGAGGTCCTTTACGGTACCGACGAAAGAGTCACGTCGATCGACCTCGGCGAGATCGGGGAAGAAGAGGATCTCTCCAAACTCGGCGCGACCATGATACCCGGCGATAGCACGCGTTATGTCCCCGGGATGCTGACCGCTCCGGTCCGTGAAGACCCCTCAACGATCATCCTGCTGCGAGGGCTCGAACGAGCCCATATCGCCTTCCAACGACTGCTCCTGAGTGTTCTGGAGCGGGGCACGATCGAAGACATGCTCGGCCCCGTCAACTTCGGTGGGGCAGTCGTAATCACGACGATGCAACTCTCCCGCGAGGATCTCGGAACGAGCGAGATCGGGTTCAATCGATCCTCTCGCACCGCGGCAGAGATTCGCCGCGAACAACTCGAACGTTTCGTCATGCCCGATCTTCTCGATGCCTTCAACGAAGTCATCGAACTTCCCCCCCTCACTATTCCGGAGGTCCGACAGATCGCGAGATACAAGGTCGACAAGGTTCTCCAGCGCATGCAGGAACAACGTACGGCCATCGACGTGTCGAGTTCGGTCTATGACGAGTTGATCACGGAACGCCTTTGTAACAAGGCGGGGGCGAAGTTTCTCAACCGGACCTTGGAAGAGCGCCTCTTCAACCCGCTCTCTCGTTACCTTCTCACTCACCAGGGATCTAAACGGATCTCGGTGGGAGTCGATGCCGGTGCGATCGTTATCGCCCAAATGGAACCACCCGAAGAGGACTGAGGTCGAACGGGTTTCGAGTAGCCGGACAGCGCGACCAGACACGGGCGGCGCTTTCCTGGGAGACCAGGAGAGGATCCGCTGCGGCGGTCCTTAGATGCCCGCCACGATACCTTCGAGGAGATCTCGGAGTCGTTGACCGGCTGCGTCGGCCTGCCGGACGACGTCTTCATGGGTCAGAGATTCTCTGGAGAGGCCCGTACCGTAGTTCGTCACCAGACTGAACATGAGAATGCGCATTCCAAGCTCTCGAGCCACAATCGCTTCGGGCACCGTCGACATCGAAGCGACCGTCCCGCCGAGACGTTGCCAGAGCCGAATCTCCGCGGCCGTTTCATAACAGGGCCCGGAGGCACCCACGAGCACACCCCGCGTAAAGGCGATCTTTCGCGCCCGGCCCACGTTCTCGGCCAGCCCAATCAAGTCCGGATCAGAGAGAGCGGAACGCATCCGCCAGGCCGCGGTGGGGCCAGTCCCATCTTCGGACGATGCACCAGCCTGGGAGAGCGGGCGAAAGAACATCGAGACGGCGTCGTCAGCCAGCACGATGCTCCCAGGACCAACCCGTTTCTCGGCCGCCCCCGCCGCATTGGTCAGGATGAGATTGCGAACTCCGAGAGCGTGGAGGAGCCGGACGTAGCGGGTCGCCCGTTCCGCGGTGTGTCCCTCGTAGAGGTGGACACGACCCTGCACGAGCCAGACCATGTGGCCACCGAAACGACCCAGATGCAGGCGCCCCTCGTGGCCGGCCACAGAACTCTCTGGATACCCTTCCATCTCGCGGGCGGGACGTGTCCACGAGTCTTCCAGAGCATCCGCGATACCGCCAAGACCACTCCCCAGTACCAATCCGACCTCGCTCTCCCGGCCCCCGAGGCTATCTCGAATCTCCTCGACGAGCGAAGGGGGCGGCCAGGCTTCCTGCACGGATTCATCTGCTTTCATGATCGTCCCCCTTCTCGATCGTAGGGCTCCCCGAGTTTCTGTGGTGACTCAGCTCGACCGATCCAACCGGCCAAAACGACAAGAGTGATGAGGTACGGCAGGGCCTGCAAGAGCTGGGTCGGAATATGGTCACCAGTTACGCGGATCTGAAGAGCTTCTGCTGCCCCAAAGAGAAGACAAGCCAGAGATGCGTTCGCGGGCCTCCACTTCCCCACGATCATCGCCGCGAGGGCAATGTACCCGCGTCCGTTCGACATCCCGTCGGTGAAACTGTGTTGTTCGAGAGCAAGCCAGGCTCCGGCCAATCCACCGAACACGCCTGAGAGAAGAACCCCCTGCACTCGCAGCCTGGCCACGGAGAGACCTGCCCCGTCGAGGGCTCGTGGCCCATCCCCAGCCGCTCGCAGAGAGAGGCCGAACCCGGTGTGAAAGAGCAGCCCATGGGCCAGGACGATCGCCAGCACGGAAAAGACGAAGAGGGGTTGCCGGATCAGCGTGCCGAGCGGTCCAGCGGGAGCGAAGCCGAGCGGTTCCCAAAGATCGATCCCGCCGATGCGGGGCGAGTTGCTCGCGCTATTGTAAAAGACTTTGAGTAGTCCACGCGTGGCACCGAGGGCGAGGAGGTTGAGGGCGAGGCCGGAAAGGATTTGATCTGCTCGCCCCCACACGCAGACCAGAGCGTGGATTCCCGCGATGATCACGCCGGCCACGACCCCACAGACGATGCCCCACCAGGGCGAGCCGAAAGAAAGCGTTCCCCAGACTGCTCCGAAAGCCGAAGAGAGGATGATTCCTTCCAGAGCGATATTGATGACTCCACCCCGTTCGGAGAAGGCACCTCCGGTCGCGGCCAGCGCGTAAGGCATGGAAATGCGAAGGAGTTGCGCGATGAACGCTTCGATCATGCCGTGCCCCGATCCGCAAACCGACGATCGAACAGGATGAATAGGAGAAGGATCACGGCCTGGAGTACGTCAAGAAGTTCCCGAGGCACAATCCGATTCACGACGAACCCACCGTAGGAGAGCAGGCCAAAGAAGAACGCCGAAGCCAGAATCCAAAGAGGACGGTTCCGGGCTAAAAGTGCGACGGCGATTCCCAGAAAGCCGGCGCCACCGGAGAGTCCATCTTCGAAATAGTGTTTGTAGCCGAGCACGAAACCCGCACCGGCCAAACCGGCAATCGCACCGGACAGAGTCATGGCCCGAGCAGTCAGGCTGCCGACGGGCAAGCCCGCATAACGCGCGACTCCCTCCCCGTCGCCCAGAATCCGAAAGGAAAAACCGAGGGACGATCGCTTCTGCCAATAGTGAAGCCCCGTGGCGAAGAACACTCCGAAGACCCAGATCCAACTGGCCGGACTACCCTTGAGCCAGGGCAGAGTGTCGGAGAGCCGGGGAACGCGGGCCGTATCGGCAATCGAGGCCGTCCGCACCGTTTCGGGGAGGGCCAGCCATTGGACCAGAAGGTAATTGACGATCGCGAAGGCAATGAAGTTGAGGAGAATCGTCACGATCACTTCGTGTGCACCGGTCCGAGCCTTCAAGATTCCCGGAATGGCTCCCCAAACCCCGCCGGCCGCTGCTCCGGCGAAGAGAACCACCGTCCAGGCAAGAGGAGCAGGCAGAGCCCCAACCTGGGTTCCGGTCACCGCCATGGCGAGTGCTCCCAAGAGCATTTGTCCTTCCGCTCCGATGTTGAAGAGTTTTGCCTGAAAGGCAACTCCTACCGCCAGCCCGGTGAAGAGCAGCGGGGTCGAACGAAAGAGGACCTGGCCAAAGCCAAAACCGGAACCCAGGGTGCCAGAAAAGAGCTCTCCGTAGAACTGAAACGGCGAAACACCAAGCGCAAGTACAGCCAGTCCGGCCAGACCGAGCCCGACGACGATGGCGAGGACGGGAGGCAATGCGGGGCGTAGGTTCACGGGCCGACCTCCGCCTTGTCGAGACCGAGCAACGCCGCGCCCATCGCATCGACATCGAGTTCATCACGATGAGCGGCATACCTCACTTTGCCGCGATAAAAAATAAGAACACGATCGGACAGTTCTTCGAGTTCTCCCAGATCGGCGCTGACCAGGAGGATGGCCGTTCCCCGGCTCCGCTCTTCGAGGAG
>Ga0315338_1003475_pt1 | contig 13651 bp, 11 predicted proteins | sample ASW8metaG_FD_204518 | JGI IMG/M metagenome (GOLD analysis project Ga0315338, IMG submission 204518) | Ammonia-oxidizing marine archaeal communities from Monterey Bay, California, United States - ASW #8 | ecosystem: Environmental > Aquatic > Marine > Coastal | place: USA: California | collected... | reverse complement strand
GGTGCCATTCCAGGCCAAAACAGACATTCCCGCAGCAATACATCCACTACATTCAGGTATTTCGGAACTACATCTACCCTTTAAGCATGCTTATTGACACGAAAACTGGCTCGGAACTATCTCATGAACGACAAGATTCCCCCGCTCACAAATCTCTATTCCAATCTCCCTAACCAGATGCCCGACGAACTGGTCGACACCCTGCTTGAGTCCCAAAGTTGTCGTATCGAGCGCATCGTTTCCCACGGACATGCCTCCCCGTCAGACTTTTGGTACGACCAACCCCAAAACGAATGGGTCGTCCTCCTCCAAGGTGCCGCCTCGCTGCAATTCGAACTCCAAGACCAGCCACTTGCCCTCAAGTCGGGCGACTTCGTCAACATCCCCGCCCATCAAAAGCACCGCGTGGAATGGACCACCCCCACAGAACCCACCATCTGGCTAGCCATCCATTACAGCTAAACAAAAATCCCCCTCCCTCGCAGGGAGGGGCTAGGGGAGGGTCTGAACGACCCTAACATTCTTTTCGCTGATTTCTATTCCAACTCTTAAACCGCTTTTACAAACCAAATCCACACTTACAAGCGAAATCACTACACCAACCACAGCACCCGCCACGTGATCGAAAACCAGTGTCACAAACTTCGCTGCTTGCTGATCGACAAAAAATGCTTGACCGGTTATCGCCTCATAAATCGTTTTTGCACCAAACGCCGCCAGCAAGCCACCCGTTAAAAACAGCCACAGCTTGTCGCCCTCGCGTCTCGCTTCGTTAAACAAATCTGTCGCCAACAATGTAAACAGCGCCGAATCCAATCCCGACAACCCACGGTAAACTTCGATCGCCGGGAACCCCCAATAAACAACCGCCGACACCGCCGCAATCCCAGCCACCAAACAACTGCGCATCCGCCACGGATTTCGCATCTCACATACTGCACCCAACACCACAAACATTAACCAATCCCAACAAAGATGATCCGCACTCCAATGCACCAGATAACAACTCGCAAGCCGCCAAACTTCGCCACCCGCAATTGCCGCCCGATCATACTGCAACAGCTCCCCCAACCCCGGCAACAATGCCACCACCAACGCCGCGAAGCCAACGCTTGCAGTCACAGGCACTTTGGATATGTTTTGCAGATTTTTGTTGATAGTATTCATGGCAGCCTCAGAAATGCCTTCTTACAATTTTTGTGATTCTTCGTGTTCTTAGTGGCTATAAAAAAACAAATACAACACCAGGACGGCAAGCAAACAAAGCCCGCCGCCCTGGGTTGCGAAGCGTCCTACCCTTCTTCCTTGACTTCTACCGACCGCCGACGTCGAGCTCCTGCTGCCGCCGCTCCGGCCATACTCACAGCAATTGCTGCTGAGATCGGATCGATCGCACCACCGCCGGAACCGCCTGGCAACGACAAATTAAATCCGCGCCCCGGACGACGGCTCTGCCGACGGTTAGCCAATGGTTGCGAATTCTTTGGCGTCTGCGCCACTGGCTGTGAGGCTTCGCGTTGAGGACCTAACTTGGCAATCGCCTCGTCACGCAATTCGCGAAGCTGCTCTTGCACTTGTACCCGGGCCTGACGATCGCGAGCAACTCGGCTAGCATTGCGACGTTCGATCTTCCAACGACGGTACTCCCCATCGTTTTCTAGCACGATGAACGATGCATATTCGCTCACGATCGAAAAGTTCTCGCAAAGGTTTACCACTTTGTTGACCACCGAGGCCATGTTGCCCGACTTACGTGCCGAGGCCAGCAGTTGATCAACACGTTTCCACGCCCACATCCGCTCGATCTCTGGATTGCTGCTGTCCGCTTCCGGCAAATCAATTTCTACCGACTGCTCGAACGGCATCCCCTGCACCTCGCCTCTTAAGGTTGCATTCACCACGCCGCTACCTCGATAACGTCCATACATCCGTAGCGGTACGCCGTGATAAAGGTTCGGCAACTCGACCGGATGAAGGTCGTAAACTTTCGCATCCGAAAACGTCAGCTTCAAATTGCCAATCGCTGGTCGTGTCAACTTACGACGAAATGCCTGAGCCTGTCGCTCAAAATCGTCTCCCTGAGAAACAAAAGCCGCCAACCCACCTGCCTCGTCAGCAATTTGCGACAACAACGGACGATTCACCTCGTTACCGACGCCGATGCAGAATACGCGAGTCCCACTCGGTTTCTGCTTGATCAAACGAATCAACTCCGCCTGACCATTCTGCTCCGTCATCCCGTCCGAGAGTATCACCACGTTCAGCGTACGATCGTCGTCCTGATAACGATAAGCCGTCTCCAGCGCCGATCGCAGCACTGTCCCGCCTACCGCTCGTTGCGATCCCAAAAACTCAACTGCTTGCCGAATGTTCTCTTCGTTCGCTTCCTGCAAATTGTTGAACAATGTTTTCGGTTCAACATTGAACGTCATCAACTCAAACCGATCCTCAGGACCCAACGGCTTGATAAAACTACTCAACGACTCTCGCGACAACGCCAGCTTGCCATCGTTGGCCATGCTTCCCGAGGTATCAAGCACAAACACGTAATCCATGCCAGTATCAACATCTTCCAGTTCTTTGCCCGCCGTCAACGAAAGCTGAAAAAATCCGTCTTCATCGGGAGTCTTGGAAGTAATGACATCGAAACCCGTTTGCATACGCTCGGCTCGAAAAGCAAGAACCACGTCGCGATTCAATTCCGCACTGGAAGTTTCTAGACTGGCCCGCCAATAAAAATCGTCATGCTCCGCCATCACAAAATCGTCCTTGTGCGACGGACTGCTCATTTCGACAATCGGCACCTCGCTCTTCACATCGACCGCCACCGAAAAACGTCCCTGAGTTTTCTGATCGATATTCGAACGCGTCACCGTAGCCAACGGGTACACATAAGTCGCCCAATCGTTGTCCGTATCGAGCTCTTGATAATACGTAAGCTTCACCCGCTGCTCCCCACCAGCCGGGATGGGGAAAATTCTCATCTCAAAGGTTTTATAATCAACCTGCTCCAACAACCCCGGATCGCGCCGCGTTTGTTTGTAACTTTCATAAATCTCCCGAGCCCGTTTTTTCTCGACGACCTCGCCTATCATTTCTTTACCATTGATCCACATACTAAAGTTACTGACGCTCGCCCCCTTCGGCACAGGAAACGTGTACAACGCCTCCACAATCCGTTGTTCCGTATTCACAAAAACCTGATCAATCTCCGTGACCGCCACACCGTTATTAATGGTGACATGCACATCCTGCTCTTTGATTTCCAGCACACCCCCAAAACCGCCCTCGGCAATCAATAGCCCGGCAGCTTGGGTTACGCTCGAAAACGCCACGACCATCGCCAGCAAAGCCAATCCGGACAATATTCGTGTCTCTAACTTGGACATAGTAAAACTCCTCACAAAAAGAAACGGGACAGGAAATCCTCTGCTATTTGCTCTTCGCACTACCTGTGCCGAAAGTACGATAAGCAAGCTATCCCCTTTCCACATAAGCACTTGCAAATTCACAGGTCAGTCAGTCATATACTTGGCCTACAATTCCGATGTACACTTTATGTATGCAATCAATCATTTTTTGCAATATCCAGGCAAGAGAATCCCAACCATGTCACTCTTCAAATCTGCTGATTTAAAATTCCTCGAAGCCCTCTCGCGAGTCGCCTATGCCAACCCGTTTCTGCCTGAGCGGATCGAGTTCGAAAAAGCAGCCCTCGGCACAGAGTTCCAACCCGAACAGACAGGAGTCTGGAGTCGCCGAGAAGATGTCGACGCCATCCGCGCAAATGTGGAGCGACTCGCATCGCGTGGAAAAGATATTATCGATCGCGCAAACAACTCGCTTGCCAACGGCGCCGAAGCTACCGCAAACGAGTTGCTACTTTACGAAGATGCTGCACTCTATTTACTCTACGACCAGTTCCGCGAAGAGCTTCAACAGGCTTCTCAAAAAGCCCTGCAAAAAACGTCCCCCACAAAAATTGCATTCTGGCCCAAGTTCAAATCTGCTTTCGACCATTACTTCGCAATTCCCAAAGTGGAACTCCCTTCCAACTGCCAAGCCGAACACATCTTCGCCTGCTTCTTTCAAATCCGTCGCGCCTTTCATCACATCTTCGACTACATCGTCGGTCAGTCTACGCCTACTGCCAATCTGCGTGCTGCAGTCTGGCAATCGATCTTCACGCACGACCTGCGCCGTTACCAACGTTCCCTATACCAACAGATGAACGACATGACCACGCTCATCTGCGGTCCCTCCGGCACAGGTAAAGAACTCGTTGCCCGTGCGGTCGGCTTATCACGCTACATCCCTTTCGATCAACAAAAGCAAACCTTTGCTAGCGACTTCACCGGTTCGCTCCACTCTCTCAACCTGTCGGCCATGTCGCCCACACTCATCGAATCCGACCTTTTCGGACACTCCAAAGGATCCTTCACCGGAGCCACCTCCAATCGAGTAGGTTGGCTCGAACTCTGCGACCCCAACGGCACCGTCTTCCTCGACGAAATTGGCGAACTCGATCCCACCATCCAAGTAAAATTGCTCCGCGTCGTACAGACTCGTGCCTTCTCGCGACTTGGCGAAACCGAGCCTCGCACTTTCCAAGGCAAACTGATAGCCGCTACCAATCGCGATCTCGCCGAAGAAATGCAAGCCGGTCGCTTTCGCGAAGATCTCTACTACAGACTCTGCTCCGATCTGATCACCACCACGTCGCTACGAGAACAGCTTGCCAGCAGCCCCGACGATCTACACAACTTGGTACTGTTCGTCGCCACACGCATCGCCGGCGAAGATGCCCTACAACTGGCCACCGAGGTTGAGCAGTGGATCACCAACCACCTGGGCCTCAACTACCACTGGCCAGGCAATATCCGCGAACTCGAACAATGCGTCCGCAATTGCCTCATCCGCGGGGAATACCATCCACGCCCTAAAAAGCAGTCCCCGACAGACCCTACCCTGCGCTGGCTCCAACAAGCCGAGAGCAAGGATCTCTCTGCCGACGAACTCCTAAACCACTACTGCCGCTGGGTCTACGCCGAACTTGGCACCTACGAAGCCACCGCCGAACGCCTCGGCCTCGACCGCCGCACCGTAAAAAAACGAGTCACCGAAATTGCAGACACAGGTAACTGAATCAGAAACCGTTCCATGTAGGTGACGTCTCCGACGCCGTTGTGCCGCCAACAAACACTTCCCCTTCTTCGTGCCTCTTTGTGTTCTTCGCGGCTATTTCCTTTACCAATGCTACTTGTTGAATCACCAACAGATTCTAAAATACCCCGTATGACAAATCTAAAAAAACAAACACTTTTCATCACCGGTGCCAGCCGAGGCATCGGCAAAGCAATCGCCCTGCGTGCCGCCGCCGAGGGTGCCAACATCGCCGTGATTGGCAAAACGGCCGAACCCCACCCCAAACTCCCCGGCACCGTGCACACCGCCGTCGAAGAAATCCAAACCGCCGGCGGGCGTGCTTTAGCATGCATAGCAGATGTCCGCGACGAAGTGCAACTCAAGACCGCCGTTCAACAGACAGTCGAAACCTTCGGCGGCATCGACATTCTCGTGAACAACGCCAGCGCCATCTTCTTAGCCGACACCCAACAGACCCCCATGAAGCGTTTCGACTTGATGCACTCAGTCAACGTCCGCGCCACCTACATGGCCTCGCAACACTGCCTGCCACACCTCCTCAAGTCAAACAACCCCCACATCCTCAACCTTTCGCCACCACTCAACATGGAAGCCAAGTGGTTTGCCCCGCATGTGGCCTACACGATGTCCAAATTCGGCATGAGCATGTGCGTACTCGGCATGGCCGAAGAATTCCGCGCACAGGGCGTCGCCGTCAATGCACTCTGGCCAAAAACGGTCATCGCCACCGCAGCCGTACAAAATCTCCTCGGCGGCGACGAAATCGTCGCTCGCAGCCGCACCCCCAAAATCGTCGCCGACGCCGCCCACGCCATCCTCACCAGTAACAGCAAAGATTGCACCGGCAACTTCTTCGTCGACGAAGACCTTCTCCGCGAACATGGCGTCACTGATTTCGAAAAATACGCCGTCACCCCAGGTGCAGAGCTTTACCCCGACTTTTTTCTCTAACACAGTCTCTAAAAAAGTTTATAGGCGCATAAGGGAAGGCCGAGGGTAACCATCCCCTCGGCCTTCCCGATGCAGAAGCACAACAGAGTAGAATCTTATTCTTCTCCCTCTTTGTGCTCACCATCATCGTCATGAACTTCGCCATCTTTGTCGTGATGGCCTTCTTCATCTTCGTCGTGGCCTTCGCCTTCTTCGTGCTCTCCTTCGTCGTGGTCACCTTCATGGTGGCCATCTTCGTCGTCGTGCTCGCCCTCATCACCATCGCCTTCGTGGCTGCCTTCACCATCCTCATCATGGCCCTCGCCATCTTTGTCGTGGTGACCTTCTTCATCGCCATCGTGGCCGCTGCCCCCTTCATGCTCTCCTTCGTCGCCGTCACCTTCATGGTGGCCGTCTTCGTCGTTGTGCTCGCCACCGTCACCATCGCCTTCATGGCTACCTTCACCATCCTCATCATGGCCTTCGCCATCTTTGTCGTGGTGACCTTCTTCGTCACCATCGTGGCCACTGCCCTCTTTGTGCTCGTGTGCATGCTCGCCGGTGTCGTGCTTGCTCGAATCCCCGTCGCCTTCATGCCGTCCATTTTCGTCCGAATGCTCGCCACTATCGCCATCACCTTCGTGATTGCCAGACTCCGCTTTGCCATCGGTTTGCGTTGCAGCAACATCGCCCGAACATCCCACCAGCGACCCAATTCCGATTGCTCCAAACAACATCAAAATACAAGTCGTTAACGGATTCAACTTCATCTTATCTACCTTTCAAAAATCTTTTAAAAACAGTTACTGCTATAAAAAACAGTTTTTACCTGTGTTCTTTCTCGCCACGGTGCTCCCCATGCTCCAGTTCATCATGATGCTCAAGTTCTTCCGCACCATCACCCAGGTATTCACCAACTTCTCCGTTACCACTTCCATGAAGGAGGTCTTCATACCCACTTCTGTTGGCAGACGCCCAAAACCCCCACACCGCAACGGCCAACACACCAAGCATCGCTGCGACCAGCCCCAGTCGTCGTTTGCGATTTTTTCGCGCCGCACGAGTCTCCCTCACCTCTGGCGCAACATGATGTTTGGGGTCCTGTAAATGCGCAAGATACTGAGTAAGCAATTCCTGCAACTCTTCCGCAGATTGAATGCGGTCCGTAGGGTCCTTCTCCAAAAGCTGGCCGATAATCCGATCGAGAGTCTCCGGCAACTCGGCATTCAAACTCCGTGCCGATTTCGGTTCTTCACTGATAATCTTATTGATTACGCCAAAAGCACTTTCCGACTGAAACGGCTCTTGCCCCGTCGCGATGAAGTACATCACGCTCCCCAGGCTAAACAGGTCGCAGCGGTGGTCTATATCAATGCCTGTCACTTGCTCCGGCGACATGTAGTTTGGGGTTCCTGTCAAACATCCCGACTGCGTCATCGCCACATCGTCCACCGCTCGGGCCAAACCAAAGTCCGTAATCATCACCCGACTGACATCTTTTTCCATCAAGATATTCGCCGGCTTCATATCCCGATGAATCAACCCTTGCCGATGCGCTGCCGACAACCCGTCTGCTATCTGCACAGAAATCCGCACAACATCTTTAGTGTCGAGCGGACCATGCTCCGCCACATAGTCTTGCAGCGAATGCCCATCCATCAGTGCCATGGCAATATAAGGACGTTCAGGCGAAGAGTTCACCCGATAAATCGGCACCACATGCGGATGCACAACTGCCGCCGCCGCTTGTGCTTCGCGGGCAAATCGCTTTCTTGCAACCGCATTCGCTCCCAAATGAGGAGCCATCACTTTAATCGCTACCGGACGATTCAACGAACGATCAAAGCCCCGATAAACAATCCCCATTCCCCCTTGGCCAATTTTCTCCTCGATATCAAATTCATCAATCCGCCCCAGCATCTCCGGATGACTCGGCGGATCTAAAATTGCCTGATCCAATTTCGACCTACTTGCCGGCGACGTAGTTGCCTGCGACGTATCATTACCAGCAACATTCATCAAAGCTTCGACGTAACTCTCCGATACTACCGGCTCGGAGAGTCGCCCTTCGCTATCCACAACTCCACCGGAAAGTCCCCGTGCAGCCCGCTCCCACCACGACGATTCCGCACTCAACGATTCCAAAGCCCTCTGGCAAGACGAGCACTCCTCAAGATGCGTTAAAATCTCACCCGATTCCTCAGACGAAAGCGCACCGGCTATCAACAACGGTAGGCGTTCAGTTGGACAACTCACCTTAATCATCATGCCCTCCGTCAATCACAGTATCAAAATCAGTCTTTTCTATAGTCTGTTTCAACAGACTCATCACTCGACTACGCGAGACATACACCTGGGCCTTTGTACTTCCCACCTGTTCCGCTACACTCGCCACATCACAGCCTTCCACAGCCGTCAACCAAAACGCCTGCCATGTGCGTTTTTCAAAACGCCCCTGCACTTTGCGAGCCGCCCACAAAAACAACTGGCGCTCGCTTTCCTGATCAAAATCCTCGCCGTCGAGCTGATTGCCACCCTCCTCAGCCAAACCGCCTATCAGTGAATCAATCCCAGTCACCGGCCGACGCTGCTTCTCCCGGAAAAATTGCACCGCCAAATTGCGTGTTACTGTAGCTAACCACGCCCGAAAACTCCCTTTTCCTGAGTCCGGATCCCATTCGCCAATCGCCCCAGCTACCCGCGACAGAACCTCCTGCGTCACATCATCGGCATCCGCACTTTGTAGGCCACGCTTCAACGCCAGCGAGTGAATCACTGGCTGGTAAATCTCGACAAACTCTTGCCATGCCCGTAAGTCTTCGGGATTCCGCAAGCGCAAAATCAAACTCGTGCGTGTCTGTGGGGCTTGGTATTTGGAGGGCATTTTCAATGGTTTTCAGACTAAAAAACTGATTACTTGCCTGCACTACAAGTTACACGCTCCAAAGCAAAATATCTTGCAGACAGTTTATGAAAAAAGTTGCGATTATTCTCTAAACAGCACCAAAAAATCACTCCCAAAGCATTTTTTCAGACTTGCCAATCTCAGTCAGAGCCAGAAGTCAAACCATCGCTATCTTCGCGACCTTTTGTTCAAAAATACTGCCAGCGGAACATTCACCTACGTACTATCGTCAATGTTCCTGTCTGACGTCTTTCTGGTTTTCCTCAGCTAACCACTCGAATCATGTCAAAATAGGGGTTTATAACCCTATCACTTCATCTTTTACCTGTTTTATTCCCAAAATCTAGTCCGCAACTAACCCGTACCAGCAATATGCTGACCCTTGTTGTGTGATCTGCAAGCACGCGTTTTTTCGAAAGGAGTTCACTGACGCATTCTTGCTCAATTAAAAACTGCAAGGGAGGGTAATCGGATGTTCAGAAAATGCACCTGCCAGTATGTTCCCCCTCATATCATGGGGCGTATCTTACGCAACGCCAGCCCGCTGCTGAATGTTAAGCCAGAGTCTTTAGAAAGCATGCGTCGCACCGAAGTCAGCGCCAAATCAATCCGCGCCTACCGCATCCAAGATGTCAGCGCCAAAAGTCACCGCTTGATAAAAGAACAAGCAGCCGAAGGTGAAGACGAAGCAGCAGAAGCAGGCGCCCCTTCTGCTGCTCGCTATGTCTACGATTGTCAGTCGCTCAATCAACAGCAGGTTGATCTCATCCGCGGGGAAGGCGACCCGGTATCCAACGATTTCGATGGCGACACCGTCTATAAATCCGCTGGCATCGTTCGAGATTTCTTTCGTAATGTACTCGGTCGCGACTCCATCGACGACGCCTCGATGGACATCATCCTCAATGTTCACTATGGCCAAAATTACGGCAACGCTTTTTGGGATGGCGATGAAATGACCTTCGGCGACGGCGACGGTGATGTCTTCACTAGCTTCGCCCAATCACTCGACGTTGTTGCACACGAACTCGCCCACGGCGTCACGCAATTCACCGCCAACCTCGACTACTGGAGTCAGTCCGGTGCACTCAACGAACATTTCTCCGATGTCTTTGGCTCTGCCATTACCCAATTTTACCTCAACCAAGATGCAAATTCTGCAGACTGGCTCATCGGCAACGAAATTATGGGCCCCACGCTTGCCGGCGAAACACTCCGCTCGATGAAAGCCCCCGGTACCGCTTACAGCAATGCCCTCATGGGCGACGATCCTCAGCCAGCCCACATGGACAACTACTACACCGGAGCTGGCGATAATCAAGGCGTGCATATCAACAGTGGCATCCCCAACCGAGTTTTTTACCTCGTCGCCACCGATCAACTCGGCACCGAGCGCGCTGCTCAACTTTGGTACAACACGCTCCAAAATCTCTGGCCGACTGCCGAATTTGCCGACTTTGCCTATGTCTTAATCAGCACGGCACAAGTCCTCACGGGCCAGCGAGTCCTCCCTCAAGGCACCACCCAATCCGTCCGTATGGCCCTCAAAGACGTTGGGCTCTAAACACTTCAGAATTCCAATAAATCCAACTCCTTAGCAAAATTCACCAGAGCGGGTTGTTCCTACAGCCCGCTCTCTTTTTTTACGACCTACTCTATGCACGCGACTATTCTAGTCCGCTCCCCCCCGGTACGATATTAGCACCCGAATCGTCACCAACCTCGTACCGGGCTGCTGAAAATCATGGACTTCAAAAAACTCTCGCGACGAAAATTCACCGCGACCCTAGCTGGATTAACCGCTTCGGCATCTCTCAGCAATTTGCCTACCTACGCCGTCGAAGCCAATGCCCCCGACCCATCCTACCGCGCCCACGGCAAACGAGTCCGCCAATCCGTCATGGCCTGGTGCCTGCAACCCATGCCTATGGAAACACTCATCCCCGCCTGCGCAAAAATGGGCCTCGCCGCCATGGAAGGTATCGATCCCAAATTTTACCCGTTGATGAAACAACACGGCCTTGGCGTCTCGCTCTGCGGTGGACACAGCTTTAGCAAAGGCCCGGTCAACTCCGACAACCGCGCCCACTGCGTAAAAAAATTACGCGAGGGTATTGACCGCGCCGTCGAGTGGAACTCCCCCAACGTCATTACCTTTACTGGCATGCGCGAAAAAGGCATCACCGATGCCGCCGCCATCCGTAATTGCATCGACTGCTGGAAAGAAGTTATCGAATACGCCGAACAAAAAGACGTCGACCTAGTGCTCGAACAACTCAACAGCCGCGACGACTCGCACCCCATGAAAGGTCATCCCGGCTACTTCGGCGACGATATCGAACTTTGCATCGACCTCATCCGCCAAGTCGATTCCCCGCGGATGAAACTACTGTTCGATATCTACCACGTCCAGATCATGAACGGCGACGTCACCCGCCGCTTCCGTCAATACCACGACCTAATCGGCCACGTCCACACCGCCGGCGTCCCCGGCCGTGGCGAACTCGATGAAACCCAAGAGCTCAACTACCCCGCCATCATCCGTGCCATTCTCGACACCGGCTACGATGGCTACATCACCCAGGAGTTCATCCCCACCTGGCCAGACAAACTCGCCGCCCTCCGCCATGGCGTCATGGTTTGCGATATCTGAAGTCAAGCGTATTCGGGAAATCCATCATGCTTACTCGTTATCTATTCATCTTTTTGATGATGAACTTACTACCTTGTCAGGCAGTAGCGCTCGATTGGATTCGCGTTGCCGAAAACAACAAACATTTCACAAAAGTTGAATCAGGAAAACCCTTTGTCCCCTGGGGATTCAACTACGACCACAACCGCGAGGGCCAACTTCTTGAAGATTACTGGGACGATTGGCCAACCGTCGCAGCCGACTTCGCAGAGATGAAACAACTCGGCGCCAATGTCGTCCGCGTTCATCTCCAGTTTGGTAAATTCATGGTGAGCCCAACAGAACCAAATCAACAGTCGCTCAACAAACTCGTCCAACTCGTCAAGTTAGCAGAAGAGACGGGTCTCTACCTCGATCTCACCGGCTTGGGCTGTTACCACAAACAAGATGTCCCCGACTGGTACGATCAACTCGACGAACAACAACGCTGGGCTGCCCAGTCAGTGTTTTGGGAAGCCGTCGCCAAAACCTGTGCCGCCAGCCCTGCGATCTTCTGCTACGACCTGATGAACGAACCCGTCGCCCCCGGCAACAAACCCCGCGAAGATTGGCTCGCTGGTCCTTTTCATGATAAATATTTTGTGCAGTTCATCTCGCTGTCGGCCAACGATCGTCCTCGTCACGATATCGCCAAACAGTGGATCCAAACCCTCACCGTAGCCATTCGTAAACACGACCAGCGACATCTCATTACGGTTGGCCTAGTACACTGGAGCCTTGACCGACCTGGCCTTAAATCGGGCTTCAATCCAAAAGTGATTGCCTCGGACCTCGATTTCCTAGCCGTGCATATCTACCCCAAGAGAGAAAATCCCCACGAAGCCCTCGAAACGCTGGCCGGTTTTGCCGAGTTCGGCAAGCCGGTCATCATCGAAGAAACCTTCCCCCTAAAATGCGGCATCAAGTTGCATGCCGAGTTCCTGGAGAAATCAAGGCAGCATGCCGCTGGTTGGATCGGTTTTTATTGGGGAAAGAAGCCAGAGGAGTACCGCCCCCCAAAAAACATTGCCGAAGGAGCCACCCTGCAATGGCTCGAGCTTTTCCAAGAAATAGGCGAAACCATGACGAGCAATCCATCCAACCTCGGAGAGTAAACGATGAATCAAGCGAGGATACTTTTTTATACTTTCCTGTCTTTGTTTTCTCTCTGCAATGATATCTCTGCCCAAGAAAAAGACTTCAACGCCTACCCCCAGAACATTAAAAATTACCTCCAGCGCATCTACTCCAAAGATCAACAACCCCTCGCCTACCGCCCCGACTTCCCTGGCGGATTCGAAAACTGGCAACAACAGGCCCGCACAGAACTCAAGAAAAAACTCGGTCTGAATAAAATCGCCGCCTCTGCTGCCGATCATCAACCCCAGATCACAATCGGCGCACCAGAAGATCTTGGCCAATACTTCCGCCAGAGTGGAACCATCGAAACCGAACCCGACCTCCTTATCCCGTTCTGGCTACTTAAACCAAAAACCGCCGGCCCTTGGCCGCTGGGCATTTTCCCCCATGGCCATGACAGCATTGGCTACAATACCACCGCTGGAGTCTACTCCGATCAGGAGCACAAACGGCGCGCCCTCGACGGCGACCGCGATGTCGCCGTTCAAGCCGTCAAGCTCGGCTTCTTCGCCATCGCTCCCGCCACACGCGGTCTCACGATCGATAGCATCCCCGACCTCCACAACCGTCATGGCAAACAGCGCTGTCGCAGCCAAGCCATCCACTGCCTACTAGCCGGTCGCACCGCCATGGGCGAACGTGTCTGGGACATGCAATGCCTGCTTAACTGGGCCACGAAACAACCGCATGTCGACGCATCCCATACCTTAATGATGGGCAACTCCGGCGGTGGCATGGTCACGCTCTTCACCGCCGCTTGCGACCAGCGCATCAAAATCGCCGTCCCCAGTTGCTCATTCGCCCCTACGATCAGCAAGGCCGGCTACATTTTTCATTGT
>Ga0315338_1003474_pt1 | contig 13660 bp, 12 predicted proteins | sample ASW8metaG_FD_204518 | JGI IMG/M metagenome (GOLD analysis project Ga0315338, IMG submission 204518) | Ammonia-oxidizing marine archaeal communities from Monterey Bay, California, United States - ASW #8 | ecosystem: Environmental > Aquatic > Marine > Coastal | place: USA: California | collected... | reverse complement strand
TCGAACCCTCGACATTCAGCTTGGGAAGCTGCGCGCCTGAGTTTGAAGCTACTGATGCGCCGCTAGTTACAGACGCCGCCCCCGCGACTATGCGCAGCGCTTGCCCTAAACCAAGACCAAAGGCGACCCAATCCGGCCACGACAGTCAGTTAGTTGCCGCCCTGTCAATGCTAGCTGAACTGCCGCTGCCTGACGAAGTCAAGGTGGCCGCTCTCCGAAAGATCATGCGTGTGTGAGGCGCTCAGTCGAGCCTCAACAACAACACCCCCGTGAATACGGAGGTGCTGTGGGGTGGTGGCGCATTAATCCAAGACAGGCCTGCGACCCAATTCGATTTTGGCAGCGGCGTAGGCGGCGATGAGATACAGGGGGACTTCGACCCACATCCAGGCAGGAACGGGCATGGTCGACAGGTTGTAGATGCCTGCGATCATGCTCAGCGATCCGACGATCATGGCAACGAGCATTGAAGCGTTTCGGCTGATGATCGCGGCGATCCAGCCACCGACGAATGCCTGCCCGAGGTGGGCAAGCATGACGATTAGGAACGCGGTAACAGGAAGCGTCTCGATGTAGGCTGCCAGACCCTCTCTGTCATTGAAGCCGACACCTTCGGGCATCGGGTAGAGCACCGTGCTCAGCATGACGATGAGCATGTTGAAAACCATGCCTGCAACGAGTCCCACGAGTACTGCGCAGATGTTCCGGATCATGCAACTTACCTCTTATTGGTTTGAGTCTAAGCCGTTCTTCGACTTCTTCCATCTGGCGAAATCAACTATCACCATCACAAGGCAGCCCACGGCAGCAAGGATCGAATAAAACGTCCAGGCCGTCCACTCGTCAAGCGGAGTGGTTGCAACCTGACCGGTCGACGCAAAGAGCAAAAGAATCCAAGCAACTATTCTGACTGAGGGCTTCGGATTTTTCATAGAAGGATCTTACTCAAAACGATCTGGCCACAAACAACACCCCCGTGAATACGGAGGTGCTGTGGGGTGGTGGGAGTTGACTGGAAAGTGAAAAAGAGTGAACATGGTAGATGTCGCCAAGTGGTTAAGGTCGAAGCAATAGGGGTTGGGGAGACACAGCGGACATGCAGCAGGGCACTAAGCCACACTTCTTCATAGCTGCCATGGGCATGGTTTCCTTTTTGCTTCTGTACTCGTTCTCGTTCACATTTCTGTTGTCAAAGGTGAGTGTCGCGATGTCATTCGCGATCGGAATCGTACTTGCACTTGCCATCATGGCCCTGGCTCTCATCAGCCGGTATCGACAGGAACCGCCGCGACGCCGAGCACTTGGCTTGATCTCGATCATGATCCTGTACCAAGCGATCATGGTAGTGGGATGGATAGTGCTTTCCGACAGATAGCTCAGGTCACCCCATCAAGAACAACACCCCCGTGAATACGGAGGTGCTGTGGGGATTGCGGGTCACCCCGGCCCCTGCAATGAAGTGATGAACACAAGTGTTCCGCTGGGTGTTTCGATTGCTGCGGGATCAGCAAGGGTTCCAGACTTAGTCCATAGCACGGTCCAGTCAACCCCATTGCTGCTCTTGGCGCAGAAAACTCCTGCCCATGAGGTCTTTGGCTCCAACGTACCAAAGAAGTACATCGAACCATAGCTGACCATTGGGTTGCCAAGGAACTTGGTATCAGTGGAACCCTTGACGACAACATCAGATTGCCTGGTGAAGTCCAGGCCATTCGGTGATGTTGCGTAGATAGCCCCATCACCCTTTCCGGGTCGAGGGGCATAGAAGTGGTAGAACTCGTCAAAGTAAGTCACCGAGGGATCGAGAAGGCCCGCATCAGCAAGCTCCATGCGCTTCCCATCCTCCCACGTGAAGTTCAGTCCATCACCAGAGATTGCCGACCATGTTGCGGGGTACACATCTTTGTCGACATGACAAGTGAAGTACAGCCTCCAGGATCCGTCACCAAGAAGTACTAGGCTCGGATCCGCCTGTCTGGAATGTACCTTTGGCCCACCAGTCCATTGAACAGCTTGGATCCCAGACCATGTTCGACCATCGTCGTATGAGACTCGACGAGCAATAAAGTCCAGTTCACCATCCCCATCAGGGAACCACTGGAACATCTGCACAATTTCCCCGGATGGCCCACGGCTCATGCATGGAACCCCCGCGTTAGGCAGTTCGGGGGATTCAAACCACAGCGTCGATGTCTCGGTGATCAGTTGTGGGACGATCACGTTGTCCCATGGGGTTTGTTGGCCTGCAGAAGCAACCGCAGCGAGAGATCCAATCAAGGTCATCAATATCGTGCGCATCACTTGATTCTAGATCTCCACCAGACCTAGTCAATGACTAATATTGGATGCGACTCACCCCATCAACAACAACACCCCCGTGAATCCGGAGGTGCTGTGGGGTGGTGGGTTGTGGTGGGGGGTATTAAGGACAAGCGCCCCAACTGCCCATCATGTTCAGCAGGCTGAGCCGTAGTACGCCAAGACCTCAAGGATGTCGTCGATCCCATAGTCGGTGCCGTAGCCATCAATGGCAAGGAGGATGTCGCTCACATCAACGGCGAAGTCGCCATTGAGGTCGCCCGGGCATACCTGACTGTCATCGCATTCGCGGTCAGTAATCAAGATGGCATCTACGCCGGCCTCGACGACCGATTGGGTATTGGATCCGATGTCGGATGCGATGAAACGCAGTTGGATGGTTCCGGCTCCGGGCGCGATATCACTCAATTCCCAACTGACATTGACCCAGCCGCCATTTACCTCGTTTCCAGTTGGCCCCACGGACTCGAGGCCTGTCCAGCCGCCACCGTCAACGCTCAGTTCGACCTCGAAGATGTCGGTATATGGGGAACCCCCATAACTGTTATGGAACCAACGGGCATACGAGAGTGTCCCTGTCGGCACATTGGACACAGAGATTTCGCCCGAGGTCAATGTTGTTGAGCCTTCGTCGACATCGCTATTGCAGCTATCTGCGGAGGAATTGTCAGTGAGCCAGCAACTTCCAGAGCTGTCGTAGTCGCTCGGAGGATCTCCTCGGTCGCAGTTGATGGGGACGCCTCGGTTCCAGCCTCCATCGGCCGCATCTGTTGTAACTGTCCACTCGCCGTTGGTTTCGCATTTGTCATCGTAGGCAACGATATTGTTGCCGATCGTGTACGTGTATGGGTTGGACGAACCCCCTGATGGGAGTGTTACGGTTCCAGCTGTTTCGCCTTGGCATGACAGGAAGAATCCGGAGTCCTGGTCGCATTCATACCCTGGGACTGTGGCTGAATATGTGTCGGGGTCACCCGCGGTCATTTCCGTTGAGATCCAGTCGCCAAGTGTATTTCGGTAGAAGAGCATTACTGAGCCCGGTGTAATGACATCCTCGCGTGGATCAAGGCTTGCGGTGACATCAAGTGTTGTGTTCGGATCCAACTCTGTGGGAACAGTGCTCGTCAACTCGAACTGTGGGCCGAGGAAAGACGCCTCTAGGGCAGCGTTCACATCAAGAATGCCACCCGTTGCAGTAAGGCCGTTCCATGCGCTGACTGGCCTTGCTGTGGAAAGAATGATATCGATGATTTCCTCGGCAGAACTGTCACCCATGACGGAATACACCAAGCCAACGCCGCCGGATACATGCGGAGTTGCCATGGATGTTCCGGAATACGAGTCATAGCCATTGCCCGGCACAGAGCTCACAACATCAACGCCGGGGGCAGCAAGATCTACCTCGATCTCGTGGTACTGAGAGAAAGATGCTCGATTCTCGCTGCTATCTGAAGCGGCAACGCTGATGATGTTCGTACAGGCGAGGGCCGCGGGATACGAGGCCCCATAGGAACCGCCGTTTCCCGCCGCAGCGACAAACACATGGCCGAACTGATCACCGGCATTCTGAATGCCATCATAGAGCGCTTGGGAGAACCCGCCTCCGCCCCAAGAGTTGCTTGAGATTTTGAATTGGTTTGCAGCGCAATATTGCACGGAGGCAATCGCACCTTCGATCGATCCAGATCCGCTACCACCGAGGAACTTCACGCCAACCAGTCGGCAATTCCAGTTCACTCCAACGACACCTACGCCATTGTCCCCTTGGCCGCCAATCGTGCCGCCGCAATGGGTGCCGTGGCTGTTGTCGTCATATGGGTCAGCGTCATTGTTGTAGAAGTCGTACCCATGTACATCGTCTACATATCCATTGCCATCATCGTCTTGGCCGTTTCCCTGGATTTCCCCTAGGTTCGTCCATGCATTGCTTGTGATGTCTTCATGGTTGTAGTCAAGTCCTGTGTCAATAATGGCAATGACAAAATCCTGGTCGCCGGTGTGCTCATCCCAAGCCAGATTGGCGCGGATCTGCGGCATGCCGTAAAGCTGGCCGTAAAGGGGATCATTCGGAATCGTCTCGAAGGCGTGGACAATGTAGATGGGTTCGACATAGTCGATGGCATCAGAACGCCTGGCCAAAATTGTCAAGGCCTCATCAACGGGAAGAGGTGTGTCAATGCTCACAAGACCCGGCACGAGCCAGAATGTCTCGCGTATTGAACCGCTGACTACAGCGAGCAAGTCGTCCTGAACTTCGGCCGATGCTTCTGAGTTGAAACGCACGAAAAGTGCATTTGGGATGTGCTCGTGAGAGAGTGCATGCTCATCTGGAATGATTGAGTGTGTTGGACTGGCAGCTGCAAGCATCGTCGCGGCTGCTGTCATGGTTCCAATAGCCAGTTGCATCCAAGTGTTCATTCTTGGTCTCTCCTCAGAGTTCACGTGGTGGCAGCATTGCCACTCACTTGCCTCCCACACTTGTCCCCCCACAGAGGGCCCACCCAGTCTACACACCGACCGCCGAATGGTCGACGCTGCCCGAGCCGATCCGCGCGGGGATCTTGGCGATGGTGCACCTGAGGCCGCACAAGTCCCATTAGAGAGGACCCCATAGGGGAGGTCAACATCTAAAGAACAACACCTCCGTGAATACGGAGGTGCTGTGGGGTGGTGGGTTGTGGTGGGGGACTCAGAGTTGCTTCTTCATAATGAGATAGCCAAATCCACTTGGAGCTTCGCCGTAAACACTGACTATTTCGCCGTTGTAGAAGACAAACCAGTACTGAAGAAATCCAGTGAAACCACCTATGCTGTTCTTTGAGTTCACCTTGCCATCAAGTCTATAGCCGAATCGATTTTTTCCACCGGCCAAGGGGGCTTCTGTCAGCCAGGATTTGTACACAGGGTCCCACTTATATGTTGCAGTCGAAGGATCTTTGAGTCTACCTCGCAGGTATTCAACTGCCTTTGCCTCTGCTTCATCTTGCGAAATGTGCAATCCATAGTCGGCGTTCGCAATTTCCTCTGCAGAAGGTTGAATGGCTTGGCATCCAAGGGAAAGCAATAGTGCTATGCCGACCAAGATTAGATTTATGAGCGGCAACGTATTCTCCACTGAGCTACTGCACCCAAATCGTCTTCAGGCTACTTTCAATGTAACAACACCCCCGTGAATACGGAGGTGCTGTGGGGTGGTGGGTTGTGGTGGGGGTTATGGGCAAGCGTTGGTATGATGACCTGCATGGCGAGCCAAGTCAGCAACAAGCGACCCTTTGCAATTTTGATATTAATACTCGTAGCTGCTGTACTACTATTACTCGACGTAATTGGTCTCATTCGTGGTGATTCGATCGAGCTTGTGGAAACGTTTGCGGTCGTATCGCCTGTTTTACTTATTGTCTTTCTCTTTGAATTTCGAGATTGGCCGTCTAAGTCGCGGGCTCATGCTGTTTGGTATGGCCTCATATGTTGGCTTTTCGTGGCTTGGATCATTGCAGACTGGATTTGGTTTTAGGCTGGACTTCCCAGCTATGAGTAGCTGATGTCTCAGACGATCCTGTGCTCTGATGGGATATCGCTATCAACAACACCCCCGTGAATACGGAGGCGCTGTGGGGTGGTGGGTTGTGGTGGGGGTTATGGGCAGGGACCCCAGGCACCAAGGACAATCAGCAGATCCTCGATATCAACGATGCCGTCGTAGTTCAGATCGCCAGCGGGGATAGAAGATCCCCAGTAGCCAACCACAGCGAGAATGTCATCGATTGTAACGGCGCCACTTCCATCGATGTCTGCCAGGCACTGGCATTCATCCGGGACTCCATCACTGTTGATGTCTTCGGAAGTTTCATCGGCAATGTCGCACTCGTCTGGAATGCCGTTGGTGTTGCAATCTACATCACCATGAGTTCCACCAGAAAAGGCTGATGGTGGATTAACATCACAAAGAGCATCCCAACCCGAACTATGGGCAATAGTAGTATTGCCTGCGTCACCAACAACTGTCTGTGTTAAAGTGACTTCCCCGGCAACCACATCTACAGAAATAGTACCGTTATGCCCGCCTGAGGCTTCTACCACGGCCTTGAAGTTAGTCGCAGAAACAGTAGCAGTAGCACCGGCGTTCCATTCTAGAGGGCCAGAGGCTAGGTAATCATTCTTACATACGTAAGTTCTACTGAGACCGGCAGTATCTATCAAGGTAATTGTTTCGTTGTTAGTGTCATCAAACTCAGTATCACCAAGAGTAAATGTAGCGGTTGCAGTAGCAAAGTTTGCCAGATCGCACTCGTCAGGAACACCATTGGCGTTGCAATCTTCCGATAGCCCGGTTTTTATATCCCAATCATCTGGTGTGCCATTGCCGTTGCAATCCTCTTCGCACTCGTCGGGAATGCTGTTGCTATTGACGTCGTTGCTGGTTCCATCGGCAATGTCACACTCGTCTGGGATGCCGTTTGCGTTGCAGTCTTCTGATGTTTCAGTCTTGATGTCCCAGTGATCAGGGTCGCCATTTGCATTGCAATCGTCTTCGCACTCGTCGGGAATGCCGTTGTCATTGACGTCGTTGCTGGTGCCATCGGCAATGTCACACTCGTCGGGGATGTCGTTGGCGTTGCAATCCAGTGAGAAGAAGCCTGCATCCCACTCGATGACGGCATATTGATCCCCCTCAAAATCGCAGGACTCCATGTCATACCAAGTTCCATCGTAGAAAATCCCACATGCATCTTCACCGATGGGGCCTCCATTATTAGGCTCATCAGAATCCCAATTCTCATAGACCAGAGCTGTTCCATCGATCCATTCCCATCCACCACCCGGTTCTGAATATTGTGGTGATTCAAGATTTTGGGTTAGACCAATCCAATAATCACCATCTGGAATCAGTAGGGCAGTGATAAATTGATTTTCTTCCAGAGATTCGATTACTGCCAGATCTCCAAATTGTGACAGTGCCGCCAATCTGATTTCATCGAAGCAATCGCCGTTTGCAATCGCTATCTGATACCAATGCCCATTGCCGCCTTCTTCAACAGCCCACTGCACAGCACCCTCAGGACCTTGGCCACCGAGATCACATTCATCCAGTGTTCCGTTGCCATTGCAATCAAGTGATTGGTCATTCTCTATTTCACAACTGTCCAGGATCCCATTGCCATCGCAGTCGAGTGACGAGTCGTTTGCCATTTGGCAACTGTCTGGAATGGCGTTTCCATCACAATCTTCTTCGGCACCATCAGCGATATCACACGCGTCGTGAATGCCGTTTGCATTGCAGTCCAGTGACGGATCAGTGGTCACATCACAATCGTCCGGGATTCCATTGCCGTCACAGTCCGTGACCCACCCATACTCAAGTTCAGTTTCGTCAGGGATGCCGTTGTCGTTGCAATCGTCCTCGCAATTGTCTGGGATCCCATCGCCGTCGATGTCACCCTCGCTGTCACATGGGTCAATCCACCCATCACCATCACAGTCAGGCTGGCACTCATCAGGCTCGCCGTTTTGATCACAGTCATAACTTGTGCCGTCGGCAACGTCGCAGACATCGCCGACGCCATTCTCATTGCAATCGGCCTGATCGGGGTTGTAGAGGTAACAGTTGTCTATATTGTCAAAGACGCCATCGCCGTCCTCGTCAGTTGCAGGGCAATCGGGATCCCAGGGGATCTGGATGGAGCTCTCGCTGTTCCACGTAACACCGCTGTCATCTTTGCCCTGAAAGCCAGCGCTGAACTGCATGCAGCCACCATAGATTGTGAACTGTGCGATCAGGACACGTCCGTTCTGATTTTCGCCCTGCGCGTCGGAGGGGTCGACGAACCACGTGCCGTTGCTCGATGACACATCACCGCCTGCTTCGAAGCCATCCCAGTCAATGCCGCTGTCCTCCAGGGCGTTGTTGTCAAAGGGCGTGCCGTCTGAGTAGAGTGCACCGATGGTGACGTAACTGTCCCACTCAAGCGACGGCACGAGCGGGAAGAACGCGCTGTTGATGCTCTGGGAGGTGGGTCCGCCGAGCGTGTTCTGGTACAGCAAGGCACCATTGTGCATAGTGATCCTGAATTCAGTATCGGCGTTGCCATAGATGGCATAGAGGCGATCGCCGGCATCGACCTGCGCATACAAACGGACGGTCCAAGTCCCTTCGACGAGGTCTCCGCCGATCAGGTCGTAATGCAGGCCATTGAGCCCACCCAATGCCGTCCCGCCCAAAGCGATCGAGGCAACTGCGCCAGTGATTGTGACGATGTTCGTGTTCATGTTGTTCCTCTTCCGTTGGAGTCCGTTGTTCGGAGTCGCAATCAATGATCCCACAGTCCTCTTTCAGGTCAAGCCTCGCCCGCGCAGTATGGGCGTAGGGGTGCGTGAGGCGTTGTTGTCATAGATGCCAAGCACCTGAGCAGGGGCATCTATGGGCAGGGGCCCCAGGCGGATAGGACCAGTAGAAGGTCGTTCGTGTCCACGATGCCGTCGTCGTTGACGTCTGCGTTGGCGTCGTCAGTGTTCCACGCTGCGATGACTACGAGGATCTCGTCGACGCCGACTTCACCGTCACCATCTATGTCGGGGCATGGAGTGCAGTTGTCGGAGCAGGGAGTATTGTCGCCCAAGTATTTGCCATCGGCAGACAGGCATGTAACTTCATGGACAGGGATGCATGTCCCGGCAACGCAGCATGCGCCAATGATTCCAGATTCGATGTCATATGACATCACATTGTCGTCTGCGCCAAGAGTGAAACTATATCTCGTTCCATCGTGGTCTAGTCCAACTAGGTGATCATCCAGGTCCCGGGTTAAGAGCACCGGCTCTCGATAGACGAGTCCTGTCACATCTGAGGTATAGAACCACGAAATGCTTGTTCCGCGAGAGTAGGTTTCAAGAAAGAAGAGGGCCTGGTTGATTGGGTCCAGCCTACCCGCGTCGAACCGAACCAGTCCAAGTTCTAGCGTGCGTGCACTCTTGGCAAACCACTGGTTGGCGATGGACGCAAAGAACTCTTGTGGTGCATTGAAGAAGAATCCATCTCCACCATCCCAACTGCGAAGGTAGTTCATGGTGTCTTTGCCTGCATCAGCAATGAGCTGTGCATGGCGATCGCTGTAGTCAGCGGTGTTGTGGTGCGCCATTGCATCGACAACATGGTTCACTTCATGTGAAACAACAGCCATGAAACCGTCACCGTCGTAGGCTTCGACGTCATTTGGAAACGGGTTTTCCACAAATTGACCAACATCCCAACTGAACACATTGACGCCATTGCCGGGGCCCTGAAGGGTGAGAATTGTCGGTTGTGTACCGAGATAATCCACGGCGGACATTCCATTGAGTACAAGCAGGCCAGTTGGTATGAGATCCATGACATCGTGAATGAGCCGCATCTGAGGCTCATCCATACGATCGTTGTCGATAAGGATCAGTCCGTGCTGCTCAAACAGTGAAAGGCGAGTGCCCTCTAGATTACCGAGGTCGGAGATTTGCGCAACTCTCTCCGGAGTGAGTTCAAGACTACCACGCCACGAGATCCATGCTCGTTCTCTGACCCATGCTGAAGTTGGGAGTAGGGATTCATCAAATGAAAAGCCGCGGGCGTAGTAGTCGGGCCACATCTCAACCAGTGATGTATAGCCATCGAAGGCCAGTTGTCGATCTGGATGGTCGATCGGGAAGTTGATACACGGAATAGCCATGTAGGCGTGCGCTTGGACAAATCGGCTTCTGGCGACATCACTGATTTCGAGAATTTCCGGCAGATCAGCCCCAAGAGATTTGTGTGCCTGGATGATCCGGGCAAGGGAATCAGCGGTGCTGATGGAGTCGAGGTCCGGATAGAAAGTGTGCAGGAGCATCCCGTTGTCATGCTGATCTGTTGGATCGTATATGAATCCATCCAACCATCTGGCGCCAAATCGGCTGCCGAGTTGCATCATCGGGAAGTCTTCCATTGTTTGATCCGGATGATAGGCAAGCCATGACCAGCCAAGCCCCGTCATAAGCAGCCTTCCGCCGTTGCTCACCCATGTTTCGATAGCGTCAATTTCCTCCTGGCTTATGGGCCCCCATGCTATTGAGACAACAAGTGCATTGAATGGCTGCAATGAATCCAATGTAATAGGAGCGGGGAGAGGCTCCATGTCGATGCCAATTGAATCAGCAACAGCGGCGAGGTTGTATGCACCACCATTCCATTCTCCATGGCCGGTCGTATAGGCAATTTGAGTCCCATTTCCGGCTGTCAGCCAGAAGAGCAGATTTTCATCGAGGCGATGGTTGTCAAAATCATCGTACTCCTCGATGTTGCCGCCGCCGTATACCCCGGCTCCTGCGACAACTCGACCTGATCCGAACTCACGGGCCATTACAACAACAGAGGGGATCCGCGAGTCTTCGTCACCGCCGACAATCTGAACCCAACCATCGTCTTCTGGATACACCGGTCCGCTTGTCCAACCTACGCCTACTTCAGATACTCCATCAACCAGTGCTTCAAAGTCACTGGCTGATGCGAGAGGCACAAGTTGCGTACTTCCGAAAAGGCCGACTGCTAGCAATGAGAATTGAAGAGACATAATGGTCCAGTGCTCCTACAGGCGACCTGAGGCCGCACAAGTCCCATTAGAGAGGGCCTCATAGGACAGGTCAACAACAGTGTCTATAGATGGCCTTGCGTACCTCTTTAGGAGCAAAGAGCCGCCCAGAAGATCATGCGGCACGCCAACTATCAAACCACCCTGCAGCACTACACGGTGCTTGGGCTGACGGACACCGCAGGGGCACTTGCTCAACTCCCGGATGTTGCTCTGCAATCTGCTGCGATGACCGGCACGGATGGCGTAGCGCCGGTGAGAGCGCGCGGGGCGCTTTCGGGTGCAATTGCACACAATTCGGTGCAAGACCAAGGCGCGTTTTCCGGCAGTCTCGACGGTACGCAACTCGGTACACAGTGCGACGTTGTGCAGTCCAGCACAACGCAATACACCAAAGCGGGTGAAGGGGCTCGAACCCTCGACATTCAGCTTGGGAAGCTGACGCTCTACCACTGAGCTACACCCGCGAAGTCAACGGAAGAGGATAGCAGGGGTTGAATGGCGGCCAAGGGATGTGTTGGAGGGCTGGGTGGTGGCACTCTTGGTGACACGATTGGGAGCGTTCAGGAAGTTTCACTTGGCGGATCGCACGAACTTGTGCACGCGGCCGTGGGCGTTCCAGTCCTGGACATAGAGGTTCCCCTCGTGGTCGAAGCACACGCCGTGGGGAGCGGTGGTGACGCCGGGCTTCCAGGCTTCCTTGGAGACGCCGTTGTTGGCCCAGTGAGACTGGACGGGATTGTCGCCGAGGTGGCCGAGCACGGTGTAGTCGCCGTCGAGCAGGGTGACCCTGCCTTCGAGTTCGGCAACGGCGATCAGCCGCGTGCCATTGGCAGCCGTCCAGAATGCAATGCTGCACGGGCGGCGGAGATCGGTGACAGGCGTGTCGATGTGCGTGCCGTCCAGGCTCAGGCGTTGCAGGCGTCGGTTCTCGCGGTCGCAGATGACTAGCACCGGCTGCTCGCCACCAGAGTCGATGGCCATGCCGTGGCACGTGTGGAACTGGCCCGGCTCGGCGCCCGGGCCGCCGAATGTAGTGATGTACTTGAGATCTGGACCGAAGACGTGGATCCAGTTGCGGCCGTATCCATCGGCGACGTAGATGCGGCCGTCGGGCGCGACGGCGACGGCGGTGGGGTTGTAGGCGTTCGGATCGTCGTCGTACTTGCCCGACTCCATGGGTACGCCGAGTGTCCAGACATGCGTGCCGTCGAGGCGAAGTTTGACCACCTGTTTGCCCGGCAGGTGCGCGCCGTAGAGGTAGGGCGTCCCGTCTTCGACACGCATTTGCATGTCGTGCATGCCGTGAAATCGCTCGGCAATATGACGACTGAGCGATCCATCTGGATCGTGTACCAGGGTTCCGTGCGCTGCGTCGGTGTTGATGTGGATATCGCCACTGGGCGACACGGCGATGGCGCCGTGCGTGTTTCCGATGGTGAGTGCCTCGTGCTGTCCCCAGTCTGGCACGGCGGTCCACCGCGTCCCCGCGATCGTGGTCGACTCGGATGTGGAGATCGCCGTGGCCAGCGTGGATGACAGCAGCAATGCTGCGGCGATGCGGGCAGCGGTGGGTGTGTTCATCTTGGCACCATGTTGTGTTGTGGGTCAGAAAGTGTGGTGGTTCGGGGCCAGCTCATGCGGCAAGTCGCTTGGCAGGGTGCCCCAAGTGCTCACTTCGTGCTCGTCGATCCGTCCGCTGCGGTTGTCCGTGTGAAAGCGGACGATCCAGCCGCCGTCCGGATTGCCCAGTTTCCAACTCGTCCAGCCACCCGCATCTGTGGCCGTCGACGGGGCGCCCCAGGCAGCTTGAACCTGCGCAAGTTGGTGGCCCTGCCATGAGCTGGCGGTGTCTTCGATCTCCGCGTGCAAGGAGCATGCGGAAACGCACAGGATCGCAGTCAGGATGAGCAGGTATCGCATGGCCGGGAGTGTACGGCATGCGGGCGTGGTACCACCGCCTCGGTCAGGGCTGGCCGATCAAACCTCCGAGACCCTCCACGATCACATCAAGCAGCGTCTCATTTCGGTCGCCGGTAACTTCCCAGAACATCATGCCGCCCAGACCTTGGTCCATGGCGTACTGCGTCTTGGCCTGCATCGAGATGGCGTCATCGAAGGAGATGAAGTGGCCGCCGTGCTGGGTTGGGCTGTAGAGCCATGGCACTTGGCTCGCGGAATCGCGGTGCAGAGTGTACGCGCCTGAGTTCAGGAAGGCTTGGATTTCGGTGAAGTCGTTTACGCCGGTGGCGCCGCTGGTGCCGTCGTCCCACGTGCCGGGGGGGACACTGGTCGCCGACTGAAAGAGTCCGTTGTCCGTGCTGCCCACGCCACCCCAGCCGCGGCCATAGAAGGGCACGCCGAGCACCAGTTCATCCGCTGGGACACCGGCGGCGAGGAAATTCTGGATGGCCGCATCGGCGTTGTAGTTCTGGGCGATGTCCGGGTCGGAGGGATCGTCAGGATTGGAATAGAGGGCCGAGTGATGGCCGGTCGTACTGAGATCCCAGGCACCGTGGAAGTCATAGGTCATGACGTTGATCCAGTCGCAGGCATCAGCGATGCCGGCGGGCTCGAGGTTCTCGATTTTGTCGTATCCGGCCGGGGCCGCGATGGTCAACAAGTATGTACGCCCGTCGACTGCGGCGGCGGCATCGAGTTGCGATCGAAGTTCCTGCAGCAGCAGCGTGTAGTTCGCCTTGTCTTCGGGCCGGTACACATTGCCTCCGAGGCCGCAGCAGACGGGA
>Ga0315338_1003473_pt1 | contig 13663 bp, 8 predicted proteins | sample ASW8metaG_FD_204518 | JGI IMG/M metagenome (GOLD analysis project Ga0315338, IMG submission 204518) | Ammonia-oxidizing marine archaeal communities from Monterey Bay, California, United States - ASW #8 | ecosystem: Environmental > Aquatic > Marine > Coastal | place: USA: California | collected... | reverse complement strand
CTGCCGGCCCCATTCTCTCCGCTGGGCGGCGACCAACCCTACCGGGGCGACGGAGCCATCAGAGTTAGAGCTTAGCGCCGCGATCCGCTGGGGCCACCGCCCCATTTCGGGGCCGGCCTTCGCTGTTCCACAGTCCTTCGACGCGCGGCGCGCCCGACGCGATGCCCGAGATCGGTACGACGACGGCGCACTTGACGAAGGCCTGGACGCGAAAACCGGAGATCCCTGTATCGCCAGGCCGAATCGAGGTCCCCGACGGCGCCTCGAGCTTGCCGTAACAATCCATCATGCCGGCGCCCGCATGATGGCAGGCGGGCGGGCGGGCGACCGGCCAATACTGCATCGAGGTCCGGTCCGACCATCGCGCTCACGCCATAGTCTCCAAACACCGGAACGATGTAGGGCCCGCTGCCAAAGCAGAAGGCCTCGCCCGCGTGGAAATGCGAGACCTCGCGCAGGTAAAGTGTGGCGGGTCGCTCGGACAGCTTCTTGACCGCTTGCAGCGGCGTGGTGCCGGTCAAGCCATGACCGGGCTCGATCTGGGTCACGCCCGCGCCCGCGACGAGATTAAGCACGGTCGAGGAGGTCGTTCCCGGCGCGTTGATGACTATGTTGCTCATCCCCGCCTTGGCGAGCGCGGCGGCAGGCGTCTCAAGGGTGGCCATGTTGGGCGTGCAGAAGACCTCCCCCTTGACCTCGTCGAAAAGTTCATGATGCCGGCGAAGCGGGCGCCGTCGAACTGATCCAGCGCCTCGGCCACCGTCATCACCTCGGCGACGTCGAAGACCGCTTCATCGCCCACTCGTCCCCGTCATCACTGCCAGTCCAGAACCCGCGGTGCGGCCGCATGACAAGACGCCCAGCGATATCTAGGGCAATCTCACGAAGATCGGCAACATGCTGGTGAACCTGGGCGCACTGGGCCAGCAGCGTAGGAATGTCTATCGCATCGCCCTCACGATCATCGACGAGATCGCGCTCGTATCAGACTTTGGGCTTGCACTGCGACGGCAGCATCCCTGCAAGAGAACCGGGCAAACGGCCCGAGGATGTGTACGAGCTGACCTACCGTGTGCGCTCGCGGATCGGAGCGACCGCCGCCGCCATGAACCTCGATCCCTACATAGGCTTTAGGTTGGGTTTTAGGTTGCCGCGCAAGAATGACGCCCCAATCGCACCCGCAGACGTGCTGAATCTGATGAACATTCTGCTCGCCGGCATCGGCAAGCTAGGCACGGCCCTCGCGATCACGAGACCGATCATCGTCAACAAGCCGCAATCACCCAGGGATCCGGCGGACGTGTTGGAGGCCATCCGCTACGCAGACCAACTGGCGAGCTGTCTGGATCACCGATCGCGTGCGCTGGGCTAGCCTCGCGGCGCCGCCTCTGCCACGGCCCGACAGCGCGACCCTCGTGCCACCAGGAAAGCCGCCGCCGCGAGGATGCTGCCAGCTACCATCACCACTACCATCGGTGTCGCACTATCGACGATCAGAGCGCCGACGAGGAACGAGGTCGCCGCGCCCATCGCCATTTGCAGAAACCCGATGAGGCCGGACGCGGCGCCGATGCGTCGCGCATCCAGACTGACTCCCGCCGATATGCCGTTGGGAATGCTCATGCCGTTGCCCAGCGCGACTACGGCCATCGCACCAAACATAGTCTCCGCCGTGACGTGCCCCGCCGCAGACGCGAGCGCGAGTGATCCCGCGCCGAGGATCGCCGCGACCGAACCCATGGCCATCATGCGGTCGGGCCCCATCCGAACCGAAAACCGTCCGGCGGCTAGGTTGCCAGCCATGTAAAAAACTGAAACGGCGATGAAGTAGAGGCCGAACTCGCTCGCAGGACGCCCCAGGAGCTCGACCATCACAAACGGCGACCCGCCCAGAAAGGCAAAGAACACCGAGGACGTGAAGCCGACGTGGAACGCGTAGCCACAGAAGGCGGGCATTCGCAGCAAGTGACCGAGGCTGCCCACATAGGTCCCCGAAGCGGCCGCGGCGGGCACCGGTCGATGAGTCTCGGAGACCGAGAAGGCTGCCGCCATCAGGATCAGCGCACCGCATGCGAAGACAAACCAAAATCCCGCGCGCCAGCCCAACCACACATCGAGAAACCCGCCAATGGTCGGCCCCAGCATCGGCGCCACGACCGTCGCCATCGTGACGTAGGCCAGCACGCTGGCGGATCGCTCGGGCCCATAATAGTCGCGCACTATCGCGCGCCCCATTACCACTCCCGCACAGCCACCAACTGCTTGCAAAACTCGCGCCCCGATCAATACCTCGATGCTCGGGGCCACGGCGCTCAGAACGCTACCAACCAGGAACAGCACCAGCCCCACCAGCAGCGCCGGGCGCCGGCCAAAACGATCCGAGGCGGGTCCGTAGAGCAGCTGGGCAACCGCGAAGCCGAGGAGATAGAGGCTGAGTGCAAGCTGTACCGTGCCGTAGTCGCGCCCGAAGGCGTGCTGTAAACCCGGTATCGACGGGAGCAGCAAGTTCAGAGCCAGCGGCCCAAGGCCGGTGGCGGCGATCACCACGGTCAGGGGAGGACGGCGCGGCGCGGCGGACACGATCAAGCCTCACAGACCAAAGCGGGGGCACGCGACACGGGCACTAAGGCCCGCAGTCTAGCTCGCCAGCGAGGTCATGGCATCATCGAACCCAAGACCTGACGGAGCCCGACGACGCGGCAACGTTAGAGGCTTCGCAAAGTGCGGCGCCGACCGACAGAACGCCAAGGTCCGGGCTGCGGCGGACCAGGTTACCATGGTGGGCGGTGACGGGCTCGAACCGCCGACATCCACGGTGTAAACGTGGCGCTCTACCAGACTGAGCTAACCGCCCCTGAGCTTCACTCCCCCGAACTCAACAGACCCGGGTCCACAATTTCGAGCCTACGCAGGTGCGGCCGCCAACCCGTCAGCCACCCTGTGGAATCATGCGGGCCGCAAAGTGGCCCTCCAAGATTGCTAGTTGACGGCGTCCTTTAGGGCCTTGCCGGCCTTGAACTTGGGTTGCTTGGAAGCCGGTATTTGAATGGCCTCGCCAGTGCGCGGGTTGCGCCCTTGCGACGCCTTGCGCTGGGCGACGCTGAAAGTGCCAAAGCCAACGAGCCGAACGTCCGTCCCGCCGCCTAGGCTTCCGGTAATCGTGGCGAACACGCTGTCAACCGCCTTGGCCGCATCTGCCCTTGACAGGCCCGCGTTGTCCGCTACTTCGGCAATCAAATCGTTCTTATTCACGTTTCAGCCCCCTCGGTGGTCATTGTTGAAGATCATATTGACGCGTTCGTATTCGCCGATCGGCACACAAAAAGTGTAAACAGCGGCCCCTCGCCCCGTCAAAGGGAAAAATGGAGATATCCCCAGATTTTCGCGCTTTTTCCTCGGATTTAGGGTTGCCCCCGCGCCGTTTTCGTGACGGCCTCGTGACTCCAGAAGAGAGAGCGACACTCTCTCGGGAGTGAGAGGTCAGTGTGCAACCACGCCGTCGCGGCCGTCCTCTGCCGCTGTGGCCGCCACCGGATCGACCGCCGCATCGTCAGACCACTCGATCGGCACAAGCGGCTCGACCAGTGCGAGGGCCAAGACCTCGCTCGTGTCTTGCACGGCGATAATGTTGAGCCCGCGCTTTACGTTGTCCGCGATCTCGGCCAGATCCTTCTCGTTCTCCTTGGGGATGATGACCGTATTGATCCCCCCCCGGAGCGCCGCCAACAGCTTCTCCTTCAGCCCGCCGATCGGCAATACGCGTCCCCGCAGAGTGATCTCGCCGGTCATGGCGACATCCCTCCGGACCGGGTTCTGCGTGAGGACGGAGACGATCGACGTAATCATTGCCACGCCCGCCGACGGCCCATCCTTGGGTGTCGCGCCCTCCGGAACGTGAATATGAATATCGATCTTCTCGAACCGCGTCGGCGCGACGCCGAACCTCACGGCGTTCGCCCGCACGTAGCTGGCCGCCGCCTGCACGGATTCCTGCATAACCTCGCCGAGCTTGCCGGTGATCATCATCTTGCCCTTCCCCGGCAAGGTGACGGATTCCACCGTCAACAATTCGCCGCCAACCTCGGTCCAAGCCAACCCGGTGGTGACACCGACCAAATCCTCGGCCTCGACCTCGCCATAGCGGTAGCGCCGCACGCCCGCGAATTTCTTCAAGTTGCGCCGAGTAATATTGACCATCGTCGCATTGCCCTTGACAATCTCGCGCGTCGCCTTGCGGGTGAGATTGGCGATCTCTCGCTCCAGGTTGCGAACGCCAGCCTCACGCGTGTAGTAGCGAATGAGGTCACGCAGCGACTTGTCGGAGATCGACCACTCGTTGGGCCGTAACGCGTGCGCCTTGATCTGCTTGTCGATGAGATGGCGTTTGGCGATCTCGACCTTCTCGTCCTCGGTGTAGCCGGCGAGACGGATGATCTCCATCCGATCAAGCAGCGGCGGCGCGATTCGCAGTGTATTCGCCGTGGTAATGAACATGACCTCGGAAAGATCGTAGTCGACCTCGAGGTAATGATCGTTGAAGGCCACATTCTGCTCGGGATCAAGAACCTCCAGCAGCGCCGAAGCGGGATCGCCCCGAAAATCCGCACCCAGCTTATCGACTTCGTCGAGGAGGAAGAGCGGGTTCACGGTCTTCGCCTTCTTCATCGACTGAATGATCTTGCCAGGTAACGAGCCAATGTAGGTGCGACGATGGCCCCGAATCTCCGCCTCGTCGCGGACGCCACCGAGCGACATCCTGATGAAAGTGCGGCCGGTCGCCCGCGCGATCGATTTGCCGAGCGATGTCTTACCGACCCCGGGCGCGCCGACGAGGCATAGAATCGGGCCTTTTGCCTTCTTCGTGCGCTGCTGCACCGCCAGATACTCGATGATCCGCTCCTTGACCTTCTCGAGGCCATAGTGGTCTTCATCGAGAATCCGTTCGGCTTGGCCGATGTCCTTCTTGATCCGACCGCGCTTACCCCACGGGATGCCTAACAGCCAATCGAGGTAGTTGCGGACCACCGTGGCCTCGGCCGACATCGGGCTCATGTTGCGCAGTTTCTTGAGCTCGTTGGTCGCCTTTTCCCGCGCTTCCTTGGAAAGCTTGGTTTTCTTGATGGTCTCTTCGAGCTCGGCGAGCTCGTCGCGACCGTCCTCGCCCTCGCCCAATTCCTTCTGGATCGCCTTGAGCTGCTCGTTGAGGTAGTACTCGCGCTGCGTCTTCTCCATCTGACGCTTGACGCGGCCGCGGATCTTCTTCTCCACCTGAAGCACGCCGATTTCCGATTCCATTAGCGTGTAGATTCGCTCAAGGCGTTCGCTGGTGCTCTCGACCTCCAGTAGCTCCTGCTTATCGGCCACCTTAAGCGTGAGGTGGGAGGCGATCGTATCAGCGAGCTTGCTCGGGTCTTCGATCTGGCTCAGCGAGACCTGCACCTCGGGCGGAATCTTCTTGTTGAGTCTGACGTACTCCTCGAATTGGCCGACAACGGAGCGCGCCAGCCCCTCCAGCTCGTTTTCCTCGTCGCTCTTCGACTCCAGCACCGCCTCGACCATCAGGTCGGCGCGCGCCTCGAAAAAGTTGCCGTTGTCGTTCAACGCCTCGATCCGCGCGCGCGACACGCCCTCGACCAGCACCTTGACGGTGCCGTCGGGTAGTTTCAGAAGCTGGAGAACGGCCGCCACCGTGCCGACCCTATAGATGTCGTCGGCGCTGGGATCGTCATCGCCCGCATTCTTCTGGGCGATCAGGAGAATTTGCTTGTCCTCCCGCATCACGTCTTCGAGAGCCTTTATCGACTTCTCGCGCCCGACGAACAGCGGCACGATCATGTGTGGAAATACGACGATATCGCGCAGGGGTAAAACGGGTAGGACGGCGGGCCGGGCTACATCTGACATAGCTGCTCCACTACGGGGTGCTCCAAAGGTTGCTCTATTGGGCCGGCGGCCGGCGCGATGCGACCTATCCGCACCGAGATAGTCGAAAGCCTACCAACAACGTAGCGACGGCCTCACGTCGCTTCAAGGGCCAGGCGGGTGGTCAGGCGCTGCTCCCCACGTCGCCGCGGCGATCTGCATAGATGCGCAGTGGTTGGGCGCGTCCCTCGACAACCTCGCTGTTGATAACCACTTCCTCGACGCCCTCAAAGGCAGGCAATTCAAACATCGGGTCGAGGAGTATACTCTCCATAATCGAACGCAAGCCGCGAGCGCCTGTTTTACGCGCAATAGCCTTTTTCGCTATCGCCCGGAGGGCGTCCTCAGAGAATGCCAGCTTGACATCCTCCATGGCGAACAGGCGCTCATATTGCTTGACCAGTGCGTTTTTTGGCTTGGAGAGGATTTCGATAAGGGCCGCATGGTCGAGGTCGGTCAGCGTGGCCACGACCGGCAAGCGTCCGACAAATTCCGGGATCAGCCCGAATTTGAGGAGGTCCTCGGGCTCTACCTCTTGGAGGACGTCGCCCGTCTTGCGGTCGTCGGGCGCGCGGACATCGGCGTTGAACCCCACCGCCTGACCCTTGCCGCGGCTGGAAATGATCTTCTCAAGCCCGGAAAAGGCGCCACCGCAAACAAATAGAATATTGGTCGTGTCGACCTGCAGGAACTCCTGCTGCGGATGCTTGCGTCCACCCTGCGGCGGCACCGATGCGACCGTGCCCTCCATGATCTTCAGCAGGGCCTGCTGAACGCCCTCGCCCGAAACATCGCGGGTGATCGACGGGTTGTCGGATTTGCGGCTAATCTTATCCACCTCATCGATGTAGACGATGCCGCGCTGGGCCCGCTCGACATTGTAATCGGCCGACTGCAACAGTTTGAGGATGATGTTCTCCACATCCTCGCCGACGTAGCCCGCCTCGGTCAGCGTCGTCGCGTCGGCCATTGTGAACGGCACGTCGAGGATTCGCGCGAGGGTCTGCGCCAGTAGCGTCTTACCGCAGCCGGTCGGCCCAACGAGAAGAATGTTCGACTTGGCGAGCTCGACATCGTTGCTCTTCGCACCGTGATTGAGGCGCTTGTAATGATTGTGGACCGCCACCGACAGCACGCGCTTCGCGTGGCCTTGGCCGATCACGTAATCATCGAGAACATTGCAAATGTCGAGCGGCGTGGGCACGCCGTCGCGCGACTTGACGAGAGCTCCTTTGTGCTCCTCGCGGATGATGTCCATGCACAGTTCGACGCATTCATCGCAAATGAACACGGTCGGACCGGCAATGAGCTTGCGGACCTCATGCTGGCTCTTGCCACAAAACGAGCAATAAAGGGTGTTCTTGGAATCGCCGCCGCTAGTCTTGCTCATAAGCACTTCCCGTTGGCTATTGGCGCGAATCTTACCCGTTCGGCTTCTGGCGACACAACCCAATATCCGGTGACCACCTCCGCCGAGCAGCGTGCGGCCAACAAGGTGACGCACCATCACACATCACCGCGCTCTGCAATGCGACGACCACTCCAAATATGGGCAACGTGGACACCATCGGCAACCTATCCCCCGGCGCGGACCCATGGTCGAACCGTCGCTCCACCCTGGCAGGTCGCGCTCGAAAAAGCGGTAACACGGCGATCGGGGCGGCAGCACGTTGGGGGCGTTAGGGCGGCAGAATCCGGCACCTATTTCTTCTTGTCGTCGGCCTCGTCATCGCTCTCGGCCAGCGGGCGCTTGGCCACCACCTCGTCGATCAGACCGAAAGTCTTCGCGTCGTCGGGGCCCATGTACCTGTCGCGGTCGAGCGCGCCCTCGATAACTTTGATCTTCTGCCCCGTATGGTTGACATAGATCTGATTGAGGCGGTGGCGTTGATCAAGGATCTCGCGAGCATGAATCTCGATATCGGTAGCCTGGCCCTGAAAACCGCCGGACGGTTGGTGAACCATGATCCTGGCGTTGGGCAGGGCGAACCGCATCCCCTTCTCCCCCGCCGCTAGCAAGAGCGAGCCCATCGAGGCGGCGAGCCCGGTGCATAGCGTCGAGACCTTGGGCCGGATGTATTGCATGGCGTCGTAGATCGCCATACCCGAGGAGACGATGCCCCCGGGCGAGTTGATATAGAGCGAGATATCCTTGTTGGGGTTCTCCGCCTCCAGGAACAAAAGCTGAGCGGTCATCAATGTCGATACTTGGTCATTGATGGGGCCGGTCAGAAAGATGATCCGCTCCTTCAGCAGGCGCGAATAGATGTCATAGGCACGCTCGCCCCGGTTGGTCTGCTCGACGACCATAGGTACGAGCGTGTTCATGTAGGTGTGGAGCGGGTCGCGCATAGGCTCATCCATCGGGGTGGTTACGATCAGGCAGAATTGGAGCGTCGCGAAGCGTCTTGAGCCTCGCCCTCATCCGCTGGCGGGTCCGCCTCTTCGCTCTTCTTGGTCTTGCGCGGCGCCCGGGCTGTCTTGGTTGCGGTCTTCTTGGCCGCGGGCTTCTTGGCTGCGGTCTTCTTGGCTGCCGGCTTCTTGGCTGCCGGCTTCTTGGCTGCCGGCCTCTTGCTCGTGGCCTTTCTCCTGCCGGCCTCGGGGGTAGTGGTCTCTCCCTTGTCGTCCCCATCGGCTCCCGCAACGGCGTCATCGGGGTCGTTGAGCAATTCATCGAGAGGGACCGAGCGGTCGCTGATCGTGGCCATCTCGAATATGAAATCGACGACCTTGTCCTCGAAGAGCGGCGCCTGAAGCTGGGCGGCCGCCGACGGATTGCTGCGAAAATATTCGAAGGCACGCTGCTGCTGCTCGCCCGGCAGCTGGCGGGCGCGCTCGGCGATCGCCCGATTCAATTCGTCCTGCTGAACCTCGATGTTGTTCCGCTGCCCGATCTCCGCCAACAGAAGCCCGAGGCGCACGCGACGCTCCGCGATAGAGCGAAACTCGGTCTTCTGGTCGTCGTCGGTGCGCCCTTCCAGATCGGGATCGGGGTGCCCATGCTCGCGATCGCGCTCGACCTGTTGCCAGATCGTCTCGAACTCTTGCTCGACCAGACCGGGCGGCAGCTCGAAGTCGTAGCTCTCAGCGAGCGTATCGAGCAAACGTCGCTTCAAACGCGCCCGTGCCAGCCCGGCATATTCTTTCTCCAGCTGCTCGCGAATCGCTCCGCGCAGATCATCGAGTGATTCGAGGCCAAGCTGGGTCGCCAGTTCATCATCGACCGTCACCGTCTCAGGGCGACGAATCTCGCGGACATCGACCTCGAAGATCGCATCCTTGCTGGCCAGCGCCTCCTGATATTTCTCTGGGAACGTGACCTCGACCCGAACATGGTCGCCGGCCTTCACACCGACCAACTGCTCGGCGAAGCCCGGCACCAGATCGCTGTCGCCCAGCACCACCGTCATGTCTTCGCCGGTGCCGCCGTCGAACGCTACACCGTCGACCGTGCCCGCGAAATCAACACGGAGTGCGTCGCCAGTCTCGCTCTTGTGGCCATCCCCGGCGGCGGTGAACCGCCGCTGCTGCTCGGCCAGGCGGCCCAGCTGCTCTTCAAGCGCGTCGGCGCCTACCTCGGCGTTGAGGCGCTCCAACTCAAGCGTCGAGAGGTCGCCCGGTTCGATCACCGGCAACACCTCGAGAGCAACAGTGTATTCGAGGTCGGCCCCTTCGTCGAAGCTGGTGACCTCAACCGTGGGCTGCATCGCGGGTCGAAGATCACCGTCCTTGATGATCTCCGACGCGCCGCTACTTAGCGCCTCCTGCACGACCTCGCCCAAGACAGACTTGCCGAAGCGCTGACGCAGCAGGGTGACCGGCACCTTGCCGGGCCGGAACCCCGGAAGCTGGACGGTCTGCTGCATGCCAGCGAGGCGCTCCACTAACTTGCCCTCGATCTCGGCCGCGTCCATCACAACCTTGAACTCTCGTTTGAGGCCTTCGGCGCTGGTTTGGGTCACTTGCATGCGTGTGGCTGCTCCAGTTGCGGCGGCACCGAGGGTGACCAGCAGGTGCTGGTGCGGGCGGAGGGATTCGAACCCCCATGACTTGCGTCACCAGATCCTAAATCTGGCGTGTCTACCAGTTCCACCACGCCCGCGCGGGCCAATTGAGCACCGCCCTTCGCGGGTGCCACTCTATAGCACACCACCTCCGAGCCGGCGCAAGCGCCGTTACCGGGCGGGAGGTCGGCGGCCTCAGTCGCTCCCGAGGCAAGCGACCGCGCAGGCATCGAGGATAGCATCGGTGTCGATGCCGTAGACCCGGTAGAGATCGGGAATGTCACCAGATTGTCCGAACCGGTCGACGCCGAGCGGGTGGACGCGATGGCGCGCGACCGCGCCGAGCCACGACAACGCCGCAGGATGCGCATCCTGCACCGTGATAAGCGCGGCACCCGGCGCAAGTCGCGATAGCAGCCGTTCGATGGCCGAGGGCGCGACCGACTCGCCGCGCGCTCGCGCGCCGAGGGCCGCGAGCCAACCCCTGTGTAAGCGATCGAGCGACGGCACCGCCAGCAGCCCGGCCCCGGGGATATCCTCAAGGATGGCGCGGTGCGCGGCCTCAACCTCCGGCGCGACGGCGCCGCAATAGACGAGCGCCAATTCAGCGTCGGCCGCTGGCGGGACTTGCCAGTAGCCGCCGTCTAGGATGCCCGTGCGCAAATCGTCATCGAGCTCGCGCTCGGGCTGATTAAGAGTGCGCGTCGAGAGACGGAGGTACACCGAACCGCCCTCGTCGGCCTGCATGTGTTGAAAGCCCCAGCGCAAGATCACGCCAAGCTCATCCACATATGCCGGCTCGAAAGCGGCGAGCTGGTCTTGGCCGAGGCCGATGAGTGGGGTGATGAGGGACTGGTGCGCGCCGCCCTCCGGCGCCAACGACACGCCCGACGGCGTCGCCACCACCATGAAGCGCGCGTCCTGATAGCAAGCGTAGTTGAGGGCATCGAGGCCGCGCATGATGAAAGGATCATAGAGCGTGCCGATCGGCAGCACGCGCGCGCCAAATAGCGGCCCGGCGAGGCCAAAGGCCGAGAGCAACAAAAACAGGTTGTTCTCAGCGATGCCGAGCTCAATGTGCTGGCCTTGCTGCGACATCGCCCAGCGCTGAGCCGATACGACCTTTTCCTGGCGAAAGGTGTCCTCGCGGTCGTGACGATCGAAGATGCCGCGCCGATTGACCCAGGCGCCGAGGTTGGTCGAGACCGTGACGTCGGGCGATGCCGTGACAATACGATCAGCAAGCTCGCTGTCGCCCCGCGCCAGCTCACTGAGAATCCGCCCGAAGGCCTCCTGGGTCGCCATTGCGGGCGCGTTGGGAACTGGCAACTTGGTCGGCACCGGCACGACGGGCGCCGCGAATTTCCGGGCACCGCCTTGGGCAAACGGCGCCGCCGCGATAAACCGGCGCACGCCTTCTGTTCGCGCGCCAAGACCAGCCAAGGGCTCCCACTCCTCGCCCGTGGCAATGCCCTCCGCCTGTTGGTAGGTGGCCATCTGCTCGGGGCTCATTAGGCCGGCGTGGTTATCCTTGTGGCCCTCGAACGGCAGGCCCCGACCCTTGATGGTGTACGCGATAAAGCAGTGCGCACGGTCATCATCGGCGGCGGCAAAAGCCTCCAACACCGATTCCATGTCGTGGCCAGCCAGGTTCGTCATTAGCGCGTGAAGCGCCTCATCGTCGTGCTCGTCCAACACATGCTTAATACCGGCGGTTGAACCGAGATCACCCTTGATGTGCTCGCGCCAACTTGGACCACCCTTATAGGCGAGGGCCGAATAGAGCGAGTTGGGACAGTCGTCGATCCATTGGCGCAACGCATCGCCGCCGCGCCGCTTGAAGACATCCTGCAAGAGTTTGCCGTACTTGAGGGTGGTCACCTCCCAGCCGGTGGTGCGGAAAACATCGCCGACCCGCGCGAACAACCGGTCGGTGATGACAGCGTCGAGGCTCTGGCGGTTATAGTCAACAATCCACCAGGTGTTGCCGATGTCGTGTTTCCAGCCCTCGAGCATCGCCTCAAAGACGTTGCCTTCGTCCAGCTCGGCATCGCCCATCAGCGCGATCATGCGGCCAATCGGTCGCTCGGCCGGTACCATGCCCTTCAGCCGCACGTAGTCCTGAACCAATGCCGCGAAAGCGGTCACCGCGACGCCGAGACCAACCGAACCGGTCGAGAAGTCGACGTCGTCGCTGTCCTTGGTGCGCGACGGATAGGACTGGGCGCCGCCGAGCGCACGAAAGGCCTTGAGCTTGTCGCGGGTCTGCCGTCCCATCAGGTACTGGATCGAGTGATAGACAGGACTAGCGTGCGGCTTCACTGCAACCCGATCTTCGGGCCGCAACACCTGGAAGTAGAGCGCAGTCATGAGTGTGGCGAGCGAGGCGCACGAAGCTTGATGGCCGCCGACCTTGAGGCCGTCACGGCTCGGACGAATGTGGTTGGCGTGGTGGATGGTCCACGACGAGAGCCACAGCACCTTGCGCTCCAATGCCCGCAGGTTGGCCAGGACTTCGGCGTCCGTGGCCGCGTCGGTAATGGCAGGGTCGATCTGCTCGTTCGGCGTTGGTGCCATCAGGACATCCACTCCCAAGCAAGGTTGCCTTCAAAAATAGCACAGCTCTGCCCACGGCTGCCTTTCCAATAAATAGCGACTAAAATGCGTTTACTACGGGGCCTGAAAGGATACCGCCATGCGATTCGGCCTGTTCAATCTGTTGCAGAAGCACGACGCGACGAAGCCCGACGCCGAGATTTTCGAGGAGATGGTCGAGCAGAGCCGCCTGGCCGAGAGCATTGACTTCGAGATAAGTTGGTTCGGCGAGCACCACTTTTCGAGCTACAGCGTGTGCCCCTCACCGCTGCTCGCGGCCGCCCATTGCGCCGCGCGTACCGAGCGCATCAGGGTCGGGACCGGCGTTCTCGTGCTACCACTCTACGATCCAGTTCGGCTGGTGCAAGAAATCGCGATGGTCGACGCCATGTGCAACGGCCGCCTCGTGGTCGGTCTCGGCACCGGCTATCAGCCTTACGAGTTCGACCGCTTCCGGGTCTCGCTAGACGAGAAGAACGAGATGTTCACCGAGTGCCTCGACATCATCGAGCTGGGGCTGACGCAACCCGCGTTCTCCTATGACGGCACCCACTACCGTATTCCCGAAATGCAGATCGCCGTGCGGTCGGTGCAACGGCCGATCCCTGAGATCTGGGTCGCGGGGATGATGCCCGAGGCACTTAAACGTCGCGTCGTCGCAAGCGGTTATGTACCGTTCTTCTCCCCAGCGATAAGGCCGATTACGCACCTTGAGCAGGTGCGCGACGACTATCGCGCCGTCGCGCGCGGGGCGGGCGTCGCCCCGGACCAACATGCGACGGGCCTAATGCGCTACATGCACGTCACCAGCGATCGTAAGGAAGCCGAGGGGATGGTCGAGCGTGCACTCTACTCGTCGAGCGTCTCGTTCTCGCTGCGGGCCCCCGACTTCAAGCCCGACGGGGCGATCTTAAGCGGGCCACCCATTCCCGGTGGGCCGTCGGCCGTTGAGGTGATGGCCAACATCATCGTTGGCGATCCCGAGACCTGCGCCGAGCGGCTCGCGCACGACATTGAAGTCATGAACCCGGCCCACATCGCCTTTTACGTCCAGCCTGGCGGGATGTCCCACGCTCGTGTGATGCGCTCACTCGAGCGCTTCGGCACCGAGGTCATTCCCGCGCTCGAAAAGGCGGTCGGCC
>Ga0315338_1003472_pt1 | contig 13664 bp, 18 predicted proteins | sample ASW8metaG_FD_204518 | JGI IMG/M metagenome (GOLD analysis project Ga0315338, IMG submission 204518) | Ammonia-oxidizing marine archaeal communities from Monterey Bay, California, United States - ASW #8 | ecosystem: Environmental > Aquatic > Marine > Coastal | place: USA: California | collected... | reverse complement strand
CTTGGAACAGATGAAAGGCCGCTGGCCTTGGGAAACCGGATCGATGCCGCACGCGCCGAAATCGAAACCGGCCTTCGGCACTGCACTGCCGCCCGTACCGTATTATACACTCCCCTTGGTGCCCGACCGCCGCGCCGATGGCGGCCGGCGTTCGGCGACGGTCCGCGATCTGGTGCGTTTGAAACACGCGCGTGGGAAGGACGGGACGCCGACCTTCCAATGGTGAGCCCGCCGGTCGACGCGCTGGTCGTTTTCCACGATCACGGTCACGGGATGTTTCGCCGATGGCTGCGCTGGGGATTTCGGCACGTCTTCGTCGTCGTGCTGCGCGAGGGGTACTGGATCGCGCTGGACGGCCGCGCCGGGTTGCCGGAACTGCAAGTCGTCGCCGGTCAGGGTTTCGACCTGATCGGTTATTACCGTCGACAGCATGGGTTCACCGTGCTCGGCATTTGCGCGCCGCGAATTCGGCCTCGCACGCCGTTCGTGCTGGGGACCTGCGTTGGCGCGGCGAAACGCCTGCTTGGTATTCACTCGGCCTGGGTACTGACGCCGTATCAGCTCTATCGCTATCTGAAAACATAACGGATCGAAGTCATGCATCGCCTGCGTTATTCCACAACTTGGTAACGCTAAAATCGTGTCCGAGAGGGAGATATCAGCATGGAGGGGCCGGTTGACTCATTGCTGCCACGTCCGACGCCGCGAAGCTCGGGTCGTATTGATCGAATTCCTCTACCGAAGCCAACAAATGCGGACGTCCAAATAGAGTCGATGCATCGCATATTGGAATTCGAGCCAAAATTGCGACGTGGGGACGTGGATAGCTTAATCGACTTCGGTCCGAGTCCGGGAATCCTTGGTATAAAAGCACATTTTATGGCTAAGAAGCTCCTGCCGAATTTCAGAGGCTATCAAGACGATCGAGATGCCGTTCGGCATGCTCTGTGGAGTTTTTTGATTGCACGACACCACAGCCCAGAAACCGCAAAGTTCGTTACCGATGGGCATGAACGAAGGCCCGGTCTCTTCGGCGGCAACATAAGTGGATCAGAAAGACCTGGGGGTACCCTTCAGGATCTTTACAATAATCGAGTCGGTCGAGAAGCCGCACGCGAACCGCGTAACAGGGATAGAAAACCTGAACATGTAATTATCGAACTTTATCGTGCCGGTAAGCTTCAAACGCGTCCGTTTCGTTTGAAATAACGTACGTAAAGCAGCCAACCCAAAGGTAAAAATGTCATTGTGCCGCCGACGATCAACACGATTAAGTACCCTACGTACCTAGGAATCTCCTCCATGTTGAAATCGTTCAAAGAACCATAGCCGTTCAAGTAGTAGGTCAGACTATAGGGTTCGAACAGTAGGGCTAAAAATAAGAATACGATTGCGTTGACGATAGTCCACGGAATAGCGGCAATAAAAAAATACTGCCAATTCCAGTTTACAACATTGAGCATTTCGGCTCCGTAAAATCGTATCCGATTGACCGTTTTCGGGTACGAACGGGATTGCCATACTTCGTCAAATTACATGCACATCGATTCCCAACTGCGCATAAAAATACTATCGATATTTCCTTATTGAAGCGAACAAAATCCGCTCCTGCGATTTTTAGTAATGCGGATTACGAGGCAACCACGACACATAATGGAGGTATTTTCCATGGGCAGTTTATTCGCTCCTTCAACACCACCCACGCCACCGCCGCCCCCGCCACTGCCGGAGATCGACGACCCGGCGGTGAAGGAGGCGCAGCGCCGCGAACGGCTCGCCGCCGCGCGGCGGCGCGGGCGGCGTTCGACGATTCTGACCGGGGGGCGCGGCGCGGAAGGCGAAACCCTCGTGGGCCGTCCGCCCGTCGCCGGCGCGCCGGCACAACGCTCATTGCTCGGACAATAGGAGGTCGAAATGGTACAAACTTTGCTGCCGCGAGACGCGCACAATCAGGCCGTACAGACACTGGCGCCGATCGCCGCGGACACAATCGCAATCGGTGCGACGACGGCGGTGAAAAGCGCGGATTTTACCGCCGGCGTTAAAATCGTCGAACTGCGGCCGACGGCGGCCTGCTTCATTGCCTTCGGAGATGGCGCGGCCGCCGCCACGGCGAACGACTTCTTCCTGCATGCCGGCGAACGGGTGACCTACCATATTCGCACCAATACGCGGGTTGCCGTCTTGCAGGAGAGCAGTGCCGGGACGCTCTATCTGACGGAGCTGGCTTGATGTGGTGGCCTTTCCGTCGCGGAACGCAACAGTCGGGCGTAAAGGGCGCGCCGGTGCGCGTTGGCGCGTCCGATCCACGCGACGGGCGTACCATGGAACGCCACGAGACCGTCATCGAACGGCTGGGTATGGCGCTGGCGAAGGAACGGCGCGGTCAGCGCCGCCTGAACCGCATCGTTAATTACGAGTCGGAACTGCGGCGGCACCTCGAACTCCTCGCGAAAATGCGGGAGCGATAAACAGTGCTTTGGACGCTTTACCACCGATGGCTCGAAGCACAGGTCGATGGCAATCTCGCGAATACGCCCGTGGATTTCGACACCGATACATTGATGATCGCACTCGCCACCAGCGCCTATGTGCCGGACATTGCGGCGGATGCGAACTGGGACGCCGCCCAGACCGACGAAGTTGGACCCGCGGGCAACTATTCCGCCGGCGGCGAAGCGCTGATCAACCGGACCGTGACCTTGGCGAGCGGAACGGTCACCTTCGACAACAGCGCGGACGTGACCTGGTCACAACACGCAACCGGCTTCGCAGATGGCCGATACGCAATTCTCTACAAGGAAATTGGCACCGCTGCGACAAGTCCGTTGATCGCTTTCGCCGATTTCGGTGGCGATAAGGGCAATGTCGCCGGCGACCTCACCCTGCAATTCAACGGAATCATAACCTGGAGCTAGCAATGGGACGCCTGTACTCGATCATTATGGATGCGGCGACGATCGCGGCCGCCAAGGACCTCATCAGCGTTACCGTGGCCGCGGACACGGCGCTGATCCTGCACGAACTGAACGTGACGCAAGAATCGTCCGAAACCAGCGACACCGGTGTGGTGCAGATCCATCGCGCCAGCGGGACGCTCGGCGTCGGGTCGGCGGCGACGCCGCGGCCCTTGGATGCGGGCGATGCCGCGATGGGCGGCACCGTACTCACCAACCTCACGACGGACGAGACCGAGGGGAATATCCTGCTGCGCCGGGCCTGGAATGTGTTGTCCGGATTCCATTGGCTCCCAACACCGGAGAGCCGGATTGTCGTGCCGGGACAAGGGATCATCGTCGTGCGATCCGATATCGCGATCAGTTCGGCGACGGCAACCGCTGAACTGGTTGTCGAAGAGCTCGGCTAAATGCGCGGCGTTTTCAGACGGCCCTTCGACCCGAAGATGCCGTCGCGTGCGCCGGCTCTGATTTTCCCCGCGGGATTTACGGAAACCGTCGTTGTGATCGCGGCCGGCGCCGTGTCCGTTGCGGGTCTCGGGGTGTCGCTGTTGGCGCGGTTCGCAATTTATCTCAAGCGTTTCATGGTTTCTCTAAACGATATCAATGGATAATTCGATGCACCTGAATCAAAATATGAGTAAGGCCATCGCGCGATGAGCGGGCGCGGCACGGCATTGTTGCAGCGTTTGGACCGTCTTAAGTCGGAACGTCGCGTCTGGGACGATCATTATGAAAGCTTGGCGCGGGTCTTTCTGCCACGCCGTCTGGGCTTCACGGGCGCCAGCCCGGAGGGTAGCCGGCGAACGGAAGACCTGTATGACGGGACTCCGCAACAGGCAGCGCGGAGCCTTGCCGCGGCGCTCGATGGTCTAATCAAACCGAAATCAGAAATGTGGGTGCGGACTCGCGTTGTCGAAGATGCCATCGACAATGATCCCGAAGTGCGCGACTGGCTTACGTTCGTCGACTCGCGTTTGTTCAAAGCGATCTACAATCCGCGCGCGCGCTTTCAGCAGGCTTCCGGCGAAGTCGATCATGATCTCGCCGTTCTTGGAACCGGCGCTCTATTTATTGGTGAAGCGCGCGCGCTCGACCGGTTGACGTTTGCCAGTCAGGATCTGTCTCGTCTTTTCATCATGGTCGATGCCGATGGGATCGTGAACGCCCTGTTTCGCACACGGACGCTCACTGCGAGTCAGGCGCGAGAATTCTTCGTCGACCGACTCGGCGGCACGTCCGGAAAATCGGCGGGCAAGGCTCTGGAAGACAAGGATCCGGACCGAAAACTCGATTATGTCCATGCGGTCTTCCCGCGGTCGGAAGGCGCACCGACCGGACAGCTTCCCTACCTGTCCGTATGGATAGATGTGTCCGACAAGAGCGTTCTGCATGAAAGCGGATTTCATGAATTTCCCTTCGCGATTCCTCGCTGGGATACGATGTCCGGCGAGACTTACGGCAGAAGCCCGGCGATGATTGCACTGCCCGACGCGAATACACTGCAAGCCCAGGGTGAAACGATCCTGCTGGCGGGCCAGTACGCGACGTTGCCGCCTATCTTCGCGCCGTCCGACAGCATTGTGAGTCCGTCCAAGATACGGCCGGGGCATTACGCGTATTACGATTTGGACGCGGCGGTCGGTCAACGGATCTCGCAACCGATATTTCCGATGCAGACAGGCGGCAATATTCCGATCGGACGAGAGATGCAGAACGATGCGCGGGACCAGGTCTGGGCAGCGTTCTTCCAGAACATTCTGAACCTACCGGTCAACGGGCCTCAAATGACGGCCACCGAGGTCATTCAGCGCAAGGAGGAATTCATCCGGACGATCGGCCCGGTATTCGGACGGTTGGAAGCGGACTATTTGTCACCTCTGGTCGAGCGTGTCTTTGGCATCATGTTGCGCGCCGGCGCATTCAATCCAATTCCGCCATTGTTGGCGGGGCAGGCGGCCCGGTTCGAATTCAGATCTCCGGTGGAGCGGATCCGCAAACAGGTCGATGCCGCCGCCGCATTGAAATCGGTGGAGGAAATCGGTCTTGTCGCGCAGGCCACGGGTGACGCTGCCGTGCTCGATTTCGTCGATCCCGACAAGGTCGCCAAGCTGATCGAAGACGCAAATGGCGCTGATATCCTTCGGTCCGACGAGGATGTCGCCGCGATAAGGGAGGAGCGTATGATTGTGCAAACATCCGCGCAGCAGGCGGCGGATACCGAGCGGGCCCTGACGGTCGGCGCTGATCTACTACAGAAGACAGGACTATTGAATGCGCCGGCGTGAGGGCGTCGCCGACGTCCTAAGTTTCGTTGACGACCTGGCCGCCGTGCAGGTTCCGAAGGATTACCGGGAATCCGGTCAGCAGTACCGGGATTTTCGAGCCGTTTTAGTGGACGGAACGGCAGGTCCAGAGCAGACGAAGCGGGTGCTGACGCGCATCTTTCATTGGGGCGGGCTATTCGCGCCAGTGCATCAAGATTCGGACCCTTACGCAACACACGTACGCGCCGGCGCGCAACAGTTGTGCCAGCGTATCCTATTAGCTTTGAACACGACTCCGAATGGCAAGGAAGAGGATGATCATGACGATTGATATTCCGGAACAAATAGACATGGAAACGAACATCGAAGCGGCAATCGATCAAGATTGGCGCGACACGATTTCCGACCCGGATTTGCATAAGCTTGCGGGCCGGTACGAGTCGGTCAGTGCCATGGCGAAGGCCGTTTCCGATTTGCGTCGCGAAACGTCCGTCCGGATAAAGCCACTCGGCGTGAATCCATCGTCGGAAGAGATCGCGTCATTTCGCAAGCAGACCGGCGTGCCGGAGAGCGCGGAAGATTATGGATTTGACCTGCCCGAAGGTATGGAGCCGGCGGAAGCCGATATCGCATTTCGTCAAGAAATGGCGCAAGCGATGCATGGTGCAAATGTGACCGCCGGTCAGGCAGCAGCTCTTGGCACGACATTCAACGCAATATTGGAGCGTCAGCGGGGCGATGCTGCTGAAGCGGCCACAACGGCGATAGAGGCGAGTGTTTCGGAATTGCAGCGAGAATACGGCGCGGAATACGACCGTAATATCGAGCTCGCGCGACGCGCGGCACGGTCATTCGGCAGTGACGGGTTCGTCGATTTTCTCGAGAGCAAGACCGTCGATGGTGTAGCGCTGGGCGATCACCCGGATTTCGTTAGGGCTTTCGCACGGATTGGTCGCAGCACTGGCGAACCGGTGATCGATATCGACCATTCATCAGGTGAACGCTCGACGTTGGAGGAGCGGATCCGCGGCAAGCGTGCCGAAATCCAGCATGCCCTCGATCGTGGAGATCACCGCCATGCTCGCGAGCTCGATCGCGAAGAACGCGCCTTGTGGCAACGCATGGGAGAATGACCTTTAGGAATTTAAAGGTCGAGGCGCGCCCAAACGCGCTTGCTGGCTTCGTTCAACCGGCGTACCGCATCGGGTACGTCGATGGTGAGGACAATGCCGTTATCGACGATCAATTTACCGTCGACGACAACTTGGTCGACGTCTTCTCCTGTTGCCGCCAGTACCAGGAACTTGAAGGGGTCGTATAACGGTGTGGCTTTCGGCGTATCCACCCTAATGAGTACGATGTCGGCGCGGCTGCCCGGTGCGAGCCGGCCTAAATCTGGCCGGCCCATCGCGTCGGCGCCACCTGTCGTCGCCATTGCGAAGACATCTTCTGCCATCGCGGCTTCGGCGGCGCGCTCTACGATCTTACAGACCACCGCCGCCATGCGCATGTCATTGAAAAGGTCGAACGGATAAGTGTCGGTCCCCAGACTCTGGCGAATCCCGAGATCTTTGTATTTTTGAATGGAATTGATGACGCCGCCACGTCGGGCCTTCACCCAGGGCAGGTGGCAGATCGTGGTCCGAGAGTCGCGTAACGCCGCGGCCTCATGCTTGGCCATACTTTTCATGTCACCGTCGTGCGACATGATTTGACCATGACCAATGATGAAGTCCGGGCCCAGCAATCCGCAGGCTTCGAGGTATTCCACAGTCGTGCGTGTTTCTGTCTCGCCGACGCGGCGAAATTCATTCGGCGATTGACCGGCGTGCAGTTGAATGGGGAGACGGAGTTTGTCTGCAACTTCGCGGGTTCGTTTCAGTAGTTCTTCGTCGCAGGTATCGACCTGACCGGGGGCGAGCATTGTACGGAGCCGGTCTTCATAGCGTCCGTTCCATTCCTCGCAAAACCGGGTGCAATCGTCGAACCGGGCGCGGCCTCGGTCAGGATAGTCCTGGTAGAAAATACTTCCGTCAGATTTTTGACCGTAGTGACGCGTCCGGTAACGCGGTCCGGAGTAGCAGCGTAATCCAGACCGGCCACCAACCTCGGCGACCCGCTCGGTAACTTCGATGGCGCCGTTGCCGCCGATTTCATAGTCGTAGCCAAGTTCGACGACGGTGGTAGAACCTGTGCGCGCCAATTCGGCGAAAGCGCATTCGGCGGCAGCCACTTGCGCGTCCGGGTCCGTCGCATGGCGAACGTTCGGCAGTACTTTGTATAGCGAAACGAGGTTCGTGGCGGCGCCGTCGCTCGATTTGTCACCGATATCTTCGAGATACCCTTTGGTAAATGGTGTGTCGGTGACGTGCAAATGGTTGTTGATTAGGCCGGGTATGACGAGCCGTCCAGTAGCGTCGATAATGTCATCGACGTCGCCGTCATAGGAATCCCCGACGTAGGTCACGGTATTTCCGTCGAACACTACGCTACAAGGGTCGAGTACCTGGTGCGTTTCGTCGATCCAGGCAATAACCGTTCCGTTGCGAATTTCGGTTGTCACGATGCCGCCCTCCGAGCGTCCTGAATAGTGCGCCAAACGCGTTCAGATGTCGCCGGTCCTTCGAAACCGTTTATATCAAAAGGTGATAGCGCATCGCTAATCGCGTTGGCCACGGCGGGAAACCCAGCGATGGCACCAGCCTCGCCGCACCCCTTTACGCCGAGGGGATTGGTCGTGCAATCGACGCCATTGAAGATTATGTCGAAGGAGGGCACGTCACCCGCGCGTGGCATGGCATAGTCCATGAACGAGCCGCTTAGTAACTGGCCCGACGCCTCGTCGTAGACAGCGTGCTCAAGCAAGGCCTGACCGATACCTTGAGCGATCGCGCCATGTACCTGGCCAGAAGCCACCATCGGGTTGATGATTTTGCCATAGTCGTCCACTGCGTTGTATCGGACGACAGAGACTTTGCCGGTATCCGGGTCAATTTCGACTTCTGCGACGTGGCAGCCATTTGGGAATGTCATGAACTCGCGCGTGAATTCTTGGGGCGTATTAAGTCCGACATCGCCAGTTTCAGATTGGACACCGGTTTCGCGCGCGAATTTTGCGACGGTGAATATCCCAACGGTGCGATCCGTACCGGCAATAGCGAAATCACCATCGGCAAATGTTATGTCGGCCTCTGCCGCTTCAAGTAAGGTCGCAGCGATGGGTTTCCCTTTCTCGATGATTTTTTCGATGGCGAGGAACATCGCAGTACCACCCATATAGGTCGCGCGCGAGCTGCCGTGGCCACCGCCTTTTGAAATCAGCCCCGTGTCGCCATGGCGGTAACGGATGCTTTCAGTTGGTACGCCCAGGAGTTCGGAAATTATCTGTGGGAAGGTCGTTTCGTGCCCTTGGCCGATAGATTGTGTGCCGGTCGTGAGGGTTAGGATATCATCGTCAAAGGTCAGTTCGACTTTTTCTTCCGGTGCGCCACCTGTCGCCTTGATGTGACAGGCGAAGCCGAGGCCACGCAATTTGCCGATGGATTCAGATCGCCGACGCCGGCTTTCGAAACCTGATGTGCGTCGCATCGCGTCGTCGAGGTTTACTAAAAAATCTCCGCTGTCGACATAGGTTCCGGTGACGCTGGTAAAGGGTGTTTCCTTCCGCAAGTTCCTGCGGCGCAGGTCGGCACGGTCAAACCCCATTTCGCGCGCGGCGCGGTCTATCAGTCGTTCCAGAATATTGACGGCTTCCGCGAAGCCGGGCCCTCGCGTGACGCCGACCGGAACGGTATTCGTGGCGACTGCTCCGATCGAAAGGAATATTTCCGGAATTTTGTAAACAGTACCTGGAAGCGACGCGTACTGATCACAGCATACGCGGCCAGCCGCGCCGCAAAGATAGGCGCCAAGATTTGCCCAGCTCTTGATACGGAGCGCGAGGAATTGGCCGTTATTGTCAAGCGCCAGCTCGGCATCGGCCAAGTGGTCGCGCGCCTGATGATCGGAAATAAAACCAGCGCTGCGCTCGTTGACCCATTTTACAGGACACCCCGTGACGCGGGCGGCCCAAAGCATCAAGACGTATTCGCCGTATGCGATGTTCTTGACGCCGAAACCGCCACCGACGTCTGGTGCGATGACGCGCACATTATCAGAATCCACTCCGAGCGCTTCCGCGATGCAGTCTCGCGCCATATGCAAACTTTGGCTCGAAACATGCAGCGTATAGCTTGCTGAGTTCGAGTTGTAATAACCGACGCCCATTCTTGGCTCCATCGAGTTTGTGATGACTCGATGGTTCGTAATTTTAAGTTTTGTTTTGTGAAACGCACTTTCAGAGATTTTGTCGGCGGCGGATTGATTGCCGACGTTCCAACTCAAGACGACATTGCCTGGCACCTGGTCGCTTATTGGTGCGGCGTCTTTTTCAAGTGCTGCTTCGACTGTCGTAGTGGCAGGCAGGGGAGCGAATTCGATTCCAATTAATTCAGCCGCATCGCGTGCCTCCGCCAGTGAGTGTGCAATCACAATAGCGACGGGCTGTCCTACATAACGAACACGGTCTGTCGCCAATGGTAATTGGGGCGTATAGGCGAACGGTTCGCCGTCACGAAAATTTTCGCGGGCGTAAGGCTCAATGGGCTTGATGCCCGCATCCGCTTGATCCGCGCCCGTTAGGACGGCGAGTACACCGCTTCGTTTTTTTGCTTCCTGCGTGTCGATGCTTTGGAGATATGCATGCGCATGCGGAGACCGGAGTACGAATAGGTAGGCGAGTTTTTCGAATGGGAGATCGTCGACGTACCGACCCTCGCCTGTGAGGAAGCGAACATCCTCAACCCGTTTTGGCGACTCGCCGATTTTAACACGTGCCATATGAAAGACGTTTAGAAGTCGGCGAGGGCTGTTGTTTCGCTTTCGTAGATGTCGAATACGGATGCGAAGCCGGAGATATCGAAGACTTCTTTGACGTTGCCGCGTACGCCGCACAGACGCAAAGCGCCGCCATCGCCTTTCAAGCGTTTCGCGGCCACAAGTAGAACGCGAAATCCGATGCTGCTTATATATTCAAGGTCTTCCAGGTTAATCGTGACCTTAAGCGAGCCCGAATCTATCGAGCCAACCAGCCGGTCTTGCGCTTCTGGCGAGGTATGCGTATCGAGCTTGCCGACGATCGAAAAGACCGTCACGTCGCCGGCTATTCTCTCATCTATCCGCATCACCCTCTTCTCCCTTGCCCGATCATGCCGGGCAAGGTGATTGCATGCAACATTGGTTTCCGCTGAACACGATAATCGAACAAACTTTAATACGTTACTCCAAAAAGACTTATTTCGAAAACACCGGCCTTTGGCCGGTTATTCGCTTCACGATTGGCTCCCCTTCTGCCGCTGCAAGCGTCAGGCGGTCCCAATCGTGACGCAATGCATACCCAACGCCCTGAAATAACGCGGTGCAGGGGCAATCAAGCTCCCCGTTCTTCGTAAATTTTGGCTCCCCGAGGGTCTGTCTGGCAATTGCTTTCAACAACAGACAGGAGGTCGGCGGACATGAGTACATCCGTCTCAACAAGTTTCGTGAAGCAGTACGCTGCTGACGTTCACGATGCCTTTCAAAGGCGTGGATCGTTTCTGCGTGGTGCAGTGCGGTTCGAGCCGAACATTAACGGTGAAACCGTTACTTTCCAAAAAGTCGGCAAAGGTGTCGCCACTTCGAAGGCTCGGCACGGTCAGGTCACGCCGATGAATCAATCGCATACGGCAATCGTTGCATCGCTCGAGGACAAGTATGCGGGCGATTGGGTAGACAAGTTGGACGAAAATAAGCTCACCATCAACGAGCGACGCGTAATTGCTCAAGGTGGTGCGTTTGCGCTTGGCCGCGCAATTGACGCGCAAATTATTTTGGCCATGGATTCGGTTGGCGCGTCTTCCGAAGTAGGTGCAGGCAGTCAGGCCCTGACTCGGGCGAACCTGTTGGAAGCCGTCGAAAAACTGGATGACAACGATGTCCCCGACGACGGACAGCGTTGGGGGGCGCTATCGCCGCGAAGCTGGTCTTCGGCTCTGACGATCGATGAGTTCGCTTCCGGAGATTATGTCGGAGACGACCTTCCCTTCGTCGATAGAAACCGCGTCCGGGAGTGGATGGGCGTTAAGTGGATGAAGCATACCGGACTGACCAATAAGGGCGCCGCGAACACGGCAAATCTGCTTTGGCACATGTCTGCGGTCGGCTTCGGCATGGGCACGGACGTTACGGCCGATATTACCTGGCACGGCGATCGGGCGGCCCACTTCGTCAACCATTTTTATAGTGGCGGTGCGGCCTTGATCGACGCGGAAGGCGTCGTGAAATTGAAGACCGACGATACGCAAGCTATTCCGACGTCATAAGGAGGGATGAAACATGACATTTGAGAAGAGCAACTTAACCCTTCTGTCGCACGGCAACGGATTCGGTCATTACCGGTACGATTCCTTGGACACGCATGCCGATATCGATACGGCTGGCTATTTCAACAATATTGAAGACGAGGTCAATCTCGCCGTCGGTGATGTTGTCGATGTCGTTGTATGGACTTCCGCAGTTCGCAGCGGAACGGTTTCGACATACGGCCGGCATATCGTGAATGACGTGACGGGCGCAGGCGTTGTCGACACAAGCGATGTAACAGTCGGCGTCGTGACCGACACCGACTAACAACAGACAAAGTTCGTTTCAATTGGCGAGGCACAAGGCAACCAGCTTTCTGCCTCGCCTTCTTTTGTGAATTTTCATAGTTCGAAAGGGCGACCGATGAGCTTTCGATGCGAGAGCCAACGCTTAATACCGCGCGCGGCGATTGAGCGGTTCCAAGAATGGATTTACCACACAGACCATCCGATCGAAGCGCTGCTCATGGACAATTATTTTGCGCCGGTCGGTGAACGATTTTTCACCGGGGACATTATCGATTCTTATGCCGTCGGACTAACTCGCGTACGATTTCTGAAGCTCCATGTTGTCGAGGCCGGGCATCAATCAGTCGTAGTTGCGCCGTTTTCGTCTTCTCATGACGTAAACGACGCAGCAATTCAGTCCGCGGTGGGTTTTGCGGGCCGGTTGCGCGATCAAGGCTCACGCGGTCGCTATGAACTGCAGCACCTAAATTATGGTGATTATCGGATCGTTGACTGCAGTGGAGATGTCGTCGTCGGCGGAATTCGCGGGCACGAACTTGGCGTGACGGTGCTTGGGGAAATTATCACCGGCAAACTCTCACTTACGGATGCGCGGCGGGTGATCGAGAAAGCAACCCTCGATACCCATCAGCAGGACAGCCAAAAGGTGGACAGATGACTTCCAATGTCGAGATTTGTAACGTTGCGCTGACGCGCGTGGACCGCAAACGGATTACCGATCTGCTGGACGGCTCGACGAGCGCGAACGACTGCACGGTGATCTTCTCTCCGACGCGCCAGGAACTCTTGCGCGGCCATGATTGGAATTTTGCACGGGGTCGCCAGAAACTCGCACGGCTTTCGGCTGCGCCGGCTTTCGAATTCCAATTTGCCTATCAGCTTCCATCGGATTGGCTTTCGACTCGCGTTGTGCACGAAAGCGAGACCGGCCAAAGCACGATTGCGTTTCGCTTGGAAGGCCAAACGATCCTGTCCGACGCCGAGGCGATATTTCTGGCCTATACGAAAGACGTAACCGACCCGGCGACGATGCCGGCGGATTTTCGAAGCCTGTTCTCCTATCGGTTGGCGGAGCAGTTGGCGAAGAGTGGGACTATCCGCGAGGAAATGTTTCGCGCCGTACAGAAGTATGATCGACGGGCGAGATCGTCGGACGCGATCGAAGACGCTGCGGAAAGACTTCCTTCGGGGTCATGGCTTACGGGACGGAGTCGATAAATGCCGCGCGTGGATCCCCTGCAGCCCGCCTTCAACGCGGGAGAGTTCGGACCTCGAATGGTGGCGCGGTCCGATTTTGCGAAATACAGAAATGCGGCCAGGAAATTCGAAAACCTGATTGCGCTCGCCCAAGGCGGCGCGACGCGTCGTCCGGGTTTTCGTTTCGTGGTTCCCGTGAAAACCGAATCCACAAGGACTCGACTTATCCCGTTTCAGTTTTCGACCATCCAGGCCTATGTGATCGAAGCCGGAGAGGGCTATTTCAGGTTCTGCAGAAACCAGGGTCAGATTCTAATCTCCGATACAGACGCCGCGATCGCGAATGGCGATTTCGTCTCGGATATCTCCGGTTGGTCTGATCAATCCGGCGCGGGGTCGTCGATTTCACACGATGCCGCGAACGGCCGCTTGAATCTTCAGAGCAACGGCGTATCGGATGCTCATGCCGAGCAATCCGTGGGCGTCGGCGCGACGTTCGAAAACGTGGAACATGTTCTGAGGTTCAATGTTTTTGGCGCACCCGGAGACAAGGCGAC
>Ga0315338_1003470_pt1 | contig 13667 bp, 6 predicted proteins | sample ASW8metaG_FD_204518 | JGI IMG/M metagenome (GOLD analysis project Ga0315338, IMG submission 204518) | Ammonia-oxidizing marine archaeal communities from Monterey Bay, California, United States - ASW #8 | ecosystem: Environmental > Aquatic > Marine > Coastal | place: USA: California | collected... | reverse complement strand
TGGCCAAATCGTAGGCGCCGCGCTCGAGACCGGCGAAGTAGAGCTTTGGGATACGAGCGTTCCGGGCACGGCTCGGCTCTTTACCATTGCCGACGACCCCCTCACGGACATGAAGTTCTTTCCGGGAGTGTCCGATCCCACCGATCTGCGATTTGTTGCCACGGCCGATTCATTTGTCTACGTCATGGCCGGCCCAGAGGACCGAACCTTCAAGATCCGTTCGGTCGCCGGGCTTATCAATACCACCGCGATCAATCGAGCCGGAACTCACGTAGCCGGCGGTGGTGAAGATGGCACCGTTCGTCTCTGGAATCTGACTCAGAATCCGGAAGAGCAGGGACCGTTTACGAGCAACCGGGCCGACCCGCATCCCGGTCCGATCCGTCAGTTTGAGTTTTCTCGAGATGGACTCCGTCTCGTCTCGGTCGACAACACCGGACAGGTGCGGATTTCGAGGGTCGCGGATCAACCCGTTCTCGAGACGCGGGCCACGTTCGACGTGCCTTCGAACGGTAGGGGGCCGCGAGTCTCCTTCTCCATCCCAACCGGCTCCGTCCTTGTCGTCGCGCGCGAAGACGGTGTTGTCCAGATCCACGACGGAGAAACCGGTGCCTTTCTCCGCGAAGCCTCCTTTTCAGATACCGACGCTCTCACCACGATCGTGGCGACTCCGGACGGAGAGCGGTCCCTCTTCGGTACCGACAACGGGACTATCATCGTCGGGCGCGCTGAGCGTTGCCTTCCGAGTGAGCAGAACCCCGTTTGCTTCGGAGGCTACAAGCTGTGGCGTAATGTCCGTCCCGACACAGCCGGCGTGATTCTTCTACGTTCTTTCGCCTTTGGGGATTCAACCTGGACCTTCGTTGACGATGTGCGCTCATTCCAGGACCCCGATTCGGTTATTTTCCGAACCAATCCTCCCGGGATTCCGAATCCGCCTCCCGACGATGGCCCCGGAGTTTCCGGTCCGCACAACGGCGTGCCCTATTTTTATAGTCTGACTCGGTTCAACCGAGTATTTCACGAAGGCTCCGTCTTTGACGTCTTGCTCAACTCGATCATCGATGGCTTCTATCGGGATCCCGGCGAGACCGAGCCGCGAGCAATTGTTCCGCAATCGATCGGCCGAGGGGAGCTCCCTCTCTTGGGCGAGGTCGTACCGGTGCCCAATCCCTACGAAGCGGGTGAAGCACCTTGGGATGAAATCGGCGGGGAGCACATCGAGTTTCGAAATCTCCCGGAATCAGCGTCTATCCGCATCTATACGGTAGCGGGTGACATTGTTCGGGTGATCGAACATGGCCCCGGCCGATACGGAGAGTCGCGCTCCGCGGCCATTTGGGACCTAAGGAATTCACAGGGCCGGCGGGTGGCTTCTGGTGTCTATTTCTACCAGGTCGAAACGGAATCAGGCGAGATCGACCAAGGATTTTGCACGATCATTCTCTAGTCCGAAGCCCGACCCACACATTGCAGCCTCACGGATCGATTGAAAGTCGAGGGATACGCATGTCGCGCAAGTACGTCTACTTTTTTGGTGCCGGTCAGACCGAAGGCTCTGGAGAGATGAAAGAACTGCTCGGTGGTAAGGGGGCGGCTCTTGCAGAAATGACCCGAGCGGGCGTGCCGGTTCCGCCCGGTTTTACGGTGACGACGGAATCGTGCAACCTCTTTCAGGTCGACTCGAAACTGCCCACTGAAGTGACGGACCAGCAGACTGCCGCCCTCAAGGCCCTCGAGGAAATGAGTGGTCGTAAGTTGGGGGATCCTGACGACCCGCTCCTTGTGTCTGTCCGCTCCGGTTCGAAGTTCTCTATGCCCGGAATGATGGACACGATCTTGAACCTTGGGCTCAACGACCGTTCCGTAGAAGGGTTGGCTGCCAAGACGGGAAACCGTCGTTTTGCGCTCGACTCGTATCGACGGTTTCTGCAGATGTTTGGCAACGTCGTCCTCGGAATCGATAAGGACGTGTTCGAGAAGGAACTCCACGCCATCAAGAAAGAGCGTGGTGTGGTGGCCGACAACGATCTGGGAATCGAGGATCTCGCCGGGCTCGTCAGCGCCTTCAAGACAAAGATTCGCGAGGAGACGGGCGGCGATTTCCCTCAGGACCCGATCGTGCAGCTCGCGGAAGCGCGCGACGCTGTCTTCCGCTCCTGGAACAACGAACGGGCCATCTACTATCGGCGCAAGCATGACATTGCGGACGACCTTGGAACGGCGGTCAACGTTCAAGCCATGGTCTTTGGGAACAAAGGGCCGACGTCTGGAACGGGGGTTGGATTCACCCGCAATCCTTCGACTGGCGCGACCGAATTCTATGGTGAGTATCTTCTCAACGCCCAAGGTGAGGACGTCGTAGCAGGGATTCGCACTCCCAAGCCGCTCGTTGAGCTCGAGAACGAGATGCCCGAAGTCTATCGTGAGCTGCGGGAGATTACCGGGCGTCTCGAAAAGCACTATCGCGACGTCCAGGACTTCGAATTCACCATCGAAGAGGGGCAGCTCTACATGCTCCAGACCCGCGCCGGAAAGCGGACCGGCCAGGCCGCCATTCGTATTGCGGTCGACATGGTGGGCGAAGAGCTCATTACGAAGGAAGAAGCTCTCCTTCGCGTCGAGGCCGAGCAACTCGATCAGCTCCTGCATCCAAGGGTGGATCCCTCGGCTGACGCGGAAGTCCTGGCCCTCGGGCTGGCAGCCTCCCCGGGCGCCGCTGTCGGGACAATTGTGTTTGACTCCGCCGAAGCGGTCGAGGCAGCTGATTCCGGCCAAGCCGTCATCCTCGTCCGCGCTGAGACCAACCCTGATGACATCAGCGGGATGGACGCGGCGAAGGGGATCCTCACTGCGACCGGAGGTATGACCTCTCACGCCGCGGTTGTCGCTCGCGGGATGGGAAAGTGCTGTGTGGCGGGTTGTGGCGCCCTCGATATCAACGAGAAGGAAGGTTACTTCAAGGTTGGTGATCGTAAGTTTGCTCGCGGCGACGCGATTACCCTCAATGGGTCAACCGGTGAGGTCCTCATCGGCGCTGTCGCAACCATTTCGGCCGAGATGACCGATGAATTTCATACTTTCATGAGCTGGGCAGACGCTGTCCGAGGACTCCGCGTCCGCGCCAACGCCGATGTGCCGCGGGATGCGGAACAAGCCCGGTCATTTGGTGCGCAAGGTATCGGCCTCTGCCGGACCGAGCACATGTTCTTCGCCGAAGACAGACTACCTTGGGTTCGCCAGATGATCTTGAATGGTCCTTCTGCGAAGAAACTGCGGAAGCGCGTCGAGACTCTCGAGGCGGAGATGCGGGATGCGAGCGGAGAGCGTCGCCAACGGATGGAGACCGATCTCGCTCGACTCCAGGACGAACTTCGCGTACCCCAGGCAGCTTTCGACGAGGCTCTGGAGAAGATGCTCCCTCTCCAGCGGGAAGACTTCCGCGGCATTCTTCGGACCATGGAAGGACTCCCGGTTACGATTCGAACACTCGACCCGCCGCTGCACGAGTTTCTCCCCAGTCGGGAGGATCTGCTCGTCGAGGTCGCCCTGCTCGAAGAGCGGAAGGCGGACGGGGCCAAGCTCGAGGAGAAGAAGCAGCTTCTCAAGATCGTGGAAGAACTCTCGGAGTTCAATCCCATGCTCGGTCACCGTGGTTGCCGCCTCGGGATCACCTTCCCGGAGATAACCGCGATGCAGGCCCGGGCGATTCTGGAGGCGGCTGCTGAATTGACGAAAGAGAACATCCGGGTCTTCCCCGAGATCATGATCCCGCTCGTCGGGGATGTCCGCGAGTTCAGGCACCAACGCAGGGTCGTCGACCGTGTCGCTCAGGAAGTCTGCCAACAAGCGGGCTTCGAGATTCCCTATCTGGTTGGAACGATGATCGAAGTCCCCCGGGCCGCCCTCACCGCGGACGAGATTGCGGGCGAAGCTCAGTTCTTCTCCTTCGGCACCAATGACCTGACGCAGATGACCTACGGGTTCTCGCGTGATGATGTCGGCAAGTTCCTTTGGGAGTATCTCGATGAGAATCTGCTCGATCGTGACCCCTTCGTTTCGATCGACCAGTCTGGAGTTGGGCAACTCGTCTCCACGGCGGTGAAGAAGGGGAGAGACGCTCGTCGCGACATCAAGATCGGAATCTGCGGAGAACATGGGGGAGATCCCTCCTCGGTCGAATTCTGCTATCGGAACAAGCTCGATTACGTTAGTTGTTCTCCGTTCCGGGTTCCCATTGCCAGACTCGCCGCAGCCCAGGCTACGCTTCGTGATCTCGACGAGGCGCCCGTCGCTGCGATCGTCGACTAGCCGGGAAGAGAAGTCGGGAAGAGAAGTCAGGCAGGGGCACTCGGGTTCTCGGTTTGATCGTGGTCCCTTCGGAAGCTGGGAACCGTTCCTCATGATTGGGGTGAAGGGTGGGGTTACCCACCCTTCTCGGGAGAAGCTCTTTGCAAGATCTGTCCATCCAATTGTTGGCGCCAGACCTGTGGAAATGGATTGCGGCGCTGGTGCCGGCCCTTTGCCTCGCCTTTTGGACCTACTACCGCATCCTTGCCCCGCTCAGCACTCCGACCCGACTGGCCCTTTGGACCCTCCGGGGGCTCGCGTTTACTCTCGTCCTTTTTGCCCTCTGGCAACCTGTGGCCACGGTCGTCATTCCCGAGCGAGGAAAGCCCCGACTGGCGGTCCTGCTCGACGATTCGGCTTCGATGGGGCTGCCCGCAACAGCGGGGTCGAGCCAGACTCGGCGGGAACAGGTCCGTGACCTGGCCGGACTTCTCGACACCGAACTAGCTTCGGAGTATGACGTCCAGTGGTTGCGGTTCGATGACACGATCCGGGCAGCGGCCGACTCGGTGGGGCCCGCGACCGGCAACACCGCGATTGGTGGCGCCCTCGAACAGGTATTGGTTCGGGCGGCCTCCAAACCCGTTCACGGGATCGTCGTGGTCTCCGATGGGGTCAATACAGAAGGCCGCGATCCTGTCCGGATCGCTCGCGGTTGCCCGGTCCCCATTTTCGCGGTCGGCGTGGGTGCGACCGAGCCGCCAGCTGATCTCGAGATTCGGAAGGTCCTGACCAATGCGAAGGCCTTCTCCGGCGAACCACTCCCCATCCAGGTCGTTCTCTCTTCGACGGGAATGGCCGGGCAGAAGGTCAGTCTCGTTGTCCGTTCGGAAGGAGAAGTGGTCGGCTCGGAAGAGGTCGAGTTGGTCGGAGACAAGGGCCTCGAACAGGAGATTCGTTTCGAGATTCGACCGCATCGATCTGGCCTTCTGCGCTACGAAATCGAAGCGGCCCTCGCGAACGACCCCATCCCGGAGAACAACCTGCGGGAGGTTGCGGTCGAAGTTGCTGAACGAAAGACTCGTGTCCTCTGTGTGGCCGACGCTGTCGATTGGGACTTCGGTTTTCTACGCACGGCTCTGAGCGCCGATACGACCTTGGAGTACAGCTACCTCGTGCGGACGGCCGGGTCCCGCTATTCTGCCTTCGGGGCGACGCGCGCGACGGAACTTCCGCTTTCTCCAGGTAGCTTGCAAGACTTTGCGGCCGTACTGGTCGTCTCGACCGGCGCAAAGCCGTTTCCGGCGGACTTTCTCACCGCTCTGGGTGGTTTCGTTCGCGGTGGCGGCGGTCTCTTTCTTCTCGGTGGCCCCAGTGCGGGGGAATGGAGCGCGAATCGATCTCTGGCCGGAATTCTCCCCGGCAGGACAGAACCTCGCCAAAGTCGAAGTGGTGCGGCTGCCATCGAGTGCACTGCGCAGGGAATGCGTCATCCGGTTACCGCCCTCCGCGATAATCCCGGAGAGACTGCCCGTTTGTTTGCTGCTCTTCCGCCGACCTGGCGCCTCGAAAGCGCGATGCGAGCTGCGCCCGGAGCGAAGGAACTCCTCCGCTATAGAGATGGGGAGACGGCTTCTGCGGCTCTCGCTGTCGGCTTCGGAGATCGCGGCAAGGTCGCCTGGTGGCACGGACGTGGTCTCTGGCGTTGGAAGCTCTCGGCGGCAGGAAGGGATCTTTCGACCTATGCCTATAGTGATCTCTTGACCGGAATGGTCCGTTGGCTCGCCGAGCCAGCTATTCGCGAACGGTTTCAGGTCGAGCCGGGTAAGCGCGTCTATTCCAGTGGCGAGACGACGAGCTTTACGGCGAGTGTGTGGGACAACGCGTTCCGCCCGATCGAAGGTGTCGATGTTCGGCTCAGTCTCCGCTCGGCCGATAGCACCGAGGCGGTCGCAAGCGAGCTGAACCTGGTCCCTGGCTCCGAGCCGGGCCAGTACGACGTGCGGGGTCCCTCTCTCATCCCGGGTCACTACCAGTTTGACGCCATTGCCGAGGACGCGGATGGTTCCGAAGTTGGTCAGAGCTCGGGAGAGTTCTGGGTCGAGCGAATGGGACCGGAGTACACGAGAACCTGGGCCGATCCCGAGGCTCTCCGCCAGATCGCGGAGCAGAGCGACGGTGTTTTCGTCGACCAGGCTTCCATCGCCGCCCTGTTCGAGCGAATCCCCTCGGCGATTCAGCGGCTCGGACGCGTCAAGGAATTCGAACTCTGGAACCACTGGATCCTCTTCGCCCTCTTTGTTCTCGTTCTCTCCACGGAGTGGTTTCTGCGTCGTCGACGCGGCCTCGCCTAGTGGCCCGATTCTGGCTCTACCTCTGATGATGTGTCGCTTCGGTGACATAAAATCAACAGGAGGAGTTGCCGGTGTCGCGAGTCGAGTGCAGATCCATTGTTTCGTTTCTTTGTCTCTCGCTTCTTTGTTTCCTCGGATTTGCTGCCCGCCCCTGCTTGGATCAAGCGTTCGCCCAGGTCGTGATCAACGAGATCTTCTACGACCCTGTTGGTGCGGACTCGGGGAAGGAATGGGTCGAACTTCATTCGGTCACGTCGCGTTCCCTCGAAGGTATCCGTCTCGAGTTTGGGAACGGCTCTCGTCCCGATCAATGGTCCACGCTTTGGACCGGCTCATCCCGAGACTGGGTCGAGGCTGAAGGCCTCTTTGTGGTCGGTCTGCGGGAAGGGGCTCCCGTCGATGCCGAGGTGGAGCTGGGGCTGCAGAATGGCCCTGACGGACTTCGTCTGGTCGAGGTCGAGAGCGAAGTCGACCGTGTTGGTTGGGGCGATCTCGAGTTTCCCGAGTACTACGAAGGCCGGCCGGCGGCGGCGTCAGGTTCCGGTCGTAGTCTCGCCCGCGCTACGGACGGGGCAGATAGCCAGGAGAACGCGCGCGACTTTGTCTCAGCTTTGCCGAGCCCAGGACACAGCAACGCGCCCGCTGTCGATCTCTCCGTCGCGCTCTGGGTTCCGGGGCGACAGTTGCCCTTGGCACCCAGCGCCCAGTCTGTTGGAGCTCTCGTCGAACTCGTCAACCACGGGTTGGAGGTCGTCGAAAGAGTCTCGGTGCGTCTCTGGGTCGCAGGTCGAGAAGTCGACCTGCCCTTCGCTCAGCTCGAACCCGGAGACGCTTGGTCAGGTGAAGTCGTGCTGCCCGTTTCCGAGGAGTCGATCGTTCGATCGATTGCCATCCTGCGATGCGAAGGGGACCAGATCGACTCCAACGACCGCGCGGAGTTCTCTCTGGCCCGGTTGCCCGGTCCGCTCCGTTTTCGCCGAATTCATCCACGGCCCGAGATGGGGGTAGCCGAGTGGATCGAACTCGAGGCGCTCTCTGTTGTCGACGAGGTCGGGGGGTGGCGGATCGCAGATGCCGGGGGTGCAGTCTTTGAGTGCGACGAGTCCAATTCGTCCTGGCCACGGGGCCAGGTCAGGAAACTGACCAGTGGCGAGGGAACGTCCACCCCGGGCACTCCGGTGCTGTCCGGGCGCGGCTGGCCATCCCTCAACGACACCGAGAAAGCCGATGGTTCCGCCGACACCCTCTTTCTCGTCGACCCCGATGGGCGCATTCGCGATTGGGCGGCCTTCCGATCCCTGGAACGCGGCCAAAGCTGGATTCGCGTGGCCGGTGCGCCCGCCCCAGCCGGTCTGGACGAATGGGTGGTCGAAACGATGGCTAACTCGCCCACGCCGGAGGGACCGAGCGGCTTGCCCTCCGCCCGACCCTGGCGCCGGGACCGGTATCTGTCACTCGCCAGATCCGAGAGTGGCGTTTGGTTCGAGATACCGTCTCCGGCCAGCTACTCCTTGGAAGTCTTCGATCTGCTCGGTCGATCGATTTGGCGAACGAGCGGAGTAACGTCCTTGCGACGTTCCTCGACCTCGCGCTGGAACGGACGAGATCGTGATGGGCAGATCTGCCCGGACGGAGTCTATCTGTTTCAGCTCCGCGCTCGGGAGAGATCAGGTCGGGTGATTCGGGAAGATCAAACCGTGGTCGTGGGGCGCTGATGGTGGGAGAGTCTGCTCGCTCACCGGGGCGCTCACCGAAGTGCTCGCCGCCACTCCCGTTCATGGTTCTATCGTTGCTCCTGCTCCCTGGCCCAGGCTGGGGCGCGTTCGAACTTCGACCGAACCAAATCGGGCTTCCCTCTCCTACTTGGACCGATCGAGGAGAAGAAAGTAGGGCAGGGGTGTTTTACTTCCGACCCTACGGGCTCTCTTCTGTCCGTCTCGATGGCGTGCACGTTCAGAGTGTTGGCACGGTCCGGATCTCCCGACTTCTTGCCTCCGGTTATGAAGAGTGGATGGTCTCTGTGGCCGCCCCCCTGCGAACCGGAGCAGGCACCGATCTGACAATCGAGACCGAATGGCTCCGTACACAGCCACCGGAGGAATGGCCGGGGCTGCGTTCCCGGCAGACCGTCGTCGGAGGCTTGCAGTGGCGCGGGCAGGTTGGTCGACGAGTTAGCGGCCGCAGTTGGCTACGGGAGCTGGGCTGGGGGCCACACCGGCGTCCGCTCGGACTCTCCTGGAAAGCAGGAGTAGGAGTTTCCGCGTGGGCAGGTCGATCTGTTCTCGTCTCGGCTGAGGCCGAACGGACGGCGTGGGGTCGTGTGCAGAGACAACTCGAGGTGATGGGCCGCTTCGGGCGGCATCTTTCGTTGGGCTATCGCTGGTCCAATGGGGCCCAGACTCAAATCGCCGAGGTCGTTGCCAGCCCGTGGGTGATCGGTGTGTGGAGGACGTCCTACGAGACAGTTCGTTCCAGCCTTGGCTTGCGCCTCGGGTGGCGCGGTTCAAGAGCTGCTACGGCATCGAACTCCGGGGAACGGACCGGTTCGGGCAGGAGCGGCCCGGCAGGGGAGCCCTCGGAGGGAACGCGTAGGGTGAGGAGCCCCGCACGACCGGTCGGGCCGGAGTCCGTCAACGCTTCCGCATCATTTCGATCGACCTGGTTTGCGGACAAGAGATCAGATCGCTGGAGAGTTGATCTCGAACGGGGCCCAAGCGAGGCGGCTGCGGGACATGCTGTGGGTCGAACTCCCTGGGTTCAAGTTCGCACGACGGTGGCGAAGCTGAGCGTCGATGCAGTTTGGGGTCAGCAGGCTTCCCGTTCGAGTGAGGTTGCTTCCCGTGGGCTCTCTTCCCGGCCGTACCGAGGGTCCCGGTCGGTCGGGAAAGGAAGATGGTCCGTTGCGCTCTCCAGACTGGTCGAGTCTCAGGTCGAACTCTGGAGTGCCCTCGACCCGACTCGCCTGCGGGCCGGTCTTTCCAGACGAGGTGATCGTTCTTCATTCGGGATTGAGTACTCCAGTCTCTACGAGTCACGGTTCTGGGTGAGTTGGGGAACCCACCCGAGTCGGGTTCGGTTCGATCTGATCGGTCAGACCATTTCCGGTTCGACCCTGCGGGCTGCGTGGGTTCGACAAATCTCGGGTCCCGACAAGAAGATCTGGACCCGAATCGGTATTCAGGAGCGACTCGGTTCACCGCCGCGAATCGGGAAGGTTTCGGATCCCACTGCTCTCTGGCGTCGCGTTGATGGTGAGTTTCGGCTTCGACGGGGCCCTCTGGGCGCCCGCTTCGTCTTTGACGATCGTCGAGCGCGCACGGGGCCGGAGCCTTGGGACGGTACGCGGCGTACGACGCGAGTCAGCACGACCTTTCGAATACGGCGACCGACCTACGACCTGCGATCGGAGGTCGGTTGGAAGGAGATCGCTCGGAGAGCGAGAAGCGGCGACGCGGACCGTGCTCCGCGAAGTCTGGAGTCGACCGGACGGGGCTGGATTCGCCTGGACCGGACCATCGGACCATCCCGTCCGGGGTTGGAGGTGGGTTGGCAGGAGAGATCATCAAAGCGCGATCGTTGGTGGGGCCTCTGGTACGAGCACCGGATCGGGGGCCTGAACGTCCACGGCGCACTGGCCGAAACCTGGTCTGATCGAGCCCGATCCGTTTCCGTTCCCCTCGGCGGATTTGGTCCGACTCGCCAGGTGCCCTCTCCCGGCGTTCTCTGGGCTGGCGGGACAGAAATTCGACGCAGGGGGTGGAGCTATGTCCTCCGGGCTGCGGGAGGGCAGGTCGGGCAAGATCGGTGGGGTCCAGAGGTTCGTTCTGCGCTGCGCCTTCGGTGGGGGCGAGCGGAATCGGGGTCGTCGTCATCGCGATAGGCTGCTAGCCTTCCGTTCACGTTCCGTTTTGTCGCAGCTCATTCCATTCCGTCGAGAAGGAGAACCGGAGACGTCTTGGCCAGAGCCCTGATCGATCGAATCTACGAAGAAATGCAAGCGACGGATCGGCTTTGGAGCGCAGAAGAGCTCTGCCGGACGTTTTTGCATATGGAGTCAAGCGGAGCGCTGGCGGGCGGGTTGGTCCGATCGATTCTCGGGCAGGACACTCGCTTTGTCGAGCCCGATCCAGATCAGTGGTCGGTGACAGTGGAGGTCAGCCTGACGTCACCCGTTTGGGATCAGAGGTTTCGCCTTTACTGGATCGAGAACCGGGGGGATGTGATTTCCGACTGGCGGCTTCATACCCGTCTCTGGGCATCTGGAACGTCGGCCGATCACGAAACCTGGGACCTGGCGAAACCGGACTCCTGGATGAGGGGGAGACGCGGTGAGGAGGATGTTGCCTGGGTTGGTTACCAACCGAACCTGATGCGGCGGGTTCTGGTGTGGGCGGATCGCAATTGGGCCTCCACCGAGTGTGAGTTCGAATCGATTGATCTTTCGCATTGGTGTGCTGTCTCGTGGCTGGATGAGAATGCCGGTGAGAAACCGGAAAACGCCGACCTCCAGCTTCCCCGACTCGCCCACCGCTGGGGTCTCGGTCCACTCGAAGAGAGTCCCGGCGGCTGCCTGAGGTTGCTCGCTGCTCTCCTGGAGCGACTTCGTGAGAGGTATCCGGATTCCACTCAGGATGCCCTGTCCGATTCGTACGGCGAAGCAATGGAGCCGCGCCCCGTGGATTGGACACGCCTCGGCTTTGGTTCGGAGGCTCTGGGCGAAGTTCCGGAGGGGCCGGGTATCTACCGCTTCTGGTCCGAGACGGGAGAACTTCTCTACCTGGGCAAATCGTCCGATCTTCCGCGTCGTATCCGCAGCTACTTTCAGAATCTCCCGACCGCACCCTCGCGGCGGGAAGAACTGATTTATCAAATCGAGAGAATCGAGTGCGAGTCTGCCGGGTCGGAAATCGAAGCTCTTCTGCGCGAGAGTCAAGCCATCCGCCGCGAGGGGCCTCGATTCAATATTCAGATCGACATCCATCCTCCGCAGCGATTTCCGAAGAATTGGCAGTGGCCTCTGGTTTACGTTCCGAACTCAGCTGACTCGACGACGTTGACGATTGTTGGCCTTTCCGGCCCGGACCGTGGTGGGCTTATCCGGGTCGAGGAGGAAGATCTCATCAAGGAGATCCCCGTCTCGGGCGAGTCGTCAGTTTCGGGCTCGGGAGAGCGCGGGCGCCTGCGACAGTGGTGCGCTGATCTTCTCGGTCTTTCCGACCTTGGATCCCTCGATAGCGAGCAGCTCCCGGCTCCATCAGTTTCACCCCAGGAGCGTGGCCCGATCAGTCTGAGAGAGTCGGAGGGATCCCTTGCTTTCGATCCTGCCGACTCCTGGCTGGCCCTGCGCTACTACTCTCGTCGACACGATCGTCTCGATCGCATAGATCCTCTCGCGATCCACGATCCCGAGACCCTCTTCGATTTGCTCGTTGGTCTCGCATCGAGCGAGAGTGAAGGGACGGCTCGTTTGGTCCGCGAATCCACGTAGACCCGCCCTTCCTTCGAAGTGTTTGGCACCCGTCCTGGTTGGGGTGCATGATAGGATCTGACCGGTTCGAAACGGAGTGTTCGGCAAATTCGTGAGGTAACGATGTACGCAACAAGAATGGAGCGATTGGGGACCGAGACCGCATTCGAAGTTTTGGCCCGGGCCAAGCAGCTGGAAAAAGAAGGACGAAACATCGTCCATCTCGAGATTGGTGAGCCCGACTTCGACACGCCCAAGTTCATCTGCGATGCCGCCGTGGACGCCTTGCGTTCTGGCTACACCCACTACGGTCCCTCGGCCGGACTTCCCGAGGTTCGTGCCGGGATTGCCGAATACATCTCTCGGACCCGGGGAATGGAGTTCGACGCTGAGAACGTCGTCGTGACTCCAGGGGCCAAGCCCATCATTTTCTTTTCCCTCATGGCCTGCGTGAATGAAGGCGACGAGGTGATCTTCCCGGATCCTGCCTTTCCGATCTACGAGTCGATGGTCAATTTTCTCGGAGCGAAGCCTGTCCCATTGCGCCTGCGCGAAGAGAACGCTTTCGGGGTGGATGTCGAAGAGCTCGCCTCGCTCATCACGGACAAGACTCGCTTTCTGATCTTGAATTCTCCGGCGAACCCGACCGGAGGCACGATCGGGAAGAAGGATCTCGAAGCGATCGCTGATCTCGTTCGGGATCGGGATCTCTTTGTACTCTCCGATGAAATCTACTCGCGCATTCTCTACGACGGTGAACATCACTCCATCTCGACTTTCCCCGGAATGAAAGATAAGACGATCATTCTCGACGGACACTCCAAGACCTACGCGATGACGGGTTGGCGACTGGGATACGGTGTAATGAACCGCGAACTCTCGGCCCACGTCACGCGCCTCATGACCAACTCGAACTCATGCACGAATCTCTTCGTTCAGCGGGCTGGGTTGGCCGCGCTGGAGGGACCGCAGGACGAGGTCACAGCGATGGTGGCTGAGTTTCGCCGTCGTCGGGATGTCATCGTTGATGGACTCAACGCCATTCCGGGATTCTCCTGCCTTCGTCCGGAGGGGGCGTTCTACGCGTTCCCGAATGTGAAGGCTCTTCCTATCTCCAGTCGCGAACTTGCGCGAGATCTGCTCGACGAAGCGGGGGTGGCCGCGCTCTCAGGAACTGCGTTCGGAGCCGCAGGTGATGGTTACCTGAGGTTCTCCTACGCGAACTCCGTCGAGAACATCGAAACGGCACTCTCGCGGATCCATCAACACCTCGTCGAGAAGAGTCTCGCCCCCTAGGGGCGGCGTCATCGATGTCGAAGAAAACACGGAATGCGGCGACAGCTCAACTTCCCCAGGGGCGCCGCCTCTGGCTGGTGCGGGCGATTCTACTCACATTCGGATTCCTTCTGGTTGCAGCGCTGGAACTCGGTCTCCGAGTCGCTGGGGTCGCCGAGCCTGAGCCGCTACTCGTGCGGGTGCAGCAGGGACCGCTCGACGTCTATACTTTGAACTCCAAGGTGGGACTTCGGTTTTTTCCCCCCGAGATGGAAAAGATC
>Ga0315338_1003469_pt1 | contig 13674 bp, 14 predicted proteins | sample ASW8metaG_FD_204518 | JGI IMG/M metagenome (GOLD analysis project Ga0315338, IMG submission 204518) | Ammonia-oxidizing marine archaeal communities from Monterey Bay, California, United States - ASW #8 | ecosystem: Environmental > Aquatic > Marine > Coastal | place: USA: California | collected... | reverse complement strand
TGGTTGTTCCGCTTTTTACGTCCCATATCATTGGTTTGCGCGTTTCGGGGTCGCGCAGAAAATAGCCGTTCGGTGCAATAAGATAGGGCGAAGAGGTGCGGTGCTTCAGGTAATCGATATCGAGCCGTTCGCGCGCCGCCTCGTGCAGCATCACATGCATCATCGCGTACATGAAGGCGGCATCGGTCTTCGGGCGGATTGGTACCCATTCGGCGGAGCAAGCGCCGGTCACCGAGAGATGCGGCTCGACCTGCACCCGTTTCATGCCGCGCACCCGCGCGTCCGCATGCCGTTTGACGCCGCAGACGCCGCCCGATGCCTCTACATTGGCGCCGAAGGAAACCAGGTACTCGCAGAGCGGCGTGTCGGGCGCCACGGTGAAGGCACGGTGCCACAGCTCGCCGTAGAGATGTTCGGAGTGGTAGCACTTCACGCCCTGGCCGCTGCCGAAACTCATATCGACCGGACCCCAGGCGCCAAGAAAGGCGGGCAGGGTACCCATATATGCTGTCGGCGTGCCGCCGCCGCCGAAACTGGCGGCGAGCCGCGGGTAGCCCGAATTGTCCGTCAGTCCCTTGTCGCGTGCGGCGCGCATTTCCCCCGCCACCGTATCAAGCGCCTCTTCCCACGAGATAGGTACGAAGCCGGGATCCTCGTGGCGGCCCTTCTTCGGGTTGGTCCGCTTCATCGGCGTCAGGATGCGATGGGGATTGTAGGTTTTTTGGATCAGCCCATAAGCCTTGACGCAGACCTTGCCGCCTGCCGGGTGCACTTCGGCTGCCTCGAAGTTCGGCCGAATTTCCGTGGCGACGCCGTCCTCGACCCTGATCTTCATCAGGTCCGGGCCGGCGACGCACTGATAGCAATAGCTGGTGACGTCGGTTGTCGTCGCGGGCCGATGTTTCGCCATGGCTACGCTCCCGCGCGGTTGATGTCAGAGGCCGGCTTTCTCCGCCTTGGCGCGCAGCCGTTCGGCCGATTTGGACGCATCCGTGATGAATCGGTCATGCGTACCGATGCCGACCTCGTCCAAATCGTCCTTGACGGAAATCTCGAAAACGACGCGCCGCCGGTCGAGCGTCTTGACCGTTGCCGTGACCTCCACCGACATGCCCATTACGGTGGCGCCGACATGGGAGATATTGACCTGTGTGCCAACTGAATCTTCGCCGGGCCCCGCGAACTCCAGCATGTACTGTTTGCAGGTCTGTTCGATGTCCCGGATCATCTCCGGCGTGGCGTAAACATTGAACTCGCCCCCGGCGACGGAAATCGTGCGCGATTCGTCGATCTTAAAACGCCGGGTCGTCGAAACGCCTTCCTTGAAACTGTCCTGCATGCCTGATTCCTCCCTGTTTGGCGAGCAAGCCTGATCCTAGCGGAAAGCTATCAGGATCGACACTAATCTTGGTGTTTCGACAAACACCACCTGTTTCGTTCTGGTTCCGGCGCATATGTATGGTCCGAGCTGCATGGAACGACTCACATTGTTCCGCCCACGTTAATCCCGTCGGTTAAAAAGTAAGAATTGTAGTGAATTTCGTGGGGCATCGCTGGCGCTTTGAGCCGAGTTATTTTTGGACCAATAGAAGCTTATCGATGTCTCCAAATGCGTCTTCCTTCACGATCGTCTGATCTGAAGGGCGGTCGGGGTTAATGAGCCGAATCAGTCCGACCGTCTCATCGATCCAAACTTCATAGCACCTTCCCGGTTCAACGACGTCGTACCCTCGTCCGTCATGGTCATCTATCGTCAGACAGTGCATATCGTCTTCGACCCGCCAAGTACCGTAGCCCGAGATTGGGTTCCAACCTGGTTTCGTTCCCTCCCATTTCCCATCCGCACTGAATTCAATCGTCCACTCGTCAGGGTAAGTGTCGGCCCGCAGATATTGAAAGACGGTGGTAATTTCAGAGTTGATTAGACGTTGAAAACCTTTTCGTCTCGGTCTTCGAGGTTGGGTTTTTAAATCGGGACTGCGCGCCGTTTGTTTGGCTGCTGATTTGGATTTTTTGAGTTTGGCCGCGCGCGCCGCTGCGAGTGCAGCGAGTGCGACTTCCTCTGTAATAGCCGTCATTCGCACGACGATGCGATCTGGGTACTTCTGCGCAGCCCCAGAAGCAGCATCGACTAATATTCCGATCCCGCCACCCAGTATGATATTGCCAAGGGTTGCGCCGACCAGCGTTTCTTCGACACTGATGTTTGCGGCTTCGTACCCTGCTTTTGTGCAGACGACATTCATGGGTCCGTCGCCTTTTTTCACTTTCACGCTGCCGGGTGTACTTTTTACGGTCCATTTGCCGAGTTTGCTGTCAGTCAATTCGCAAGCGGCACCGGTGACCTTCGGTGTTTCGACGAAAATGGATTGCTCCGTTCCAGTGGTGATACTCGCGCATGCGGACAAAAGAATCATTCCAGCGAGTGCCAGCGCTCTTCTCATTTTGATACTCCGGATCGAGGGGGAGACGGTTCAGTTTTCGGCGTACTTCTAATCTTTGGGCAGAGCATTCTGTATCTTAACGAAATAAAGAGGCAGCATTGTGAATTGACGCCGCTTTGGGTTGCTATTCCGCGTGTACGGCGGTTTGTATTGTACTGCCCGGAATGCAGAATAGACCCTGGAGAAGCTAGATTTCAAAGGGAGAGAATGTTGGACGCATCGAAAATGCGCGATCTTGTCATGTATTGGCAAGGCGTAAAGCTTGACGACGAGGCGGCGGCACGGCTTGCGAAGCAGTCCGGTTCCGTCGGCAAGACGCTGAACGCGGTTGCAGGCAAATCGATGTTCGATACGGAGCCGGCACATTTCGATCGGGCGCTGGTCGCGATGTCGGGGCGTGGCGATGACTGATCCGACGCAATGGACACTCGTCGAAGCTGCTGATGCGGTTGCGTCAAAGGAAATTTCCGCACGCGAACTGACCGAGGCCTGCATCGCCAAGGCCGAAGCGCGGCAACCGGTTCTGAACTGTTTCATTTCGCTCGACGCGGAAGGCGCTTTGGCGGAAGCCGATGCAGCGGACGCGGCGCTGGCGCGGGGCGCCGCTGCTGGCCCCTTACAAGGCGTGCCGCTGGCGCACAAGGATATGTATTACCGGGCGGGCAAAATTTCGACCTGCGGGTCGAAGATCCGCAAGGACTTTGTGCCCGATCACACGGCGACGGTACTGGAGCGGTTGGCGGCGGCGGGCGCCCTGCATATGGGCGGCCTCAACATGTCGGAATTCGCGGTCGGCCCATTCGGTCACAACGAGCATTGGGGGCACTGCCACAACCCATGGAACCCCGATCACGTTACCGGCGGGTCGTCGAGCGGCTCCGGTTCGTCGGTCGGCGGGCGCGTCGTGTTCGGGGCGCTGGGTTCGGACACGGGCGGGTCGGTGCGGTTACCCGCGGCCTGTTGCGGGCTGGTCGGAATGAAAGGCACGCAGACAAGGGTTAGCAGATACGGCGTGATGGGCCTGTCGTTCTCGCTGGACAATGTCGGGCCGTTGACCCGGACGGTGCGCGACAATGCTCGCATGATGGGTATCATCGCTGGTGCCGACCCGAAGGATCTGACCGCCGCTTCCGTGCCCGTCGACGATTACGAGGCGGCGACGATGGGCGCCGAGATCAAGGGCCTGCGGATCGCGGTACCGTCGAACTATTACTATGACGGCGCCACGGACGATGTCCGCGCGTTGATGGATAAAAGCCTGAAGGCGTTCGAAGCGCTTGGCGCGGAGATCGTCACCGTCGAAGTGCCCGACCATGAGAAGCTGGCCGATCTGGCGATCGCGCTACGCGGCCCGGAAGGCGCGGTACTGCATCAGGCCTGGATGCGGGACCGACCGCAGGATTACGGCGCGCAGGTCAAGGCGCGCCTTGAACCGGGCCTTATGATTAGCGGAACTGAATATGTGACGTCGCAGCAGATCCGTCCGCAGATCACGCAGCGCTTCGTCGATACGGTGTTCGCCGAGGCGGACGTATTCCACGCGCCAACGGTCAACATGCCGATACCGTCCATCGCAGAGACCGACGTAAAGGCTTCGCCCAACTTTCCAGCGATCATCGCCGGCATGACGCACTGCACGCGACCGTTAAACTATCTCGGCCTGCCGTCTCTGGCGGTGCCGGTCGGCTTCACGGACAATGGGTTGCCGGCGTCGTTCCAGCTCGTCGGGCGGCCATTCGCGGAGGCGACGCTGTACCGCGCGGCGAGCGCCTATGAAGCCGCGACGAAGTTCGCGGAACCGGCGCCGGGTGGCTGATCGCCCCACGCCCAAAATGCGTACGGGCGTGTTTCAAGGCTATGGAATGCGGCCCTTCTTCCTGTTCGCAGGATTGTACGCGGTTGCGGCAATGTTGGTCTGGGTCGGGTGGCTGGCGCTGCATGCAATGAACGGAATGGTCGTGCAGCCGACCTCTTCCTTTCCGGCAATGCTGTGGCATGGACACGAGATGGTGTTCGGCTACGCGCTGGCAGTGATCGCCGGATTTCTGTTGACTGCGGTCCCGAGTTGGACTGGATCGCCAATCCTGTCGCGGCCGCGCCTGAAGCTGCTCTTTGCGGCCTGGGCGGCGGGTCGTTTGTTTGTCTGTTTTGGCGCGACGCTGCCCGGTGCGGTCGTGGCCGCAGTCGATATTGCGTTTCCGCTGCTCTTGGCGGCAATGGTCGCCGGCCCGTTATGGAAGCGGCGTGCGGCGCGGAATTATTTGTTTGTTGGCGTTCTCGGCGCGTTTGCTGTCGCCAACGGGCTTGTCCACGCGGAGGTCATGGGAATATTCGATGACACCGCGCGGACGGGGCTAATCCTCGGCATCGACGTGATCTTGTTGATGATGGTCGTTGTCGGTGGCCGAATCGTTCCGGCGTTTACGGCAGGCGCGTTGCGCGCAGAAGATTTGACCTTGCGGCCTTCCGGCTTGATCGACGCGATTGCGATCGTCAGCGTGCTGATGGTGTTGGTGGCCGATCTCGCCGCACCCGGTACGATGGCAAACGGTGCCGTCGCGATCGCGGCGGGCGCGGCGCAACTCGTGCGCATGGTAGGCTGGCGATCCTGGCAGACCCGCGGCAAGCCGATCCTGTGGGTGCTGCATCTCGGCTATGGATGGATTGTTGCCAGCCTTTTTCTGAAGGGCGCGGCGGAGGCGTTCGGCTGGCTTTCGCCGGCAGCAGCGCTGCACGGCCTGACCATCGGTGCGATCGGTACTCTGACGCTCGGCGTGATGTCGCGCGCCGCGCTCGGTCATACCGGACGGGCGATCCTCGCCTCTCCCGCAATGGTCGCCGCCTACGCTATCATTTCGGCCGCTGCGCTGACGCGCTTGTTCGGTCCGACGGTGCTACCCGATTGGTATAGCGCCGCGATGATCGTTTCGGGATCGTTGTGGATCGTTGCATTCGGCGTATTCGCGACGCTGTTCTGGCCGGTGCTGACCCGCCCCCGAGTCGATGGAAATCCTGGCTAAACGTCACAGACCGATGTGACTGATGTAACGACATTGCCGCGTGGCCACGTTGACATAATCTGCCGTTACCCTTGAAATAGATGCGTCGTGGAGCCGGACCAGGAGGAACATTGGATGTTTCGATTAGGTGAATCGCGAATCGAAGACAGCAAGAACTGGCGGGCCAGCGAGTTCCACGACAAACAACCGCTCTATGTCGAACTGGGTTCGCGTGCGCTTTCCGCGATAGATGAAATCATGGACTCCCTTCGTGGGAAAAACCTGCCGTTCCGCGACTTTTCGAAGAGCTTGTTTTCCCATCCCGATCTCGATGGCACGCTCGGACAGGTGTTCGAGACGATCACGGGCGGCCGCGGCTTCGTCGTTCTGCGCGGAATACCCGTCGACCGGTACGATGTCGCGGATATCGAACGCATTTACTATGGCCTCGGCAGCCATTTCGGCTTTGGCCACTCGCAGAGTTCACGCGGCGATTTTATGGGGCATGTATTCGACGAGACCAAGCCTGGCGAACGGCAAAGCGCCCGCGGCTATCTCAGCCGTCGGCACCTCGCGCTTCACACCGACCTGACGGATATCGTCGGTCTGATGTGCGTGCGGCGCGCCAAGGCGGGGGGCGAAAGCGTGTTCGTCAGTGCGCCTGCCGTCTACAACACGGTACTGACGGAGCATCCGGAATATATGCCGGTTTATTTGCGGGGTTTTCCCTATCATCGCCGCGGCGAGGAAGCGCCGGACGCGGAACCAATTACGCCATACGATATTCCGGTGTTTTCATCCGCCAGCGATGTGTTCAGCTGTTTCTACGTACGGGGCATTTTCGAAGTCGGCTTGCGCGATCTCGAGCGCGCGATGACACCGTTGGAAAAGGATGCACTAGAATTCCTGGACGAGGTTATGAACCGGGACGATATCTGCCTGCATATTCAGCTCGAGCCGGGCGATGCGGCCTTTACGAACAATCGAACGGTCCTGCATGCCCGCACCGAGTTCGAGGATTGGGACGAACCCGAGAAGAAAAGGCTGCTGCTGCGTTTGTGGCTGAAGTCGCGGCGGTCCCGTCCTGTGATCGACAATATCGAAATCTACCGCAACGCCGGCGGCGCGCTTGGGATCGACTATCAGCCCGGTCAGGAACCCGCTACGGCGGCGTACCGGGCGCTCTAACGGTCGTAAGCGGCGCTGTTACTCCAGCCGGTTCTGGAGAGATTTGAGCCAGGCGTCGATCCGGTCCCGGTTCACACCGAAATCGCTTTTTCCGTAAACCGAGCGGCTGTAAATGGCGAGCGTCGATCGAGAAGGCGAAACGACGATGAACCGTACCGTAATGAGATCGGGAAAGCGGAACCGCTCCGTCCGTTGAACATAGTCGAACTGCCGGGCTTCCAAGTCCTCCGCCAAGATTTCGATGCGCGGCTGGGCGGCCAGAACGTCGCGCCAGCGCAGGAGCAGCCGATCGGCGGGAATGTTGAACACCGGGCTGTCGGCGTGCGGCTTGATGCTGCAAAGATCAGGCGGACACATGAGGAACTGGTTGGGTTTGTCGGTGAGCCGTAATTTTGCGAAGTCGATTTTTTCGACAGCGCCGACGGAGAAGAGCGCGGTGAGCGGCCGCTCGCCAAGGGGCGTGAACAGGAGCGCGGCCGCACCGGCGATGACAATTAAAATACCAATCGATAAGTATACGAGAATTATTCTCATCTCAGGTTCAATTTAAAAGGGCGGTGTCTCGGTCAGTCGTTATCTCTGCCGGCGGCGCTGCCGACTTCGATATCGGCCCAACGCTCCATATGCTTGATCAGCGAGATCGAGGTGTCGTCGCCGGTGCCTTGGGTGACGGCGTAGGCGAGGAACTGCCGGACTGCGCTGCCGAGCCACATCGGACAGCCAAGCGCTTCCGCTTCTTCCATACAAAGCCGCACATCCTTGTAGAGCAGCTTCTGCTTCATCGTCTTCTCGAAGGTGCGGGTCACCACGGCGCGCGGGAATTTATCCATTGTCGCGGAATTGCGGCCGCTGCTGGCGTTGATCACGTCGAGCATCACGGTCGGGTCGAGCCCGCCCTTCACGCCCATAACCATCGCCTCGGCGGCGGCAATGTTGTTCGTCGCGGACAGGAAATTGTTGGCCAGCTTCATGGTCTGGCCGAGGCCCGGATCGGCGCCGATATAGAACAGATTGTTGCCGATTACCTCGAGGATCGGCCGTACGGCTTCGAAAACCGATTCCGATCCCGAGACCATGAGGGACAACTTGCCGGACTCGGCGCCCAAAATACCGCCGCTCACCGGGCTGTCGAGGGCGGCGATGCCTTTTTCGGCAAGGCCCGCTGCGACCGATTTCGCCATGACGGCGCCGGTCGTCGAGAGGTCGATATAGGTGCGGATCGCGCTGCCGTCGCGGAGCCCGTTAGTGCCGTGCGCGACCTCGCGCACAATGTCGGGGGTCGGCAGGCTGACCAGCACGGCTTCGGCCTGGTTGGCGACGTCGGCAGGATGTGCGGCGCGTTGCGCGCCCTTGGCCCGCGCCGTCGCCAAGACATCTTCGCGAACATCGTAGACGACCAGCGCGTGGCCGGCATCCAGTAGCCGCAGCGCCATCGGCCCGCCCATGTCGCCCAAGCCGATGAACCCGATCGGACCCTTCGTCATCGCAATATCCTTCAGTCGTTTGGCTGTCGGCTTGTCGACGCCGCTCAGCCCGACCAGTTGAATGGCGCGTAATGGCCGTTGTTGCCTTCGCCCTTCATGTCGAGGTCGAGGCCGAACCCCAAGACCTTGAGGAACTTCGTGGTGGCCAGCGCAAGGCGGCTGTTCGCCGGGTGGGCGGTGTTGTCGATATAGTAGGTGTCGCCCGACTGGTTGCGCGACGCGACACCTTCGATTTCGAACCCGAAGACGTCCGGGATTTGTGTCGAGCGCTTCAGCCCGTCCATGATGAATTCGATCGGCTTGTATTCGACGCCGCGGTAGTCGCTCACCAGGTTCTCGCGGATGCGGCCCGGGATGCCGCCCGCTTCGCCGCTCGCAATGGCCTCGAGTGCCGTGCGCTGTGCGTCGTTGGCCGATTCGTCGACGACGCAGCCGAAGACCCAACCGCCATCGGCCATGACCTTGCCGGAGCGGATGACGAAGGCGAAGCTGAGCCCGTCCAGCGCGAAATCGCCCGACCGGCCTTCATCGATGCGGTAGACCATCATCGCGTAGCAATAGTCGTGCGTCGCCGGTCCCTGCGGGTTGGTGAAGATGCAGGGACACAGATAGTCGCAGTTGCAGCTCTCGATATATTGGCCGCTCAGGGTCCAATTTGCGTCCGCCATAACAGCCTCCTATTCCATATGGGATCGGAAATCCGGGTCGCGTTTCTCGCGCATCGCGTTGCCGCCTTCTTTCGACTCTTCGGTCTCGTACATCATACGGACCGCCTCGAAGCCGAGCTTGCTGATACCGCGAATGCTTTCGCTGTCCGCGTTGAAGGTGCGCTTGGCAATGGCAATGGCGGTCGGGCTACGCAAGACAAGCTCGGCGCACCAGCGGTCGACTTCGGCGTCGAGTTCGTCGTCCGGCACCACCGTATTGACCAGCCCCATCTGCAGCGCTTCCTGGGCCGAGTAGCGGCGACACATATACCACATCTCGCGCGCCTTCTTCTCGCCGACGACGCGGGCCAGATAGGCCGTCCCGTAACCTGGATCGACCGAGCCCATCTTGGGGCCGACCTGACCGAAGATGGCGTTGTCCGACGCGATGGTTATGTCGCAAAGGGTACACAGCACGTTGCCGCCGCCGATGGCGTAGCCCCGCACCTTGGCGATGACCGGCTGGGGCGCATCGCGGATCGCACTGTGCAAATCTTCGACCGGCACGCCGATCGTGCCCTTGCCGCGGCGGCCTTTTTTCTTGTCCCCCAGATCGCCGCCGACGCCGAAAGCGCGGTTGCCGGCGCCGGTTAGCACGATGGCTGATATCTGGCGGTTCCAGGACGCCTCGACGATGGCGTCGGTGACTTCCTCATACATGCCTTCGCGGAAGGCATTCAGCCGGTCCGGCCGATTGAAGGTGATCGTCGCGACGTGATTTTTCTCTTCGTACAGGATGTCGCGGTATTTGGCGTCTTGACTGTCGGGCATTGGTTTTCGCTTTCGTTGGTTATTTGCCTTTGAAGATGGCGTCGCGTTTTTCCAGGAACGCGGACATGCCTTCGCTGCGGTCTTCGGTGGTAAACAGGCCGCTGGTCAAATGGCGTTCGAATTCGAGCGCCGGTTCCAGGTCCATCTGCATGCCGGTATTGACCGCCATCTTGGCGTACCAGACGCTGAGCGGTGCGCGTGCGGCATAGGCCTCGGCGCGGGCCATCGCGGTTTCCATCACCTTGTCCGGATCGACGACTCTGCTGACCAGCCCGATGCGCAGGGCGGTTTCGGCATCGATGAAATCGGCGCTGAACAGCAGGTCCTTGGCCCATTCCAGGCCGACGACGCGCGGCAGGCGCTGCGTGCCGCCCGCCCCGGCAACCGAGCCGATCTTGGAACTGGTGACGCCGAACTGCGCGCCACTGCCGGCGATGCGGATATCGCAGGCCAGCGCCACTTCCAGACCGCCGGTCAGACAATAGCCGTTGATCGCGGCGATGACCGGCTTGCGCGAACGCTCGATGGCGCGGTTGCAATGGTCGAAATAGCTCAGCATCGTGTGCGTGCTGGGTAGATCTTTCGCCTCGAGCGCGCTCTTCAAATCGGCGCCGGTCGAGAAGAACTTGTCCGTACCAGTCAGGATGATGGCGCGAACCGCGTCGTCATGATCCAGTTCGCGTACTTTGTCGCCGATGGCTGTCAGCAGTTCGTTGCTCAGCGCGTTGTACTTGTCGTGCCGATTCATGGTCAGGACCATGGCCACGCCACGCCGCTCGCTCAGTAAAATCTCGGACATATTGTGTCTCCTTACCCAACCATGGCGAAGCCGCCATTGACGCTCAGCACTTGGCCGGTGATGTGGCGCGCTGCGTCGGAGGTGATGAACAGCACGGCATTGGTGATGTCCTCCATCTCACCGATACGGCGGATTGGATACAGCCGCATGACCTTGGCCTCGCGCGCCTTCCAGGCTTCGTCGCCGAGTTTCTCGCGCAGCCCTTTCTGCAACCCGATCCGCATGGGCGAGTTGGTAGCGCCCGGCGACACCACATTGACGTTGACGTTGTGGCGGCCGACTTCCTTGGCGATCGACTTGGTGAACGAGATGACGCCACCCTTGGCCGCCGAATAGTTGACCTCGCGCTCCTGGCCGACTCGCGCGGCGTCGGTCGCGATATTGACGATCTTCCCCGACGTGCGCTCGATCATGCCTGGCAATACCGCGCGCGCGCAATTCATCGTGCCGCCGAGGATGACGGCGATTTCACGCGCGCAGGCATCCGGATCTGTTTCCAGGTACAGCGTGTGTTCGGTTAGCAGGGCGGCGTTGTTGACCAGAATATCGATCCCGCCGAGCGCGCTTTCGGCGCCGGCGATCATGTCCTTGACCGTAGCAAGGTCCGTGATGTCGGCGGTAGCGCTGACCGCCGTACCGCCCGCATCGGTCACCATTCGGACCGTCTCGGCGACCGCGTCGCCATTGATGTCATTGACGGCGATCTTCGCGCCTTCCTTGGCAAAGCCGAGCGCCATATGCTGGCCCATGCCCGATCCGCTGCCGGTAATCAGAACGGTCTTGCCGCCCAAGTCGAGATCCATTCTTTTGGCCTCTCTTTCTTATGTCAGTTCAGAGTGTTATCGGCATTCGACGCCGCCGGTGGTGCACTTTATAAACGTTACCAACCGCAACCCTTTGAAACAAGGCGACCTTGGCCATGTCTTCCGCCCTTTTTTCGCCAATCACCCTGCGCGGGGTCACTTTGGACAACCGGATCGTCGTCGGACCGATGGACCAGTACAGCGCGGTCGAGGGCTGCGCCGGCGATTGGCATCTGATGCATCTCGGTAAGCTGGCGATTTCTGGTGCCGGTTTGGTCATCACCGAATCCGCCGCGGTCGAGGAGCCCGGCCGTATCACTGTCGGCTGTCTGGGTCTGTATTCCGACGAGAATGAGGCTGCGCTCGAACGGGTCGTAAATTTCTGCCGCGAGCACGGTTCGGCCAAGCTTGGCGTACAGCTCGCCCATTCCGGCCGCAAGGGCTCGACCCTGCTGCCCTGGGAAGGCCGCGCCGCGCCCTTGTCGGTCGAGCAAGGTGCGTGGCGGACTTATGGCTGCGCCGGACAGCCGCGCGCCGAGGGCTGGCCGGTGCCGAAACCGCTCGACGAGGCCGGGTTGGCGCGGGTCCGGGACGCACATGTCGCGGCGGTCGAACGGGCGGCGCGGATCGGCTTCAATCTGGTCGAACTGGTCATGGCGCATGGCTATTTGCTGCAGGAGTTCCTGTCGCCGCTCAGCAATCTGCGGGACGACGCTTACGGCGGCGCCCTGGCTGACCGGATGCGATTTCCGCTGGAAGTGTTCGACGCCATGCGCGCGGTCTGGCCGGCGGACCGGCCTATGGGCGTTCGGATCTCGGCGACGGATTGGATGGAAGGCGGCTGGGCGATGCCTGATACCATCGCACTGGCGCGCAAACTAACGGCGCGCGGCTGCGACTATATGGCGGTGTCCAGCGGGGGCAATTCGCTCGACCAGAAGATACCGATTGGCGAGGGCCATCAGGTCGAATTCTCGGAGCGGATCAAACGCGAGACCGATATGCCGACCATGACGATGGGCATGATCTACGATCCCGAGCATGCCGAACAGATTGTCGCCGGCGGTCAAGCCGATATGGTCGCTTTGGCACGCACCATGCTGGTCGACCCGCACTGGCCCTGGCATGCCGCCACTGTTTTGGATGCCGACGTGGCCTATCCACCGCAGTATTTGCGGGGCTACCGCTCACGCTGGCATCGAGAGAAGAGGGCGGGGCGGTAGATCGCGAACCTCTAGGAAGGTTTTCGCCTTCTCCTTGCGGACATCGCCAATCCAAACAGTCCAGCAGCAAACAAGACCAGCACGGACGGTTCAGTTACCGACGTTGGTGAAAGCGTAAATACCGCGTTGGTCACTTCATCGTCGGTGCCGGAGTCGAAATCCGGTCCGAAGGCCGATGACGTAAAGACAAAATCGAGCGTGCCCGGGAAGTTTATCGATAATACTATGTCGAGAATGAATTGACTGTCGAAGGGTTCGAAATCGATTTGCGAGGAACATGGTTCGGCCGTATCGCAACCAAACGTCAAATCTGCAATTGTGTCGAAATCGCCTTCGGGAATATTCAAGAATACCTGATCGATTAAAGCCTGAGCCGCGGCAAGTGCTTCTTGTTCGCTGGTCAACTCAAAGTCGGCGGCTTCATCGCAGCCATTGTAAATCGCAATGCAGTCTCCCTCAGCGAACGTCACGTCGAAGAGTGTACCGTCGACATCGATATTCTCGGCTCCCGCGAGTTTCCCAGTGTCGTTTTCGATGAGCAGCGTTACCGTATGCCCCGCCGCTAATGCGACGTCGATGCTGGTGAGTTCGCTGGATGAAGACCCGTAGACATTGGTTCTCAACTGATCCGCATGGGTCACCGCCGCAAAGAATAATGCGGATAGTGCCGTCAGAGTTGCAAAAAGAAACTTGTTAATATCGCGAAATTTCATGCTGTCTAGCTGCGGAAACTGAGTAATCCCGTACCTTCTGCCGGTGTATTTTCGCCCTGGTGACACTCGGCGCGTTTTGGTGAGATCCTTGTTTTCCGAAAAACCAGCTTCCCTGAGTTAGATTACTGAAAAAATCAAACATTCAACCTTTTCGAGAGCACGCAATATTTGTGCCGTGAACAGTTTATTCACTGAAAACAATAAGGTAGCGGCAGGCGGGCCGCGTGCCGCTGGTCGATTTGTAAAGAATCTCGACACATTAAAACCAATATTTCCCGAAAATCAGGCTGTTCGGAGAAATTATCTCAATAAAAACAAATAGTTAAAATGTGAGCGGAGATTGTCCAGTATTTGTAAAGAATTCCGTCATTGAAAATTGAATGCGCGATAACTTGCAACAGCAAGAAACAAATGATGGTTTACCGATCGCCTAATTCTCCAGAATCGAACGCTTAACAGAGCTGCTGAGCGGCAGCCATTTCTCGATACCCCGCCGTATACTTTTTCGCAGTAGCGCGCGGGCCTCTCCTTTTCGCGAAGATT
>Ga0315338_1003468_pt1 | contig 13674 bp, 14 predicted proteins | sample ASW8metaG_FD_204518 | JGI IMG/M metagenome (GOLD analysis project Ga0315338, IMG submission 204518) | Ammonia-oxidizing marine archaeal communities from Monterey Bay, California, United States - ASW #8 | ecosystem: Environmental > Aquatic > Marine > Coastal | place: USA: California | collected... | reverse complement strand
AGACCCGCCAGGGCGTCGGCGAGACCGATGCTGGTCGTCGTCTTTCCTTCACCGGCAGGCGTCGGCGTGATCGCCGAGACGAGCACGAGCTTCGGGCTTCCTTTCCGATCACGTGGACGCGCGAGCACGTCGAGGTCGACCTTCGCGACGTCGCGGCCGTAGGGATGTAGATCTCCCGCCTCCAGTCCGATACGCCCTGCCACCTCTTCGATCGGGCGGGGCACGGCCTCTCGCGCAATCTCGACATCCGACTTCATTTCGAATCCTCCCCTCGAACCTTCGAGCGCATTCGAGCATAGAGAAAAACAGAAAGCGACCTGAACGCGAAGCGAGCGCTGTGTCATTCCGTCACAGTCGTACGAACACGACCGGATGATGTAGCTTCATCCATCCGCACGAGGCGAAGTCGCCCGTGCGCATCGTTGCCGGACATGCGCGACGCATGATGCCCGCAACACCACGAAAGACCACAGCCAGGAACGAACGCGAGGAACGAAGGATGAAGACTGCAGAAGACATCATGGAAACCCGAGTCGTCACAGTCTCGGTCGACTCGCCTCTCCTGGCCGTCTATCGGCTCTTCGTCGAAGAGGACATCAGTGGCGCGCCGGTCGTCGACGACGCGGGCGAAGTGGTCGGCGTCGTGAGCGTCCGCGACCTGCTGCGGACCGCGAACGAGACACATGACGAAGCCGCGATGGCTCTGCACTACTACGAAGGCAGCCCTTCCTTCCAGGATCGTGAATGGATGACCGACATCGAGGAGTTCGAGGATCGCCTCAGCCATCGAACGGTCGCCGAAGTCATGACGACCGGAGCGATCTCCGTGCGTCGGAACTCGTCGATCAGCGAGATCGCGGGGCTCCTCCTCAAGCATCGGATCCATCGAGTCCTCGTCCTGGACGAGGAGAACGACGAGGGCCCCCTCGTCGGGCTGGTCTCCGTATTTGATATGGTTGACCTTCTCCAGTAGCCGCGACGCGCACCGTCGCCGCCGGCAGACATAGAGAAGGACACGCCTTGAATTTCGACATCCCCCCCGACATGGCCGCCTATCTCGACGAACTCGATGCCTTCATCGAGGCCGAGATCATCCCGCTCGAACAACAGGACGACAACATCCGCTTCTTCGACCATCGGCGCGAGGACGCGCGCACCGACTGGGAGCGGAACGGACTCCCGAACGAAGAGTGGGAAGCACTGCTCTTCGCAGCCCGCAAGCTAGCCGACGCGGCCGGTCACTATCGCTACCCCTTTCCGAAGGAGTTCGGCGGCCGCGACGGCAACAACCTGGGCATGGCGATCATCCGCGAACACCTCGCCCGTCGCGGACTCGGCCTGCACAACGACCTCCAGAACGAACATTCGATCGTCGGCAACAACGTCGGCCTGCTTCTGATGCTGGAATACGGAACCGAATCCCAGAAGGCCGATTGGATCGATGACCTGGCCGAGGGCCGAAGGGGTTTCGCCTTCGGCATCACCGAACCCGAGCATGGATCGGACGCGACGCACATGGAGACGGTCGCCGTTCGCGAGGGCAGCGGCTGGAAGATCAACGGCGAGAAGACCTGGAACACGGGCATCCACAAAGCGCCCTACGACATGGTGATGGCGCGGACGAGCGGCAAGGCCGGGGACGGTCGCGGCATCACGGCGTTTCTCGTGCCTATGAATGCGAAAGGCGTGAAGGTCGAGGAGATGCTCTGGACCTTCAACATGCCGACCGACCATGGCCGCGTCTCGTTCACGGACGTGGTCGTCCCGGACGAAGCGATCTTCGGGGGCGAGGGCCGGGGGCTCGGCGTCGTCCAGCACTTCTTCAACGAGAACCGCATCCGTCAGGCCGCTTCGAGCCTCGGCGCCGCGCAATTCTGCATCGATCAAGCTGTCGAGTACGCGCAGGTGCGCAAGCCCTTCGGCAAGGCGCTGGCCACCAATCAGGCGATCCAGTTCCCGCTCGTCGAACTGCAGACGCAATGCGAGATGCTTCGCGCGCTGATTCACAAGACCGCCTGGATGATGGACGAGTACGGCGCGTTCTCGGTCTCGGACAAGGTCTCGATGTGCAATTACTGGTCGAATAGGCTGTGCTGTGAGTCCGCCGACCGGGCCATGCAGGTGCACGGCGGCCTCGGCTATTCACGCCACAAGCCCTTCGAACACATCTATCGCCATCATCGCCGCTATCGCATCACCGAGGGCGCCGAAGAGATCCAGATGCGCCGCGTCGCCGGCTACATGTTCGGATTCATGAAGCAGCGCGCACCCAAGGGCGTCGACGAAGACTGATCGCGGCGACACTGCCAGAATGAATCGTCGAGCCCGAACCGGAGCCGTTCGAGCGCGGCGGGCGCGGCGCTTCATCCACCCGTCGTGAAGTTCTGCATGTCGTCGTGTTCGGGCGCGAAGGCATTTCGGACGATGCCCATCGCGAAGCCCATCAGCCCCGAATAGAAGTCACCTCGGAAATGGACGTCCGATCTCGAGAGCATGTCCTCGAAGTCGGCTCGTCGATACAGGCGCCCGTCGGCAAGGACCGCTTCGATCTCTCCGAAGGCATCGAGTCCCTCCGCCGGGTTCGCTCGCAGGAACAAGAGATCAGCGGGCGCGCCGACCTCGAGACGACCCAGGCCCGCGAGCCCGAGACTGTGCCCCGCCTCGCTCGTCGCGATCGCCCAGACGTCTTCGGGGTCGATTCCGGCACTTCCAAGCTCATCGAGTTCCCCGAGCAGACTCGATCCCGGCGCGACGAAGGGCATGAGCGTGTCGGTTCCGGCGTGGATGCGGACCCCCGCCGCATGCAGACCCCGGGTCATCGCCGCCTGTCGCGCGCGGAAGTACTCGTGCCGCGCCTCGCCTTGCTCGTCACCGGGGACAAACGGTGCCCCCCAGATCGCAGACCACGCGCCGGCCCAGAAGCGCGGCAGATGTCGCAAGCCGGAATCCTCGTTCATCGCGACATCGGCTGCGCGCTCGTTCGAGAGCAGCCGTCTCATCCGCGCGTTCACGAGGGTGGGCGTATGCGCGATGTCTCGATCGCGAGACGCACGAGCGACATAGTCGATGCGCGCGTCGTCCATCGTCGTCCAATCGGCGGCGAGGAAATCGGATCGGCCCACGCGCTCGCGGTCGACGATGACGGCGCCGGTGCCATGTTGCAGGTCGACGATCCCCGACTCTTCGAAGGACACCGAATGCGGCGCATGGCCGATGACAGGCAGCCCGAAACGCGCGGCGGTCCGCGTGATCCCTTCGAGGGCTTCGGGCTCGAGCATGTTGTACGCCTTGATGCAGTCGGCGCCCTGCCGCGCCATGTCCTCGACGGCGGCCTCTGCCTCCATCGCCGTCGCGACGACACGGTTCGAGGGGAAACTGGGACGCTCCCCATCGAGCATCACGCCGCACGCGAAGATTCGCGGTCCCGGGTATTCGCCCGAACGAATCGCCTCGCGAACGACGAAGATGCTGCCGTCGACGCTGCCCGTCTCGCGAATCGAAGTAACGCCATGCGAGAGGAGGAGCAGCGACCAGAGTTGGGCGTTCCCGATCACGACACCTGGCGGATAGTGGACGTGGAGGTCGGTCAGGCCCGGCGTGACGTAGAGGCCCGCGAGATCGTCCGCGAACGGGCCTGAGTCGCCCCGAATCGCCCGATCGCCGATCTCCACCACGACGCCATTCTCGACCCGGATCGTTCGACCGGGCCTCGGCTCACGCCCCGCCTCGACGAGCGTCACGTTCCGGATCGTCCAATCCGCTCGAGCGGGAGAGGACATGGTCGGAGGCTGGAGCCGCCACACGACGAAGGCGGCCCCCGACATCATCAGCAGGCCCGCGACGATGAGCGAGGACACGACGAGACGCAGCGTTCGGTTCATCGGGCCGAATCCGATCCGGCCGTCCCGGCCGTCCCCGGTGCCGCGTCCGCCGCGTCTGGCTGGTCTGCCGTACCCGCTCCGCCCGCCTCGTAGGCATCGACGAGCATCCGCGTGAGAAGAGCGCGAACGCGTTCTCTCTGTTCTGGATCGCCGGGTCCGATCGGCAGCGTGGCGCAGACGAGCCCCATGCCCTGCAGCGCCTGGAAGAGCAGGCTCACGTAGACATCGAAGTCCGGCACGCGTTCGGCGAACTCGGGAAAGAGCTGCTCGGAGAGGGGCCCGATATTCGAATCGAAGGCGTTCGCCTCGGGCCAGACCGCCCAGGAAAGCGCCGGCTGATTGGCGGCGGCCAGCCAGAGTTCGAGCACGGCCTTGAATTCGCGGGCGCCGAACGCGCTCCACATCACGTCGACCATCGCCTCGATGCGCGCGGGGCCGGCCGGGCGGCTCTCGAGTTCGTCGACGACCCGACCACGCAGCCGCCCGTGCACATGCTCGAGGGCGGCGCCGAGCAGCGAGTCACGCTTCCCGAAATGATGCTGAAGCGAACCATGCGAAACACCGGAGCGGCGGCACACCTCGATCGTCGTCGTCCCGGCGTAGCCGAGTTCGATCAGCGACTCGACCGTCGCGTCGAGCAGCTTCGCGCGGGTCTCCGCCGTGCGTTCGGCCTGGGTGCGCCGGGGGCGAGGCGAAGTCGCTGTGCTCGGGGGCGGGGCAGGAGTCGTGGAGGGGTTCGGCATGTGGCGCATCATGCTCTGCCAAAAACATTTAGTCAATACTAACTATAAAATGCTCTCCGATCGTCCCACGGGGCACCCTCAGAGGCTCGGGTTGCGCTGAGACGCGCCGCGCGGTGAACTCCGCTCCATGAACATCCGGATCACCTACTGCGCCAGTTGAAACTTCGAACCGCAGGCCGCCAGTCTGGCGGCCCGAATCAAAGCGGAGCGGGGTGTCTCGGCCGAGCTCGTCGCGGGCGGCGGGGGCATTTTCGACGTCGAGGTCGACGGTCGGATCATCTTCTCGAAGAAGAAGATCGGCCGCTTTCCCGAAGACGACGAGATCCTCGAGCAGCTCGACTGAGTCGCTGATCCCTTGACGCTCCCACGAGCGCGCCCTTCACACGGGCACCAGTGGTCCGTGCGCGGGTCGACTGGCCCGCTCGTCGGCGCCGGGACTCAGCTCGGGCGCACGAGTCCTTGCAGGCCGTCGATGCTCGAGGCGTTGGACTCGTAGCGGCGCTCGATGTGCTCGTCCTGCGTTCGTTTCGCGCAATGCTTCTTCAGGATCTCACGGTCTCCGAGGTACTCGTAGCTGGGCACGCCCCAACCGCAGGAGCGCTGCACGCGGGTCAGCTCCACCTCGATGATCCCGCGCACGGGCACGTCGATCTCCGGGAAGTGCTCGCGAAGCCCATCGAACTCCGCCGATCCGTACTGATGCGCCTTTCCCGTCCCGTAGAGGCGAAGGATCAGCGGGTCACCCTCGTAGGCACAGAACATCAAGCAGATGCGACCGTTCTCGCGGAGATGGGCATGGGTCTCGATCCCGCTGCCGCCGAGGTCGATGTAGGCCACGCGGCGCGGGTCGATGCGCGCGAAGCTCGAGTAGCCCTTGGGCGAGAGGTTCACATGCCCCTCGGCCGATAGCGGCGCCGTCGCGACGAAGAACATCTTCTGCTCGTCGATGAAGGCGGCCTCTTTGGGGCGGATCTCGTCGAAGAATTCCATTCGTTCTCTCCAGGGCGCTGGTAGGCGGGTCGCGTGGGCAGGCGCCCAATCTGAATCAGGCGGGGGTCTTTGTCCAGGTCGGGCAGAAGACTTCGCCCGACCGGGTCAGACGCTCTGTAGAGTCCGCTCGTTCCCCGCGCGAGATCGGCTCGCTCTCCGGTCGAGAACGAACTCGAAATAGAAATCGGGCCGATCAGCGAGCGATCGCGGATCCTTCGTCGAGCGAAATCTGACGCGTCAGGCCATAGCGGATCGCCAAGTAGGCCAGCAGCCCGACTGGACCGATCATCAAGGTCATCACGAGACACGGCAGCACGATGAAATGCGAGATCCCGCTCCGCTTTGCGTCACGGACCTCCCAGGCGCCGACGAACAGGTCGAAGGCGAGGTAGTGGACCCAGCCGACGAGGGCGAAATGCGGGCCGCCGAACAGCGTCACGACGCCTTCCAGGCTCGTCATGCCTCCGCCAGGCGGCGTCGGCGGACTTGTCAGGAACACCCCGAGATAGACGGCCCCGAGGAGCATCGGGATCCAGATCCCGTGCACGATGCGCTGGGTCCAGGACCAGGACGGCGCGACGGCCAGCAGGATCCAGGCCGGCAGGACGCCGTTGTTGCAGATCAGAAAGATCGTCTCGGGTGTCATCGCCTAGTCCGCACGACGTGATTTCAAGAAGGACTTCAGCTGGCGATCGTGCCGGCTCGTAGCGCTGACCGGGCCGATGCATGGATCCCACCGCGGCGGAACGGCCGGCTCCGGAAGATCGCCCATCACGGTCACGCGCTGGATCACGCGTTCGCCCTCGAAGTCGTTGAGCACGCAATGCTGTGTACAGCGATTGTCCCACATCGCGATGGTCCCCTCGGACCAGCGATAGCGGAGGGCGAAACGCGAGTTCGTCGCCCACTTCGTGAGGAACTGAAGCAGCGCATCGCTCTCTTCATGACTGAGTTCGACGATGCGGCGCGTGAAATGCTCGTTCACGAAGAGTGAACGTCGTCCGGTCACTGGATGGACGCGAACGACCGGATGAATCGCCATCTGCTCGGGATGATCGTGGGGATGCGCGTCGTGCAGGGCGCTCAGCCCCTCACAGAATTCGCGCATCGGCGGCGAGAGTTCCTCGTACGCCTTGTACATGTTCGCCCACATCGTGTCCCCGCCGACCGACGGACATTTCACCATGTGCAGGATCGCGATCACGGAAGGCTCGGGCTTGCAGGTGAGGTCGCTATGCCATTCGTCGGCGATCGCTCCCTTTCCGCCCTCTGCATGAAGCTCGAAGAACTCGGGACGCTCGGCGTCGAAGGAAAGATGGGGGTGGGACTCGAGCTCGCCGAAGAGCCGCCCGAAGGCGATGTGTTCGTCGGGGGTGAGGTTTTGATCGGGGAAGAAGAGGACCTGGTGTTCCATCAACAGCGATCGGATCCGCTCCGCTTCCGCTGCGCCCGCCGCCGTGAGGTCGAGTCCCCTGACCTCCGCGCCTAGCGAGCCGGACACCCGCCTGACATCCAGATCCTGCGCATTCTCCGCTGCCGCCATGACGCCGTCCTCCTGGGAGCGTCGCCGCCCCCTTCAGCTCGCTCGGGTTCGAGCGTACGCCATCCGAACGCGACCGGCGACGATGAGCGTCCGGGGACGCGCAATGCGCGCCGGCGTCCCGCGCGCGCGTTCACGATTCGCGCTAGAACTCCCGCCGTGCAGAGAACCATCTTCTTCGACCTCGACGGCACGCTGACCGATCCCTTCATTGGCATCACCCATTCGATCCAGTTCGCTCTCGAGCGCCTCGGTGCGGAGGTCCCCGAGGCGGAGGACCTGGCCTGGTGTATCGGGCCGCCCCTGCAGGCGAACTTCACGACCCTCGTCGGTGCGGAGCGGGCAGACGAGGCCGTCATTCTCTACCGGGAGCGATTCGCGAAGGTCGGGCTCTACGAAAATACGCCCTACCCCGGCATCCACGACGCGCTGGCCGAACTCGAGAACGCCGGGCTCACGTTATGCGTCGCGTCGAGCAAGGCGCACGTCTTCGTCGACCAGATCGTCGAGCACTTCGAGCTCGCCCCCTTCTTCGATCATGTCTTCGGTGCGGAACTCGACGGGACCCGAGCCGACAAGGGCGATCTGCTTCGACATGCCCTCGAGGAGTCCGGGGCCGAGGCCAAGACGTCGACGATGATCGGCGACCGACATCTCGACATCACTGGCGCCATCGAGAACGGTATCGACCACGTGGGTGTGCTCTATGGCTACGGCTCCGCGGACGAACTCCGGAAGGCCGGCGCGACGCGCTTCGCCGCTTCACCCCGGGAGCTGACGACCCTGCTCCTCTGATTCGAACCGGAGACGCTCCGTTTCAGAACCCCTGCAGGCGGGCGAAGTCGTCGACGGACGCGCGCGACGTATGCAATCGATTGATGGCTGCGTCGGGGTTCGCGTAGCCGAGCGCGATCCCACAGAAGACCAGATGGTCGTCTCCGATCCCGGTGAACTCGCGAATCGACTTGCCCCACATCGACCAGGCTTCCTGCGGGCAGGTATGCAGCCCGCGCTCGCGCGCGAGCAGCATGATGCTCTGAATGAAGATGCCGAGGTCTGCGAACTGCGGCGGACCCATCGCACGATCGATGCTGACGAAGATCCCGACGGGCGCACCGAAGAACGTAAAGTTCAGACCCATCTGCTTCGCCCGGGCGGCCGAGTCGTCGCGCGCGATTCCGACCAGGGCGTACATGTCCTTCGCGACCTGGCCGCGCCGTTTCCGGTAGGGGTCCTGCAGATCCCGCGGATAGATGTCGTACTCGGGCCCCTCACCGAAAGGCGTCTCCTTCATTCGCTCGGCCACCGTCTCGACGAAGCGATCGCGAACCTCGCCGGCGAGGACGTCGACCTTCCACGGCTGGAGGTTGCCACCCGAAGCCGATCGACTCGCCGTGGCCAGAATCTCGCGAACGACCGCCTCGGGTACGGGATCGGACAGGAAGTCGCGCACGGATCGTCGGGTCTCGATCGCGTCCGTCACGCTCGAACTCGGATCGACGACGATCTCTTCGGAAATGTTCTCGACGGTGTCTTCGGTCTGGGCTTCGGTCACGGTGGATGGCTCCTCGGGCGCAGGTGCGGTCCGAGAGCCTAGCTGGCCGAGTCGGGATCAGCCCCCGGCCGCAGCCTTGACGAATCCGACACGGTCTCCGTCGGAGAGCTTCGTCTTCATGCCCTTGCGATGGTTGATCAGCACGCCGTTCACCGCGATCGCAGCGACTCGTGCGAGCTTCGCGAACTCCTCGCCGCCGGGGAAGCGCGCCTGCGTCTGCTGGACGATCTCGCGAACCGTCGCTGCGGCTTCGACATCGAAATGCTGAAGGCCGAGAGCCTTGCTCATGTCATACGTCAACTCGACTCGAATGCTCATCGCCTACCCCTTCGATCCCTTCCACGTCTCTCGCATCGACCCGGCCCTGCGTTCAGTCCCGCGCCTGGATCCTCGCGCCGACCGGTCCCTAGATCCGCACCTGGAGTCGATCCAGCGTGCTCCGATCCGGCACACCGTCCGCATTCCAGCCGCGAAGCTTGTAGTAGCGAGGCAGCAGATCCGCGAGTGGATGACCTGAATCCATCCCTTCGTAGATCGACTCGTGGAGGATGCGCGGAGGAAGCGTGTCGTCCTTGGCCGTCAGCCCTTCGCGCAGGTTGTACATGCGCTCGAGGTTGAAGATGCGACCGCCGATCTCCTGGAGATGGCCCGAGGAAAAGGTCTGCCCCGTGATGTAGGTGAGCCATTTCTCGAACCAGAGCTGCGGCTTGCCCTTGATCCCCATAGCGAGCCGCATCAGGGGACCCGAGTTCTCGAAGGCCTTCGACATCATTCGATGCGTGAGAGATTTCGGGTCCATGTTGTGAATCATCGCGGGAAACATGCCGTAGGTCGTGAAGATGCAGAGCACCATGGAGTTGATCGTGCAGGCCGTGTTCTGCATCAGGATGGGAATGTCTGCTTTGAGTTTCAGGTTCTGCGGGTTGATCGTGAGCGGTCCGACCGATTCGAGATACATGCTCGCGCCCTGGACATGGCAACCGCCGCGATTGGTCGTCGCGTACTCGACGCCCTGCGCGAAGGAGCCGCGCGGATCGTAGGCCGACAGCTCGAGCCCCTTCACGTGCATCGCGAAGTCGTGACCCCCGAGCTTCTCGCTCATCTTCTTCGAGCCATCGGCGAGTGCGTCGCCGACGCCGCGCCGATGCCCGATGTCGCGGATCAACTCGGAAACGCCCTCCGGATCCCCGAAGCGAACGCCGGGGTCGAACATGCCGCGCTCCTGAAGTTCCATGGCGAAGGAGAGCGTGGCGCCGAGACTGATCGTGTCCATACCGAGGTCATCCGCGAGGAAATTCCATTCCGAGACCTTCTTGAGATCACCGATCTCGAGGTTGCTGCCCATCAGAGCGACCGTCTCGTACTCCGGTCCTTTGACCCGTCCCTGGCCTTCCACCTCGACGTCGCGACCGCAGGTGACCGGACAATGCAGACAGCTGCTCTTCACACCGACGAGCTCATGGTCTTCCATGTATTCGCCGGAGATCGTCATGGCCTCGTCGAAATGCCCACGCTGGAAGTTTCGCGTCGGCAGCATGCCGCGACCGTTCGTCGTATTCACGATGCCCGCGGTCCCGTAACGCTTCATCGCGCTGCCCAGGACCGGGTGGTCCTTGAACATTTCGCGGATCTCTTTCGTGTACGTCTTGAAGGCTTCCGGATCGTCCATCTCGAGCTTGCGTGTGCCACTCACGCTGATCGCCTTGAGACGCTTCGAGCCCATGACCGCGCCGACGCCGGTGCGTCCCGCGATTCGCTCGTTCGAGACGATGCCCGCGTAGAGGACCTGGTTCTCGCCGGCGGGGCCGATCACCGCGTGAGACTTCTTCTTGCCCAGAATCTCCTGCGTCTCATACGTGCCCTTGCCCCAGAGATCGGCCGCATCGATGAACTCGACCTCGTCGCGATCGCCGTTCACTTCGATCCGCACGGGACGCTCGGACTGGTGGCTCACGATGATGACGTCGATCCCGGCGCGCTTCATTCCGTAGGCGTAGTTGCCGCCGCAGGTCGCGTTCCCGATGCCGCCCGTGAGCGGACTCTTGCAGACGACCGCGAAGCGATTGCTCTGGGGCGCAACGGAACCGTTGAGAGGGCCCGTCGCGAAGATCAGCGGGTTGTTCGGCCCGAGTGGATCGACGCCCGCCTCCGTCCGGTCATAGAGGAGGCGCGTCCCGTAGCCCTTGCCACCGATGTAGAGACGGGCGAGGTCCTCGTCGAGGGGCTTGAACGCGAACTGCCTGGTCGCGAGATCGATTTCGAGGATGCGTCCGGCGTAGCCCTTGATCATGTGTCGGCCTCCACTGCGCCGGCGGCGAGCGACGCGAACTGCTCTCCGAGAGAGACGAAGCCGAGCATAGCATCGTGCGGCCTTCGGCCTGGGCGGGAACTAATCCAGCTGCAGGCCTGCATCGACGAGCGCGCGATCGACTAGACCGAGGATCTCGGCGCTCGGTACGCCGAGGGCGCGCAGCAATCGGGAGAGGACCGTCACGACATGCTCCCGGCTCGCGTCGCCCTGCACGATTCGACGGATTGCGACGCCGAGGGCGCCACCCACGAAATCCAGGATCGCGGCGTCGGCGCCGACTTCGAATCTCCCCTCCGCGCGACCCTGTTCCAGGTCTTCGCGCAGATAACGCGTCGCGTTCTCCTGCGCGTCGCTTCCGAGCGCGTCGAGACGCAGAATGAGGGCGCCCCAGGTCGGATCCTCGGCCGCGTGAGCCAGCACGCGAGCCGATGCCGTCACGAAGCGGAGCGCGGAATCCCCGGTGTCGATCTCGATCGCAGCCTCGGCAGCGAGCGTCGACGCCAGGTGCTCGGCGAGCGCGTCGAAGAGCGCCTCTCGGTCGGCGAAGTAGTTGTAGAAGGTGCCGTTCGAGACCTCGGCCGCAGCGACGACATCGCTGATCGTCAGGGCCTCGCCCTTTCGCGCGAAGACGCGAAGCGCCGCCGCGACGAGCTTGCCGCGGGTGCGCTCGCGCTTCTTGTGACCACGAGAGGGCGAAATCGATGCGAGAGCGTCTTCCATGTCCTCACGGTACCAAAAATGGGAGTCTTGTCATTATTGACACTCTTCCCATTTTTAGATATCCCCTGATCCAGCCACCACCGAGGAGAAGCCAGATGCCCCTTCATTCGTTCCTGGGAATGGAAATCGCAGTCCCGAACCCCGACGCCCTGTCCGACTTCTATGCCGGGATCGGGCTCGTCCCAGCCAGCGGTCGAGACGGCGTGTGGGGTACGGCCGATGCACCCGAGCAGATCCAGATCGTCGAGGCGCCCTATCGCCAGCTGAAGACGATGCGGATCGGCTGCGACGACGAGTCGGATCTCGATGCCACCGCCCGACGACTCGAATCGCTGGGCCTTGCATCCTCACGCGAGCAGGGCCGTCTGCTCTGCACGCATCCGGGACACGACTGGACCGTCTCGATCGAGCCCGCTCCGGTCCTCGCACTCTCGAGCCAGCCGCATCGACAGACCAACGCGCCTGGTGAGCGCGTCCGACGGGACGTACGCGCAGAGGCGATCGTCGAATCGACGCCGCGCCCGCCGCGTCGCCTCGGTCACGTCGTGATGGGCTCCCCGGACCCCATCGGCGCAGCGAAGTTCTTCCACGAAGGCATCGGCTTCCGCGTCTCGGACGTCGTCGCGGGCATGGCCACTTTCATGCGTTGTTCGACGGACCATCACAATCTGCTCATCCACCCCAGCCCGGTTCCCTACCTGAACCACTACGCCTTCGAGTTCGACGACGTCGACGCCGTCGGCGCTGCGTCGACGGCCTACCTCGACGGGCGCTCCGAGGAAGACCATGTGATCGGTCTCGGGCGCCACGTCGTCGGCGCGAACGTCTTCTGGTACATGCTCGACCCCTGCGGAACCATGTTCGAGTTCTTCAGCGACATGGACAACATCACGGACGACGACGCCTGGGAGGTCGGAACCGACTGGGCCCCCGATCAGTTCGCCACCTGGGGACCGAAACGACCACCCGAACGCTTCTTCATCGCGACGGACCTGCCGGAGATCGCGAAGGCACGCGAAGAAGCGGGGCTCTAGGATGGACCTCGGCATCAAGGGCAAATCGGCCATCGTATGTGCATCGAGTCGCGGGCTCGGGCGTGCCTGCGCCGAGTCACTCGCGCGTGAAGGTGTGGCGGTCACGATCAACGGCCGAGACGCCGAAGTGCTCGAAGCGACGGCGGCGGCCATCCGCGCCGACTCCGAAGTGCCCGTCAGCCTGGTCGTCGGGGACATCGAAGTCGAAACGACGCGAAGCGCGCTGCTGGAAGCCTGTCCGGCGCCCGACATCCTGATCAACAACAACGGCGGACCCTCGCCCGGCCGCTTCCAGGATTGGGATCGCGATGCATGGATCGCCGCGATGGATTCGAACATGATCGCACCGACGATGATGATCCGAGCCGTCCTCGACGGGATGGTCGAGAGGCGATTCGGTCGGATCGTCAACATCACGTCGGCAATGGTGAAGACGCCGCTCGCGCCGATGGGCCTTTCGACAGGGGCGCGCGCGGGTCTGACGTCGATGAGCAAGGCGCTGTCGCGGCAGGTTGCCCACGCGAACGTGACGCTCAACAACCTGCTCCCCGAACGCATCGATACGGATCGCCAGCGCTTCATGGCCGAGACGCGCGCGAAGCTCGGCGGCGTTACGATCGAGCAGGCCTATGACGAGATGAAGCGATCGATCGCTGCCCAGAGGCTCGGACGACCCGAGGAAGTCGGGGATGCCTGCGCGTTCCTCTGCAGCGCCCAGGCCGGATTCATCTCGGGCCAGAACCTCCAACTCGACGGCGGAAGCTACGCAGGCCTCCTCTGAACGCGCTGCGACATCCGAGCAGGAGTGACCCAATGACTCGCAACGAAGTACCCGTACTCATCGTAGGCGCCGGACCGGTCGGCATGATGGCCGCTCTGCTGCTCTCCCGGCTCGGCATC
>Ga0315338_1003467_pt1 | contig 13675 bp, 13 predicted proteins | sample ASW8metaG_FD_204518 | JGI IMG/M metagenome (GOLD analysis project Ga0315338, IMG submission 204518) | Ammonia-oxidizing marine archaeal communities from Monterey Bay, California, United States - ASW #8 | ecosystem: Environmental > Aquatic > Marine > Coastal | place: USA: California | collected... | reverse complement strand
TTACGCCTTCAACGACATGCACGCGATGATGGCCTTTGCCGGGGCCGGGCGCGATATGGCGGCGGCAAAACTCCTGGCTGCGACGGCAAGCTATGTGACGGAACGCGGCGGCACCAATGCGCAGATGACCAAGGATGTCGGAATCCCGTTGTGCCGCGCGCTGCTCGCCTTTAGCCGCGAGGATTACGGCGCGACCGTCGATCTGCTGCTGCCGATCCGCTACAAGAGCAACGTCTTCGGCGGCAGCTATGCGCAACGCGACGTCATCGCGCTCACGCTGATCGAAGCAGCACTGCGAGCCGGCCGCTTCAAGCTCGCGCATGCTCTGCTGGCGGAACGGACCGCGGTCAAGGAAACCAGCCCGATGACCTGGAAATTGATGGGTCGGGCATTGGACGGAACCGGCGACACGCCTGGTGCGGTTAAGGCGCGGAGCAGGGCGGAAGAACTTCTGGCCGGCATCCACCACGTTGCCCCGTTGAATACGGGGCTGCGTAACGACCCGGTCTTCATCCCCGGGGGCTGTTTGTTGTAGGGCGCAACGCTGCGTTCTATGGTTCGAGAACGATAAAGCTAAGCGGTGATTCCGATGTTCGATTTCCTCACAGAGCAGGCGCATTCGCACGCCAATTTGAAACTGCATTGCGGCTATGGCCCAGTACGTTTCGCGATCAAATGCGATGGCGTGGTGACCTACGCGATAGTCGACGAAGGTGGCGCCAGACTTTCCAATATGGCGCCCGAGGGTGGTGTCGATTTCACGATGGCGACCTCCATGGCAAGCTGGGCTGAGCTTCGGAAGAAAAAACCGAAGCCCGGGTTTCAGACGCTGTCGGCGATGCGGCGGACGCAAAACCTGACCGTTACTGGCGACATGACCAAATTCTTCCAGCACATGCTGCTGTTGGAAATGCTGTTTTCAAGTCTGAGCGGCGACACGCCAACGGACAGTTTCGACGCGCCGGAAATTGAGCCGGTGACGGGCCGCTACTTGCGGCTGAACCTGGAAGGCAAACCGCATCGGCTATACTTCGAGGAAGCCGGTACCGGAGTGCCCCTGATTTGCCTGCATACGGCCGGTAGCGACGGACGCCAGTTCCGCCATATTCTCAACGATTCAGCGGTGACGAATCGATTTAGAGTAATCGCCTTCGATCTGCCGTGGCATGGAAAGTCGTCACCGCCCGCCGGCTTCGAGGCGGAGGTTTACGAATTGACGACCGACCGCTACATGGAGATCGTTCTCGCCGTCTCAGATGCGCTGAAGCTGATCGATCCGGTGGTGATGGGTTGCTCGATCGGCGGCCGCGCCGTCCTGCATCTGGCACTGCGCCATGGCGAACGCTTCCGCGCTGCCATCGGTTTGCAATCGGCGCTCTACGCCGAGGACCGCAGCCAGGGTGACCCGCAACCGGAGAAGGCGCTGCACCGTCCGGACATTCATGGCGGCAAGCTCGCCGGCGCGTCGATGGCGGGCATGATCGCGCCGCAATCCCCGTCGCCCGAGCGCTGGGAGACCATGTGGCATTACATGCAGGGTGGGCCCGGCATTTTCCTCGGCGACATCCGCTACTATTTCAAGCATGGCGATTTGCGTAACGGCCTCGCCGACAGGCTAAAGGACAGTCCTTGCCCGCTCTACCTTCTAAACGGCGAGTACGACCCCTCCGCCACGCCGGAGATGGGCCGCGAAGTCGCGAAACTGGCCAACGCCGCGCATTTCGAAGTGATGGAAGGCATGGGACACTTCCCAATGTCTGAAAACCCGGCACTGTTTCGAAAATACCTGCTGCCGGTGCTAGATAAAATTCTCGCCAATTGAATCTTGTGAGCGCTTCATGATCGACCCCCGCACCCCCATCCTCGTCGGCTCCGGCCAGGTCGGCGACTTTGATACGACGCCGGAAACCGGTCAGTCTGCGATCGATATGATCGAGCGCGCGGCGCGCAACGCAGCGGCGGATACTGGGGTAGGTGAGGGACTTCTGGCGGCGCTGGACTCGATCTGCATCCTGCGGCTTTACACCGACACGAGCTGGCGTTTCCAGTCACCGTTCGGTAAATGCACCAATCCGCCCGCCGCCGTGGCGGGACGACTGGGCGCGGCGCGGGCGCGCCTGCAATACACCCATCCAGGCGGCAACATGCCGCAATACATGGTCAACCGCACGGCCGAGGAGATCGCGGCAGGCGAAACCGATCTTGCGCTGATTGCCGGCGGCGAGGCGTTGCGCACCATGCGCGGCGCGCGCAAGGCGGGTGTCGAGATCGACTGGCACGAAGATGCCCCCGACGGGTACGGCGATTACGTCGAGATCGGCGACCCGAGAGTCGGGGTCAGCGAATACGAAGAACGCCACGAGATGCGCGCGCCGATCATGATCTACCCCATGGTCGAGAACGGCATACGCGCCCATCGCGGCCGCTCCGTGCCGGAGCATCAGCAGGCGATGGGACGGCTGCTGGCGGCGTTCGCTAAGGTTGCCGCCGCCAATCCGCTCGCAGCCCGGCGCGAAGGTTATAGCGCTGCGGAGATCGCAACCGTCTCTGACGAAAACCGCTATATCGGCTTCCCTTACACCAAGTTGATGAATTCTAATCCCTACATCGATCAATCGGCGGCGGTCATCGTGACCAGCGTCGAGAAAGCCCAGGAATTGGGTATCGATCCGTCGCGATGGGTCTTCCTGCATGGCTGCGGCGACGCGCACGACCATTGGTTCGTCAGCGAACGGGTCAATTATCACTCCTCGCCCGCGATCAGCATGATGTCCTCAAAAGCTTTCGATATGGCGGGCAGGACAGCCGGTGACATGGATCATATCGACCTCTACAGCTGCTTCCCCTCGGCAATTGAAATGGGCTGCCAGGAAATTGGTATCGCCGAGGACGACCCGCGTGGCCTCACCGTGACAGGCGGATTGCCGTTCTTCGGCGGTCCCGGCAACAACTACGTCACCCATTCCATCGCAGAGATGATGAACAGGGTCCGGGCGCAACCGGGCAGCTTCGGCCTGTGCACGGCGAATGGGCATAATGTGACCAAGCATTCCGCGGGTATCTATTCGACGGTACCGACAGAGGGGCCGTGGCGGCGGGAAAATCCTGCGCTGTACCAGCGCGAACTTGACGCCATGCGCAAACCGGACCTGGTAGAGCGAGCCGAGGGTACTGCGAAGATCGAGACCTATACTGTCATGCACCGTCCGGACGGCCCGGAGCATGGAATTATTATCGGCCGTTTGTCGGAAACCGGTCAGCGATTCCTCGCCAACACGCCGCAAGACACGGCCATATTGATGAATTTGGAAGAAAAAGGCGACGTCGGTAGAGGGGGCCGGGTGAGCCACGTCGAGGGCGTAAATTTATTCATACCATCATAGAATTAATCTTAAAAATAAACTCCAACATATTGAAATAACATAATTTAAGCGCCTAAAAATTTTGGCGCTTTAACATTGCGTTAATCCGCCTATATCTAGAATACGGGGCATCCCTATGGAGGCCATGATGAAAAAAGCTATATTAATTTCGGCGCTACTCCTTGCTGCAATTCCGATGGGCGCGGCGAACGCGCAAAACGCGGCATCTATCGTCACGCGGGCAACGTCCGATGCGACGGCTCGAGCCGTTTCGGAGGCGACAAGTAGTGCGACGCAGGACGCGCTGAAACCTGAATACAAACCGTACGTCGCGCAGAAAGCGAAAATCCGGCCAGCCGCGAATAAGGGCAATGCCGCGCCCAAGAAGCGCGCCCGCTAACGCGTTGCGTTATTCGCCCTTAAATTCCGGCGTCCGCTTCTCGCGCCAGGCGTCGTGCGCCTCGGCGCGGTCTTCGGTGAATTCCAGCGCCATAAAGCGATAGGCGTCCGCTAGAGCTGCATCTGTGATGTTGGGAATGTCGAGGCTACGATTCATCGACTCTTTCACCAAACGAGCGGCGAGGGGCGGCATCCCGGCGATATGCTCGGCCACTTCCATCGTTTGTTCCATCAGTTTGCCGTGCGGGACAAGCCATTGCGCTAGCCCGATACGGTGCGCCTCTTCGCCTTTCAGCGGAAAACCCATCGCGACCCGCATCGCCTGACCGCGGCCGATCCAGCGAGCAAGACGCGCCGAGCCGCCATAGGCAGGGATGATGCCCAGTGCGACTTGCGGTAGGCGCCATTCCGCCTTTTCCGAGGCGACGATCAGGTCGCAGCAGAAGGTGATGATGCAGCCGATACCGATGGCGTAGCCGTTGACCGCGCATACGATCGGTTTGGCAAAGGTGTTCAGCATCGTGAAGGGTTGCTTCTTCAGACGCGGCAGGCCCTTGATGAAATCGGCGGTTGAGGGATGCGAATGCGTGTTGGGATCCTTGAGGTTCGCACCGGCGCAGAACGCTCCGCCTTCCTCGTCGCCAGTCAGGATGGCGCAACGAATGTCGTCGTCGGCTTCCATCTCGGCGAAATATTCCTCGATCGAGTCGTAGAAATCCGGCGCCCACGCGTTGCGGTTCTTGGGGCGGCTCAGGGTTACGATTCCGATTGAACCGCGTTTCTCGTAAAGGACCGGCACGGCATGTCTCCTACGCTGTCGGGAAAGGGATCTGCAGCCTAGACACTGCCGCCGGGGCGGTGCAAATAGCCGCTCAGAGCAGCTTCGCCGGTTTTGGACCTTCCACCGGAATTTCCATCAGATCCTCGCCCCAGATGATGTTACCGGAATAGATCTCGGCCATTTCCTTGATCAGGCGCTCGCGGACACCGGGCACGTCCATCTGCTCGGTGACATGGCTGACGACAACAGTTTTGACGTTCGCCTTGGCCGCCAAGGCTGCGACTTCCTTGTGTCCGGAGGACGTCTTGGCATTGTTCTCATTCAATTGGGTGCCTGAGATGTAGTGCGTCATATGGATCATTACGTCGCAATCCTGCGCCAAAACCTCCATGCCCTTACAGGGCCCCGCGTCGCCTGAATAAGCGAGCGAGCCCGCCGGCGTGTCGATCCGGTAGCCGAAGCAGTGCAGGTAGGGCTGGTGATGAATGACGCTCTGGGTCGTGACCGTCCAGCCATTGCCCTCGATCGTGTCGCCGCTGCGCAGTTCCCGCACGTCGGGCACCGGACGCAGGCGCGGCAGAGTGCCGCCGCGGGCCTCGTAGAAGGCGAGGCTTCCCGGCTGGCTCGTCCGCGCGGTGAGATCCAGATTGAAGGCGCCGGTTTCGGAGAACAGCCGCTCCGTCATGTCCATGGTCCCCTCGGGCCCGAAAACTTTGAGTTGCGGCAGGTCATGCGTTCCCTGGTCCCAGCGGGTTAGCACGAGGCGCGAATAGTCGATGCAATGGTCGTAGTGCAGGTGAGTCAGGAACAGATGCGTCACGTCCGTCGCCTTTCGCCCCGTCTCCAGATAGCGATGATGCGCGCCGGTGCCGTGATCGAACAGGATCGTGTCGTCGCCGACCGTGACCAGATAGCCGGAACTCATTCGCTTTAGTGACGGCGTCGGTGTGCCGGTTCCGAGTAGTTGAATTTTCATGCCCATCCCTTTTGTTCCCGCCGACGAAGCGTACCGGTCGAACGCCGTTGCATCCAGTTGCGTCATTGCGTCCCTATTTCGTTGTGGCGCGATACTTTATTCTGCATGGCGAAATAACGTTGGGGAGGATGCGGCATGACACAGCCTGTAACGCTGGTGACGGGGACGTCGAAAGGGATCGGCAAGGCGACGGCGGATAGGCTCGCTGGTGATGGCCACTTGGTCATCGGCATCGCCCGAACCACGCCGAACGATGCGCCGGGGCCGTTTTATGCGGTAGATTTGACGGATCGCGCGGCGACGGCCGAGGCGCTGGCGGAAATCACCGCGGAACATCAGATCGACAATCTGGTCAACAATGCGGGATTTTCTTTGCCGGAAACGCTTGAGGAAACATCGCTCGAATCCTTCGACAGCGTCATCGCCGTCAATCTTACCGCGGCATTGCAATGCACCCAGGCCTGTCTGCCGTCGATGAAGCGCAAGGGCAGAGGCCGGATCGTCAACATTTCCAGCCGTGCCGTGCTAGGCAAGGAGGAGCGCACCGCATACGCCGCGGCGAAGGCCGGCGCCATCGGGTTCACCCGGACCTGGGCGCTGGAGCTGGCCGGGTACGGCATTAACGTCAACGCGATCGCGCCGGGACCGGTCGCGACCGATCTGTTCAAGCGTAATCATCCGGAGGGCTCCGACAAGCTGAACGCGGTAATGCGTAACGTGCCGCTGCGGCGCGGCGGCGAGCCCGAAGAGATCGCCGGACCGATCGCCTTTCTGCTGTCGGAGGATTCGTCCTACGTGACCGGCCAAGTCCTCTATGTCTGTGGCGGCATGAGCGTCGGCAACGGGTCGGTGTGAGCTTGCGCGAGACGGTCTTGGGCGATAGGAAGTCGATGAGTTTGACGAACCACAGGAGATAAGAACGATGGCAGGGTTGTATTACGAAGAGTTCGAGATCGGACAGGTTTTTGAGCACGCACTCACCCGGACGGTGACAGAGATGGACAATGTGCTGTTCACGGCGCTGACGCACAACGCGCAACCGCTGCATCTGGACGCGGAATTCTCCAAGGACACAGAGTTCGGCAAGCAGCTCGTCAACAGCATCTTCACCCTGGGTCTGATGATCGGCGTTTCGGTCCAGGACACCACGTTGGGAACGACGGTCGGCAATCTCGGCATGACCGATTGCCGATTCCCGAACCCTGTGTTCCACGGCGACACATTGCATTCCATGACGACCATCAAGGACAAGCGCGAAAGCAAGTCGCGCCCGACCATGGGCATCGTCTTCTTCGAACATCGCGCCTTCAACCAGCGCGACGAGGAAGTGGCCTATTGCCTGCGTTCGGGCCTGATGCGGAAGAAGCCGGCATGACTCTGCGATCCTTCCTCTTCGTCCCCGGCGACAGCGAACGCAAGATGGTCAAAGGGGAGGGCAACGAAGCCGATGCCCTGATCCTAGACCTGGAGGACTCTGTCTCCAAGGACCGGCTCGAGATCGCCCGTGGCATGGTCGCGGAGTATTTGACGGGCCATAGGGAAGACCGCGAGCGTCAGCAGGTTTGGGTGCGGATCAACCCGCTCGATACTGAATTCCCGATGTACGATCTGGCCGCTGTCATGAGGGGCGCGCCGGACGGCATTCTGCTGCCTAAGACCTATTCCGCGGAAGAAGCGGTGGCGTTAAGCCACGCCTTGAGCGCGCTTGAAGCACGGGAGGGCCTTGAAATCGGATCGACGCAGATCCTCGCCGTTGCGACGGAAACCGCGCGGTCGCTGTTCGACCTCGACACTTTCATCGGCGCGACGCCGCGGCTCTACGGCATGACCTGGGGCGCGGAGGATCTAGCGGCCGCGCTGAGCGCCACAAACAACCGCCTGCCGAATGGCGAATATGACGGTCCCTACCAGCTGGCCCGGACCCTTTGTCTCGCGGCGGCGCGCGCGGCCGAGGTGATGCCAGTCGATACGGTGTTCATCGATTTCCGCGATAATGACGGCTTGATGGCAGAAGCGGTCCAGGCGCGCCGCTCCGGCTTCTTCGGCAAGATGGCGATACACCCGGCGCAATCCGCCCCGATCAATGAGGCCTTTACCCCGACCGCGGAAGAGATCGCCCACGCGAAACGGATCGTCGCTGTGTTCGAGGATAACCCGGGCGCCGGCACGGTCGGCCTCGATGGCATGATGGTCGATATGCCGCACCTGAAACAGGCCCGCGCGGTGCTGGCATTGGCGGAGGCGATGTCGGCGAAGGGTTAGGGAGGCGGAATAATTCCCTCTCCCTCGGGGAGAGGGCAAGGTGAGGGGACAATTAGCCGGTTCGAATTGCGTCAAGTTCCGATGAAGCGTTCGAGATGCGCCAACACGCCTTCGATGTTGTCCGTTACTTCGTTGTTCCAAAATCGGATGACTCTATAGCCTTCACTTTCGAGCCATTCGGTTCGTTCTCGATCCGTGTCGACGTTGTGATGGCCGCCGTCTAACTCGATAATTAACTTTTGCGCGTCACTGAGAAAGTCGACGACGTAGCGGCCTAGCGGAACTTGGCGTCGAAACTTCACTCCAGACAGTTGGCGGTTACGGAGATACTGCCAGAGCTTTGACTCCGCATCGGTTTGCCGGTGCCTAAGTTGACGCGCACGTTCTGTTTTCGATGTCGTCATCGCTTCGAACCTAACGCAGATTTTCCCCTCACCCCAACCCTCTCCCGAGGGAGAGGGATCTAGTAGCTACACTACGCCACCATTCCGCAATGCGGCGATCTTGTCCGCGCCATACCCCAACTCCCGTAGAACCGCCTCCGTATCCGCTCCCAGTTCCGGTGCGGGCAGGCGCACCTCACACGGCGTTTCGCTCATCTTCACCGGAAAGCCCGTCATACGAACCGGGCCGTGGCCAGGGTGTTCGACGGACAGGAGCATGTCCTGCGACAGCAATTGCGGGTCCTTGAATAGCGTATCCATGTCCTGGATCTGGCCGCAGGGGACGCCGGCGGCGTTGAGGGTGTCGATCCAGTAATCGACAGTGTTCTGGCCGATCTTCTCGTCGACGATGGCGTTCATACGAGCCAAGTTTCGCACCCGCGCATCGTTGTCGTTAAAGTCTGGATCGTCGTAGAGGTGCGTCAGGTCGAGCAGCTCGAAGAAGCGGCGTAGGAACACTTCGCCGGCGGGTGCAATGGCAACGTCGCCGTCGGCGGCGCGGAACAGGCCGTAGGGGCACAGGACGGGATGGTCGTTGCCGGTGCGGCGCGGTTCGTTGCCTGTGGCGAAATATTCCGCGCTCATATAAGCCAGCATGCTGACCAGCCCGCCCATCAGGCTCGACTCGACGTTCTGCCCACCCGCAGCGGGATTATTGCCGCGACTGACCAGGGCGCAGGCGATACCGAAGGCGACGTAGAGGCCTGCGATCAGGTCGGCGAGTGGGGGACCGGCACGCATCGGCGGACCATCGGCCGGGCCATTGACGCTCATGAAACCGCTCATCGCTTGCGCGATGAAATCGAAGGACGGACGGTCCTTGTAGGGTCCGGTACTGCCGTAGCCGTTGACGCTGCCGACGATCAGGTCCGGGTTAAGGTCTTTCAATCGCGCCGCGTCGAAGCCCATCTTGGCCAGTACGCCGGGGCGGTAGTTCTCCACCAGAACGTCCGCGCCGCAGATCAGGTCGCACAGGATTTCCTTGCCGGCATGGGTGTAGAGATCGATCGTGACCGAGCGCTTGTTGCGGTTGAACTGCGCGAAATAGGTACTGATGCCGTCCCGCATCGCGCCCTGGCCGCGCACCTGGTCGCCGCGTCCGGGGTGTTCGATCTTGATCACGTCGGCACCCATATCCGCCAACAGAACCGAGCAGAACGGCCCCGCCACGACTCTGGTCAGGTCGACGACCTTGATCCCGCTTAACGCCGACACTGGTTGCCTCCAGGTGCGGTTACTACATCCAATTTTCCGAGCAACTTCTGCTCCTGAAGCATGATTACAATCCAATTTAGAACTCTGGCTGATCGCGCTGATCGCGGCAAGAGGAGAGGCAGGGCCGGCTATTTCCTCGAATGAATGCATTTCGTAGGCTGTCATGTCGCATAAGCATGGAGGCAGGAACGCATGCACGATCTGGTCATCAAGAATGCTGTCATCGTTGACGGACTCGGCAATCCCGCAGTGGCGGGTGAACTCGCGGTCTCAGGCGGACGCATCGCGGCAGTCGGCGAAGCGGTAGGGGAAGGCCGGGAAACCGTGGATGCCGGCGGACTGACCCTGGCGCCGGGCATCATCGATCTGCATACCCATTTCGACGCGCAACTGACCTGGGACCCCTATGCGACGCCGTCGAACCGGCTTGGCGTGACGACCGTCGTGATTGGCAATTGCGGTTTCACCATCGCGCCATGCAAGCCGCAGGACCGCGATCGTATTCTGAAGAACCTGACCCATGTCGAGGGCATGTCGTTGGAGGCGATGGAAGAAGGGATCGACTGGGATTTCGAGACCTTCCCGGATTACATGAACTCCTTGGAGCGGCGCGGCATGGTGCCCAATGTTGCGGCATTCTGCGGCCATTCTTCGGTACGGACCTATGTTCTGGGCGCGGAGGCCTCGGACCGCGCGGCGACGGCGGAAGAAGTCGCCGAGATGAAGGCAATCCTGTTGGAGGCGCTCGACCACGGCGCCTGCGGGTTCGCGACGTCGACACTCGAGCAGCATAACGGCCACGCCGGCATCCCGATGCCCTCGCGTCTCGCGGACGAACACGAGATGATGGAGCTGACCGGCGCGCTGGGCGAGGCGGGCAAGGGCGCTTTCATGCTGACCAAGGGCATGAAGACGACGGTACCGTGGCTGGAGGAAGTTTCGGCCCGTAATGGGCGGCCGGTGTCGATCGCGGCGATGTTTGTCGATCCCGGCGACCCGGAACGTGTCTTCCGCGAGATCGGCGAGATTGAAGGCGCGCGCGATCGGGGCCGCGAGCTGTGGTCGCAGGTCGGCTGCTTCCCGCTCGGGATGGAATTCTCGCTCGAACATCCGTATCCGATGGAGGCGCTGATCAATTGGCGCCCTGCCATCGAGGCCGAGGGCAGCGAGGACTACAAGCGCGTGCTGGCCGACCCTTCCTTCCGGCAGTCGCTCAAGGACGAGATGCATACGACCGGCGTGCCGAACCGGTTCTCGTCGAACAATTGGGATCACATGCGGATCTTGTCCGTCGGAAAGCCGGCGCATCAGGATCTGGTCGGCAAGGTCGTCGGACAGCTGGCCCGTGACGCGGGCGAGGACCCCTGGGACTGGTTCCTCGATTTCGGGCTCGCTGACGATCTGAAGGCGGAGTTCGACTGCAAACTGTTCAATGTAGACGAGGATCGCGTTGTCGATCTGCTACGCCATCCGGCGGCGGCCGTCACCTTATCGGATGCCGGGGCGCATCTGTCATTCTTGTGCGACGCTGGTTTTGGCCTGCATCTGATGGGCCACTGGGCGCGCGACCGCGGCGATATGAGCCTGGAGGAGGCTGTCGAGAAACTGACTTCGCGGGCGGCGAATATCTATCGCATCAAGGATCGCGGCAGGCTGCAAGCGGGTGCTTGGGCCGATCTGATGCTGTTCGATCCGAAGACCGTGGGACGCGGTGAGAAACGCCGGGTCCAGGACCTTCCGGCGGGGGCGGTTCGGGTCGATACACCTGCGGCCGGCTTATACGGGGTCTGGGTCAATGGCGTCCGAACAGTCGACGGTAACGGCGACAATCTTCCCGATTGCGGCAAACCGGGTCAACTACTCCGAGACTTTGCTGACCCTGTGAAATAGGAACCAGGCGCCCTATCGCCGGATTACTCGTAAATTTCGCCGTCGAAGTTTTCTTTCGTCATCCCTTCGGCTTCAGAGTTGAAGCCGAGCTCAACCTGTACGCCATTGGGGTCGTTGAAGAAGACCTGGATAACTCTTCCGCCGCCCGCAAGCCGCTTTGAGTATTCGACGCCGTATTTCTCGAGAACCTTAATCTGTTCAGCCAAATCGGACCCCCACATCGCAAAATGGTCCAGTCCTTTCCCCATGCCATCAGGATTAGTCCGAGGCGGGCTTTCGGGCTCTAGCGGGGAAATATGGATGATCGGCATGTCGCCGGCATACATCCAATAGCCTGGGTTCGGAAACGGCGGCCGAAATCCGTCTTTGAGTCCCAGAACTTCGGCGTAGAAATCGCGTGTTTCCTCGAGATTTGTCGCGCGAATGTTGACGTGATTCAGATGATAATTCGACATGATGCGCCCTCCTTATCCTAATAAATTGCAATACGGATCAATTCATTGGCCGTTCTGCAATAGGATATTAACAGAGGTCCACGGTACCGGACTGAGACAAACCGGCGCACCGCGCCTCGCCGTCGAAAACTCTTTCTTCCTCGACGCTATGCCGCTGCGCTGCCGCGTGGCTAGAACGGTGCGGTGCCGATGATCACGGTGCGCTGCAGGACGCGCGGTTCGTTCGCCATGTCGTAATTAGTGTTGCCGCGATGCATCAGGCTGCGGTTGTCCCACATGACCAGATCGCCCTGCCGCCAGGCATGGTCGTAGCGAAACTTCGGCTGAATCGCGTGTTCCATCAGCTCTTCCACCAGCGCGTCGCTGTCTTCGCGCGACATTCCCTGGACGATGTCGATATGGGTCCCGATAAAGAGCGCCCTTGTGCCGGTGTCCGGATGTGTGCGGACTATAGGGTGGGTGACGGGCGGCCGCTCTTTCTTTTGTTCTTCGGTCGCTGGCGTCTCGCCGACATTGATACGGTTGGCTTCCCAACTGTGCTGCACCTTTAGCCCGTCTATGCGCGCCTTCAGCGCCGGCGACAATTTTTCGTAGGCCAGTTTCATGTTGACGAACAAAGTCTCGCCACCTTGCGAGGGGACTTCTTTTCCGTGCAGCATGGTGATCGCTGAGGGGATCGCGTGATAGGACTTGTCGGTGTGCCAGTGGTTCGGGCCGCGGTTGACCTGTGACGGGATCAATTCGCCGTCTGGGGTCTTGTTCGTGATGTCGTTGATGACTGGATAGCGCTTACCGTTGCGCAACCGACCGACATGGCTTTCCAACTCGCCGTAATTGTTCGCGAATTTGCCTTGCTGCTCCGGGGTCAGGGTTTGGTTCCGAAAAACCAGGACATGATGCGCCAACAGCGCTTTATAGATCGCATCCTTCATTGCCACATCGAGAGGCTGCGACAAGTCCGGGCCGTCAACTTCGGCGCCGAGCGCAGCGTTCATGGGGCGGATCGTGAAGGGACAGTCGTCGCGCGCGGGGTCGTGCTGAGCGGTTTGCATGCGGACCTCTTTTTAGAACGGTTTGGTGCCGATGATGACGGTTCGGTGCAATTGCCGACGCTCCTTGCCGACCTCGTAATTGGGTAGTGCTCGGTGCAGCAGCAGGCGGTTGTCCCACATCACGTAGTCACCAACTTGCCAGCAATGTGTGTAGACGAAGCGGTCCTGCGTCGTGTGGTCTTCCAACTCCTTGATCAGCGCGGCGCTCTCGTCCTCCGGTAGGCCTTGGATATGCGAGACATGGTGGCCCAGATAGATGGTTTTTTCGCAGGTATCCGGATGCGTGCGGACCACGGGATGTGTGACAGGCGGACGCTCGCGCTTCTGCTCCTCGCTAGGCGGCGGGGCGCCGACATTGCTGCGGCTGGCTTCCCAGCTGTGCTCTGCCTTCAAGCCGACGATGCGTTCTTTCATTTTCTCCGGCAAGGCTGCATAGCCGAGGCGTGTGTTGGCGAATTGCGTGTCGCCGCCATTTGCCGGCACTTCCTTGGCGTGCAGCATGGTCGTTAGCGATGGAACCTCATGATAGGACTTGTCCGTGTGCCAATGGTAGTTGCCCTTGGACACGGTCTTTTCGGTCGGCTGACCGTCCGCGCCCAAATTCGTGACCGTGTGCACGATAGGGAAGGGCTGACCGTTGGCGAGTCTGCCGACATGGTGCTCGAGCGTGCCAAAATTTTCGCTGAAAGCTGCTTGCTCGTCTTTGGTAAGATCCTGATCGCGGAAGACTAGGATGTGAAATTCGAGGAAGGCGCGCATGATCGCGTCTTTAAGTTTGCGGTCGACCGGCGCTTTTAGATCCAGGCCGGTAATTTCCGCACCGCCTATTTCGGTTATCGG
>Ga0315338_1003466_pt1 | contig 13677 bp, 14 predicted proteins | sample ASW8metaG_FD_204518 | JGI IMG/M metagenome (GOLD analysis project Ga0315338, IMG submission 204518) | Ammonia-oxidizing marine archaeal communities from Monterey Bay, California, United States - ASW #8 | ecosystem: Environmental > Aquatic > Marine > Coastal | place: USA: California | collected... | reverse complement strand
AGCCCCTTCAGGAAAACGCCCGCAGGGGGACGGAGTCCGCCGAGGAGCAGAGCCCGAGCGAAGCGAGGACGACCAAAAAACTCGGTTGAAGGGAGCGAGCGCAGCGATGCTCCCCGAGACCGAGACCTTTTCTCCTATGACGGTAGTGCTAATTGATTCGGAGGGAAATACACTCCGGCAATGGCCGAGGCGACGACTCCCCTTTTCCAGATCGATGACCTTCATGTGCGTGGCGCTGAGGATGGTCCTGAGATTCTTCACGGCATCGATCTGACGGTGAATCCTGGTGAGGTTCATGCGGTGATGGGACCGAATGGGTCTGGTAAGTCGACGCTCGCTTCGTCGGTGATGGGTAGCGCTGAGTACGAGATCACTCGTGGGCGCGTGTTGCTTCAGGGCGACGATGTGACCGAGTGGGACGTTGACGTTCGCGGCAAGGCCGGGATGTTTCTGGCGTTCCAGTACCCGCAGGAGATTCCTGGGGTCAGCGTCATCAATTTCTTGCGTCAGGCGCTGTCGGCGCGCAAGGGCATCGATCTGTCTGTGCTCGAGCTGCGTTTGTCGATCATGGAGTGGATGGAGCGGCTCGACATGGACCCGGCGTTCGCCGATCGGTACTTGAACGAGGGTTTCTCGGGTGGCGAGAAGAAGCGGAACGAGGTTCTGCAGATGGCAATTCTCGAGCCAGAGGTCGCGATTCTCGACGAAACCGACAGTGGGCTCGACATCGATGCGTTGCGCGTCGTCGCCCGCGGGGTGCGCGAGGTCAGGGCCGATCGTCCGAATCTCGGCGTGGTGCTCATCACGCACTATCAGCGCCTTCTCGACGAGGTCGCTCCCGATCACGTCCACGTCATGCTCAACGGACGCATCGTCGACAGTGGCGGAATGGAAATTGCAGAACGCCTCGAACGCGACGGATACGAGTCGTATCGCGACGCAGCAGAAGCAGCAGAGTCGTGAGTCTCGACGTCGCGGCGATCAAGCGCGACTTTCCGATCTTGTCGCGCAAGATCGATGGCAACCGGCTGGTCTACCTCGACTCTGCTGGCTCATCGCAACATCCGTCGCAGGTGACGGAGGCAATGAGCTCCTACTACGACCTTCATCACGCAAACGTCCACAGGGGCGTGTACACGCTTGCCGAAGAGTCAACGTCGATGATGGAGGCGGCCCGCGCCAGCACGGCACGTTTCATCGGCGGCGCGACAGCGAACGAGATCGTGTTCACAAAGAACGCAACTGAGGCCATCAACCTCGTTGCCCACTCGTGGGGCAGAGCCAATCTGTCAGAGGGCGACGCGGTCGTCGTGACGCAGATGGAACACCACGCGAACATCGTGCCGTGGCACATGCTGGCAGCAGAGAAGGGCATCGAGCTTCGGTGGATTCCTGTCGATGACCGAGGCCATCTCGACCTTTCCGATCTCGATCGGCTTCTCGACGGTGCATCGCTGGTCGCGATCTCTGCGATGTCGAACGTGCTCGGCACAATCAACCCGGTCAGGCGTATCGCCGACGCCGCTCACGCCGCCGGCGCGCTGGTCCTTGCCGACGCCTGCCAGTACATCCCCCATCTGCCGACCGACGTGCAGGAACTCGGGGTCGACTTCGCTGTCTTCTCCGGTCACAAGATGCTCGGCCCGACAGGCGTCGGGGTGCTGTGGGCTCACGAGGCGCTCCTCGATGCGATGCCCCCGTTCTTGGGTGGCGGTGGGATGATCCTCGACGTCACTCAGGACGGTTTCATCCCCGACGGCCTGCCTGCCAAGTTCGAGGCCGGCACTCCCCCCATCGCGGAGACCATCGGCCTCGCTGCCGCCATCGACTACCTCGAGGCACTTGGCATGGATGCTGTGCGTGAACACGAGGTGTCGCTCACGGCCTATGCGCTTCGGTCGCTCACCGAGACTGTCGGCGACACCCTCACGATCCACGGCCCATCCGAGCCGTCAGAACGCGGAGGAGTCCTCTCGCTCGACCTCGAAGGCGTGCATCCACACGACATCAGCCAGGTACTCGATCAGCACGGTGTGTGCGTTCGACCCGGCCACCACTGCGCAAAACCATTGATGAAGGTGCTCGGAGTCGGTGCAACTGCCCGTGCTTCGCTGTATCTCTACAACGATGAAGATGACGTCGATGCGCTCGCGGCAGCGTTGATCGAAGCTCGCGACTTCTTCGCCTTCTGACGAAACCCCCCGAACCAGTCATTCAGGAACATTCATGCCAGGACTCGAAGACCTCTACCGAGAGATCATCCTCGACCACTACCGAAGCCCCCGAAACAAAGGCGAGCTCGAGACACCGCCGGCACACAGGACCGAGGGTTTCAACCCGCTGTGCGGCGATGAAATCGTCGTGTACGTCGACGCAGAAGAGCAGGTGGTCACCGACATCAAGATCGGGGGCCAGGGCTGCTCGATCAGTCAGGCGTCTGCTTCGATGATGTCATCGGCCATCAAAGGCAAGTCGTTCTCGGAGATCAAGGACATCACGAGGGCGTTCAAGGCCATGATGTCGATCCACGAGGGCGAGCTCGACGGCTCGGAAACTGAACACGAAGACGTTCCTGAGGTGAAGCTCGGAGACCTCGAAGCGTTGCGTGGCGTGGTGAAGTTTCCGGTGAGGATCAAGTGTGCGACGTTGTCGTGGAACACTCTCGCCGAGGCTCTGGCCGAGGTCGACGAGGCTCCGCAGTCCGAAGCTGGCTAGTCGTTACCAGCGATGACCTGGCGGAACGCCGGTCACGTATTCCTTGATTCGGCGCGTTGTCGCGGCCGAGGTTCCTTCAGGCAAGGACTCGGGCGAGAAGAACTGCACGTCGGCGATCTCTTGGCTGCGGCTTTGGTTGCGAGACCATTCATCGAGAACGAACACGACGATGTGGTCGCTCTTGTGTTCGGCGAAACTGGAATACACGCCGAGCACCTTGCGAGGCGTCTCCGGTAGAACGATGCCGGTTTCTTCCTCGAGCTCGCGGCTCATGGCCTCGACGAGCGATTCACCCACCTTGACGCCTCCGCCAGGAAGGAACCAGCCGTCGCGGTACGTGTGCTGGACGAGACAGATCTGACCGACGGGGTCAACGACGAGGCCTCGCACGCCAATCGTGAGGCGCGGCGGCCGGAGTCGGTACCACGCCTGATAGAGACGGTAGAGCTGGCGTTTCACGTGGCAGCTCCTGCTGCAAGTTGATCGATTCGCCTGGCAAGCGCGATGTCGCTGTCGGACAATCCATCGACGTCGTGCGTTGTGAGACGAATCTCGACTCGGTTGTAGACGTTGAACCACTCGGGATGGTGATTCAACTTCTCCGCGACGATGGCCACCGAGCTCATGAACCCGAACGCTGCGGCAAAATCGGAGAACGCCAGGTGTCGCACGATTGCCTCGCCATCGCGAGTCCAGGCGTCGAGGGCTGCAAGCTCAGATGCGAGTTCTTCGTCGGTCAGGCGCTTGGGCACCACGGCAGCCCCGTGAACTCTCGTGACCCTTCGGATACCCCGAAGAATCGGACGCTGAATCCTATCGAGCGAACCACCGACGAGCGCCGTGAAGCAATCTCCTTGAATCCTGGCAAGAACTGCCGACGAACCGGTCGAAGGTTCAGACCAGTGAAGGAAGTGTGCAATGAGTGAGAACCCATTGGCATCCGTGCCGATCTTCCCCGAACGCAGGAAGGGATACGACCCAATGGCGGTCGATCAGTACCTGCATGGCCTGCAGCGATTGCTCGCAGAAGCCCAGACCAGGGCAGCCGAAGCCGAACAGCGCCTCCGTGCGACGCCGCCGTCGACTGACGCCGGATCAAGCGCCGAAGCAGCACGAACGTTGCAGGCAGCGCGCGACACTGCGAAGCGCGCGCTCGGAGAAGCACGCGGTCAGGCTCGCAAGATCGGCGAGCAGGCAGAAGTTGCTGCAGCCCACGTGAAGAGCGAGGCCGATCACAAGAACGAACAGGCACAGGCGCTCACGGCCAGAGCCGAAGCCATGCGCGTAGACGCGCAGCAGGTGATGGACAGCGCTCACGCTGAAGCCGAGGAGATGACCAGAGCCGCTGGAGAAGCGCTCGGTGTTGCGACGCGTCGCGCCGAGGCAACGGCGACTGACATTCGCCAGCAGGCCGCTATCGAGGCGGACGCTGTCCGCGAAGAGGCCCGCACCAAGCTCGCGAGAGCCAAGGACGCGATCAAAGAGGCCGAGGACCGTGTCATCGTCGCTGCGAAGCAACATGCCGCTCGAATCGTGACCGAGGCCGAGAACACCTCGGAGACCACGACGCAGGCCGCGACAGCGAGGGCTGCGGCGCTCATCGCTGACGCCGACGCTTCGGTCGACGCGATGACGGCGAAGGCAACGAGCGACGCAACGCGTGTCGTGACAGAGGCCTCCGATGTCGCGGCGCAGTCCGTCCGCCAAGCAGAAGCTGACGCGGCAGCAATCGTCAAAGACGCCGAGGACAAGGCCATCGCCGCAGCTGAGGACGCGATTGCGACCCTCAGCCGCGAGGTCACGCAGCTCCAAGCAACGCAGCACTCGCTGCGCAGCGAGGTCGGCATTCTCGAGACCGTCATCGAAGAGCAGCGCTCGCAGATCGGTGCGACCATCGAGTCGCTCACAGCGGCACTCGACATCACCACCGACGAGGTCACCATCGACCTCGAAGCGCCGGCCGTCGACACCGCGTACCAGACCACAACGACCTGAAGGCTCGGGACGGGTGTGCCCGTTCGAGTCTGACAGACCCGAGGCTTCGTGCTCCGGGCACCATCGAGCGCGAGGCAGCCAACTGTGGCCTGCGTCGCGTGACGAGACCGCCGCTCAGGCGGACTGGCTCTGAACCGCCAGCTCGACTCCCGCTTCGGCGGGAGTCGAGGTTCTTTTCACCTCAGATGGCGAACGGGTCCGCGAACGGATCGGCCGAAGCTTGAGCGGTCGGCAGGAACCTCGCATAGCCGTCAGCCTCGAGTTCCGAAGCGAGCTCTGGGCCTCCGGACTCGACGATGCATCCTTTGATGAGGATGTGAATCCGGTCGGCCCGCAACTCGTGAAGCAGCCGGTTGTAATGCGTGATGGCCAGCACACCGAGGTTTTTCTCGTTCGTCATTGCCTCGATGCGTTGCGAGCACTCGTGCAGCGCGTCGACGTCGAGGCCAGAGTCGAGCTCGTCGAGGATCGCGATACGAGGCTCGAGTACGGCCAGCTGCAGTGTCTCGTTCCGTTTCTTCTCGCCGCCGCTGAGGTCGACGTTGAGCGAGCGCTCGAGGAAGTCCGCACCGACTCCGATGCGCTTTGCCTCGCGTTCGAGCAGGGTTGTGACTTGGCCGTCGTCGCGTCCGGCGGCTCTGAAGGACTCGATGAGCACGTCGTCGAGACGCACTCCTGGCACCTCGGTTGGGTACTGAAGGGCAAGAAACAGCCCAGCCTTGGCCCGTTCCCACGGTGCGAGCGCAAGCACGTCGACTCCGTCGAGAAGCACTTGTCCGTCGGTCACCTCGTAGCCGGGTCGGCCCATGATGACGTGCGAGAGCGTCGATTTTCCCGAGCCATTCGGACCCATGATCACATGCACTTCGCCCGACGAAACGGTGACATCGACACCATTGAGAATCGGCGTGCCGCCTGCGGAGGCGCACAGCCCTTTCACTTCGAGGGTGCTCATGATTCGTCCTCCGAGAAGTCGACGACGATGTCGTCTTCGACCACTCTCACGTCATAGACCGGTACCGGTCTGGTCGCCGGGAAGCTGTCTGGCTCACCGGTCAATAGAGAGAACGTGCTTCCGTGTTTGAAGCACTCGATACGGCATCCTTCGGCGAACACTTCGCCCTCGGACAACGAATAGTCGGCGTGGCTGCAGCGGTCACCGATGGCGTAGACGTCGTCGCCGATTCTGACTACCGCGATTCGGTGGCCTTCGAGATCGATTCGCGCCGCGCTGTTGGGTGCGATGTCGTCGAAGCCGCAGAGGCGGACGGTGCGGACCATCATTCGCCTCCGATTTGGAGACGGCTCGTGAGGAGTTGCTCGACCTGATCAGCGACACCCCTGTGCGGAAGCTGGCGAAGCACTTCGTTGAAGAAGCCCTGAACGACGAGACGCTCGGCCACGTCGGTTGGTACGCCGCGGCTCTCGAGATAGAAGCGCTGTTCCTCGTCGATGGGTCCAACAGCCGAGGCATGGCTGCACTTGACGTCGTTGTTCTCGATCTCGAGGTTCGGCACCGATTCGGCCCAAGCATCGTCGGACAACTTGATGTTCCGATTCGTTTGGTGAGCGATGACTCCCGTCGCGTCCTTCTCGATACGGATCAGGCCCGTGTAGATCGAGCGAGCCGAATCGTCGAGTGCGCCCTTGAAGAGCAGATTCGACTGCGTGTCAGGGGCAACGTGCTGCTGGAACGTTCGGAAGTCGAGCGTTTGATCCCCGTCACCGAAGAACACGGCGATGATGTCACCGGTTGCGCCTCGGCCGATCATCTTCGTGTCAGTCCTGACCCTGGCGTATGCGCCGCCGAGCGCGACGGCACCGGCCAGGAGGTATCCGTCTCGATCGATCGTCGCGACCTGGGTACCGAGCTGCCACACCGACGCTCCGTGCGCCTGTATCGAGAGGTGGCGTAGGCGAGCAGCCTGCTCGACCACGAGCTCGGTGACAGGAATCGCGAGGGCCCGTTCAGAACCTGACTCGTGGACCTCGACAACGGTTGCTTCGCTGTTCTCGCCGGCGACCACAATCACGCGCGAGCACACAAGTGCATTGGCTGTAGCTGATCGGTGTCTGACGACAACGGGACCATCGAGCACGGCCCCACGGGCGACGCGAATCACGATCGGAGAAGGAGCCAGGGCGAGGTTGATCTCGTTGAACGCATCGAGAGCGACCGGAAGTGCCTTACCGAGGAGATCTTCGCCATCGACAGCGTCGCCAACCAGATCAACCGTGACGCCAAGCGAGCCTTCGGCGGGGGTAGTGCCGACGAGGTGGCCGTCGGCAAGGTCGATGATGATGGCCGCGCCCGCGACGACATCGTCGGCCGCGATCCCGCTGGGGTCCGGGTGCATGACTGCCGGCGCTTCGGTCACGGGAGCGAACGACGACAGGTCGATGTCGCCGACCGGTGTGTACCGCCACACCTCTTCTTCTGCCGAAGGCAGGCCAGTTCCGGCTGCCCTCTCGAGGGCGCTGGTGCGCCTGGCCCGCAGCCACTCTGGACCCGCGAGCTGATCGACCGCTTCTGTGGAGAACATCACGCGGGATTTTACCTACGCGCGTAGGAGAAATGACCTGGCGATCGCGAACAAGGCGCGAGTTGTTCTGGCGGTCAGCGCTTCTTCTTGTTCCTACGCATCTTCGCGCGCGCCTTCTTCGACAATCGGGGCAGCCTGCCGGTCTTCCTGGCCTGCTCGGCCCGCACCTCGGCGAGGATGTCCGGCCCGGCGGCGTTGAGGATGTCCTCGGCTTCGTCGAGCAACGCTGCGATCGAATCGTCCTCGCCGAGCGACTCCGGCTCTGGCGGGAAACTGTTCACACCAAGGGAGCCATGTTGCCAGCCAACATCAAGTTGGCGTGGCGTGTAGCTCGGACAGTCGTCCGGGCAGCGCCAGGGCGCTTCAGGTGCAAGGTCGAGGTTGCACTTTCTGACCGTGTCACCATTCGGATACGACCGGCTCTCGTAGTGATGACAGTTGGTCCGCATCGGCATGTCGAACATTCTGCCAGGGTTGATGCTGTAGTTGAGCAGCACCCGCTCGATGGCCGATCCGGATTTCTCCAAGAATCGGCCCAGATTTCCCCCCTTTTCGACCGATGATCAACAGGTGACCGTGCCCCGCTCCCGCGAGCTCACAGCAACTGAGGTTGCCGACGCGTCTGCGGTCGCGGCGTTGACGTTCGCTCTCGCAGGCATCGGCCGTCTCATTGCTGCCGGCACGTTCTTCCAAGTTCTGTCCACTGTGGTGTTCGCCGTGCTCGCGGCTCGGCGCAGAACCCGGGTCATCGTCGTGTCCGGCTGGGCTGCCGCATCAATGGGCGTTCTGCTCGGCGGCATTGGCCCGGTTGGACAGCTCGCGACCGCTGCACTGTTTGGCGGCACGACCGGGACCGCGTTGCGCCGCGGTTGGGGCACCTTCAGGGCCATCGGCCTTTCGTTGCTCGTGGGATGGCCGGTCATCGCAGCGGTGACGGTCGGAATGCTCTCGATCATGACGCGACTGAGGGAGCTGCAGTTCGAGAATGTCGCAAACCTCGTCGGCGGCGTCGATCGATTCATCGTGTGGCTCGACAACCTGCTCGGCGGTGTCGGCCTCGACCGCGTCGGCGATGGGCTGGTGAGCTCGGTCGATTGGGGAATCACCTACTGGTACATCGCAACCCCACTCGCCCAGGCGTTCATCACCATCGGCTACGCCTGGCTGGCATTCCGAGTCGCGAGGATGGTTGCGAAGAGAGTCGACAACGCGTTGGGCGCTCCGTCGGTCGATGCGCGTGCGACAGGCGAAGGGCCGCCAGTTCCGCTTTCGCTCTCGCAGGCATCCATCCTCCGAGGCGACGAACCGACCGACGTGAGCGGCGTCGACCTCGACGTCAGCGCGGGTCAGTTCTGGACTGTGCTCGGCCCGAATGGCGCAGGCAAGAGCACGCTGCTCCACGCGATCGCTGGTCTGGACGACCTCAGCCTCCCAGAAGGAGCGTCCGAGGGCTCTGCGCTCGGACATCTCGGCGGTACGGCCTTGGTCGGCCAGCGACCCGACTCTCAAGTGCTCGCGCCGCGCGTGGGTGACGATGTCCGCTGGGGCGTCGACGATCAATCCGACGACGACGTCGCCGAGATCCTCGCGGCAGTCGGCCTTGCCGGATTCGAACACCGTGAGACCAGCGCGTTGTCTGGCGGCGAACTCCAACGACTCGCGATAGGTAGCGCGCTCGCACGCCGACCGGCGCTTCTCCTCAGCGACGAGTCGACAGCCATGCTCGATCCTGCCGGCCGAAAGCAGGTGCACGGGCTGCTCGAGCGGCTGGCCGACTTCGGCACAGCAGTTGTGCACACGACACATCTCACCGACGAGCTTCCTTCATCCGAGGACGAGGTGCTCCGTATCGGCCAACGGAGAACGATGGTGGTCGTCCCCGATGCCGATTCGCGCAAACCAGGAGACGTCGTGCTCCGAACACGGTCGCTCGACGTGGTCCACGACGCCGGCTCACCATGGGCGGCCCAGGCACTCCACGACGTCGATCTCGAACTCAGGGAAGGCGAGCTCACCCTGATCACCGGCTCGAACGGCTCAGGAAAGAGCACGCTGGCCTGGACCATGGTCGGACTCATCAAGGCGACTCGAGGCGCTGTCGAGTTGCATGGCGAATCAATGACCGGCCCTGACCCACGGGTCGCCATCGCGTTCCAGCACGCCAGGCTGCAGGTTCTCCGATCGAGAGTGATCGACGAGATCAGGGCGCAAGCCGATGTTGAGGACGTCGGCCCAGTCCTACGTGCCGTCGGCCTCGATCAACCGAACTTCGGAACGCGCAGGATCGATGAATTGAGTGGCGGCGAACAACGACGCGTTCTTCTTGCAGGACTCCTCAGCCGCCGGCCTGATGTGCTGATTCTCGATGAACCGCTCGCCGGGCTCGATGACGAAGGTCGCCTCCGCCTCCGAGTGGCCGTGCAGCACTTCCTCGCGAGACGTACCGCGGTTGCCATCGTCACACACGAGCCAGATTGGGCAAGTGACCTCGTCCACCAGCGCGTGCACATCACCGATGGCCGATTGAGTGTCCTCGAACCAGGACCGGCGCGATGAACGGCCGCATGCTGCGCTACTACGACTCCGGATCACCGATTCACCGACTGTGGGCCGGCACGAAGGTGTTGTGGCTTCCTGCGGTCGGCACCACCATCGCCTTTCAGATCTCGTGGTTCGCGATCGGTCTCGGCTGGTTCGCTGCGCTCGTGATTTTCCTTTTGGCACGCTTGCCGACTGGCGTGATCCCGAGACCGCCGAAGCTACTGTGGATCGCGGTCCTCGCCTCGGTGTTGCTTGCTTCCCTCGGCGGAGATGGTCCCACCTTCTACGGCTTGAGCCTTGACGGAATGGCCTCCATCGCGAGGTTCATGGCGTTCGCCTGGATGATGGTGTTCTACGGCTTGATGATGGGTTGGACGACCAAGCTCGACGAGATCGCGTCGAGCATCTCTCGCCTCTTCCGGCCGCTGCGCCGAATTGGTCTGCCGGTGACCGAGATGGCAGCAACGCTCACCATCGCCGTGCGAGCAGTGCCACTCGTCGCCGACGAACTGCGGCTCGTGATCGCCGCCCGGCGAGTCCGCGGCGTACAACCACAGCAAGACCTCACAGAGCAGGGCGCGGACATCGCTGTGTCACTCGTCGTCAGCACATTCCGTCGATCGGCCGACCTCGGCAACACCCTCGCGGCACGAGGCGGAGTGACCGACCCACCCCAAGATGTTCACCGACTCGCCGTTGTCGATGCTGCAGCGTTCGCCACGGCGATGGCAATCATGGCCGTGGTCATCGTCTTCGGGTAACCCCGATCGACGAGCAAACCTGTAACTGGGGTCAGACCCTTGTTACAGGACGGTGACCTGGCCGGTGTCGCCGTTGACCTCGATCTCGGCGCCGTCGGGAATGCGCTTCGTGGCGTCGGTCGCTGACACGACGCACGGCAGCCCGAACTCGCGGCTGACGATGATGGCGTGACTCAGCGGAGCTCCCACGTCGACAACAACTGCGCCCGCTGACACGAACAGCGGCGTCCACGCCGGGTCGGTGTGCGGTGCAATGAGGATCTCGCCTGGGCCCAGCACCGTCGGATCCGACGGGTCGAGCACGACTCGTGCGACACCTTTGAGGACGCCTGGGCAACCAGGAATGCCGGCGATGACAGTTCCCGGGGTGGCGACCTCGGCCTTCGAAGCATCCTCCTTGGTCTGCCACTCTGACAACGCCGCTGGCGCACCGTTGATGATGAACGGCGGTTCCAGTGTCCTGAGATATGCCAGGTGACCCCGACGTCCAGCCACGATGTCTGCCAACGAACCCGGATCAGCGCTCAGCGTTGTGAGCTCGTCCTCGAACAGCAGACAGATGTCGTTGACACGATCGAAACCAGCAGCTTCCGCGTGCCGGGAGCCAAGTTCGTACATCGCCATTCTGACCTCGTGAATGACCTTGATGATCGTGGTCTTCGACCGCTCTCGGCCGGGAACGAAAACCGAGGACGACTGCATGGCTGCCATGAACTGGCCATGCGCCTCCGGATCAGCCTCGACCATCGCGGCAACCGACGCGGCGAGTGTCCGGCGATCCTCGTCGCGGCCCTCAGCACCAGCTGAGGGATCGACCTCGTCACCGGCCAGACGCATGCGGTCGACCGCGGCGAGAACGAGGTCGGGGTCGGTCTCCCAAGTGTGGGCATGAATGTCCCACTCGTTCGGGCCACGTGAACCGAACCTGCCGAGGAACCCATCGAGCGCGGCGAGAAACTCCGTCGCGCCTTCTGTCGACCCGAGCCTGGCCGTGAGGCCGATGGGACCTTCGTCGAACGCCGCGCGAAGACGGTCATCACTTCGTACGAGGCGCGACATCGTCCACATCTCGTAGCTCGGAGCAGCCGAATCGACATCACCGAGACCGCCGACGAGTCTGAGCGTCAGCGTCGGGTCGCCAACCGCCTCGGCGACCGCACCGATGATCGACAATCCGATCGACGCTGCGCCGCTCTGGTTGATGTGCTGCTTGAACATCCTCCGGATCAGGGGGGTGAAGCTCTTGGCCCGCTCGATGAGTTCGCCATCGGTGAGCGAAGACAGGTCGGGCCGCGACGCCCTGACCTGTTCAGCGATGGCCTTCTCCTCCTCGAGTAACGGCTGCTCGGTGGCAGTCATGGCCCACCCGAGCCACCGCTCCATGTGCGCAGTTGTCTCCTCGCGGACATGCCACGGCTCTGGCGCGTACACAGGAACGTCAGGGTGATCGCCGAAATACGCTCCGTCGATGATGTCGGCAGACATGCCAGGCGTCCGCTCGGCCCAAACCCGAATAATCGTGGCGCCGAGGTAGGCGTAGCCGCCGAACACACCCACGACCTCTGGACGGTTCGCATCGAGCTCATCAGGACCCATGCCGAGATGCTCGACATTGCAATCAGCCCACCCAGGAAGCGTGCCGTGTTTCCAGGCGAGCTCCCAGCCCAACGGCGATGGCGGCTCCGGAAGCACCTCGCCGACGTTCGCTCGCGTCCAGAAGGGGAACTTCCCGGTCGGAACGTTGTCGTCGATCCATCTGACGTCGGTCATGCAGTCACTCCAAAACGCCGCACTTTGGCGGCAGGCTCGATGTCGAACAATTCGCGGGCGTTGTCGCCGATGAAGGCGGCTCGATCGCGCGCTGGAAACATGTGCACCAGCTCGTCGAGATCGTGGACGTACTCCGGTGTGTGGTCGGCGTGAGGAAAGTCAGAAGCCCACAGAAAGCGATCGACGCCGAATCGCTCGGCAAGCGCAGGGATCGTGCGCTCGTCAGGATCGCAGCTGATCCAGATTCGTTCACGAAAATAGTCACTCGGCTTGTGTTTCAGCGGAACTCGTTCGCCGATGAACGTGTGGCTGAACACCGCGTCGATACGGTCCAGCCAATAGCCGATCCAGCCGCCGCCTGACTCGAGCACCAGAACCTTGAGGTCGGGAAACGTGTCGAACACTCCGTAGTCGAACAGGCTCGTGAACTGGGCCCGGACACCGTCTGAAGCTTGGACCGAAGCCAGCAAGCGAAGCTGCTTCACGTGCTCCCACGAGCCCATACGGGTCCCCTTGGTCCACTGGGGCTCGAACGTCGGGTGAATCGCAAACGGGACACCGGCGTCCTGCACCGCAGCGAAAACGGGCGCATGATCAGGGTGACCCAGCGGCAAGCCCGAATGGAGAAACGGGGCGACATAGACGCCTTTGGCTCCCTCGCCAACAGCTCGCTCCACCTCCAACGCCGCCGCCACAGGATCCGACAGAGAGATGTGAGCCGTCGGTATGAGGCGTGGCGTATCGGCGCAGAACTCGCAGATCCAGCGGTTGTACGCCTTGGTGTAGGCCTGCGACAGTTCTGCGTCCTCGACCTCGGCCTCCCAGAGCAGGCCAACCGTCGTGTACAGAACAGCGGCATCGATGTTCTCAGCGTCGAGTACATCGAGACGCTCGCCAGGATCGATCGTGCCGTAAGGCGCTTCCCTCAGGTAGGTCCGCTCCGGATCCTGCTGCATACCTCGCAGATCGGGATCGCCCATCGCCCCCAACGTCGACGGCATACCACGCCGACTCATCGTCGAGCGCCTGCCATCGATCTCGAGCTCCTCGAGACCGTTCTCGTCCTTCACGATCCGAAGCGCCCGGTCGCGGAACGCAGGATCGATGTAGTCCTCCCACAGCGTCGGCGGTTCGAGAATGTGACCGTCAGCGTCAACAGCGCCATCGATCGACAACCCGTGCACCTCGTGCATTGGCTTCTGCGACCTGATCGCAACAGTCATACGCCCTCCCCGGGAGGATCCTTGCACACGTTGGGTCCGGACAACCCAGCCGCGTTGGCTTGAGGCAGACCCGCTGCCTTGGCGCGGCATGCCCTCCCTCTGGGGGCCGTTCAAACGCCACGGAGGCTT
>Ga0315338_1003464_pt1 | contig 13690 bp, 11 predicted proteins | sample ASW8metaG_FD_204518 | JGI IMG/M metagenome (GOLD analysis project Ga0315338, IMG submission 204518) | Ammonia-oxidizing marine archaeal communities from Monterey Bay, California, United States - ASW #8 | ecosystem: Environmental > Aquatic > Marine > Coastal | place: USA: California | collected... | reverse complement strand
CTGGCCCGCAATACGTCCCGCTCTGCTGCTGCAACCAAATGCAGACCGCTCGCCGAGGCCATCTCGATCATCGCCTGCTGCCCCGGCAGCCAACCCCAGTGCGCCTGCACCTCAGCGCCTAGCGGGCCTTGCACCGCACATTCGCGGCGTTCGCCGGCGGTAACTGCCAACACCGCATCTACAGTGCCTTCGCCACCATCCGCCATTGGGCAGCAAAGCAGTTGAGCTTCGGGATAAACCCGCGCCCAACCGGTTGCGATAGCCTCGGCGACGGCGCTGGCGCTGAGGCTTTCCTTGAATGAATCGGGGGCGATAACCAGTTTCATCAGAGCAGCACCAGACTCAGCAGCCACACGGTGATGATGCCGGCAATACCCTGCATCAGCGTGCCCATGGTCTGTGCTTTATAGGCCGTCGCCACACTCATGCGGCTGAACTGGGTGACCACCCAGAAGAAGCTGTCGTTGGCGTGCGATACGGTCATCGCACCCGCGCCGATGGCCATGACGCAGAGTACCCGGCCCATCTCACTATCCAGCCCCAACTGGCCCAGCAGCGGTGCAACCAATGCCGAGGTGGTGACCAGCGCCACTGTGGTAGAACCCTGCGCCGACTTCAGCGCGGCCGAGACGATAAAGGGCATGAAGATGCCGATACCCAGCGCCGACAACGTGGCGCCCAGGTAATCGCCCAGCGGGGTAATTTTTAGCATGGCACCGAAGGCGCCGCCGGCACCGGTGATCAGCAGAATCGGCGCAGCGGCCTGAATGCCTTCCACCACACGCTCGTGGAACTCTTCGCGCTTGTTATCCGCACGCAGCAATGTGCAGGCGAGGCCCAGGCCGACCGCCAGCGCTACAACTGGCTGACCTAGAAAGGCCAGCACGGTGTAAACAAAGCCTTCGCCCACCGGCTTGGCCGGCAGGTTAGCGAGGGTGCCCAGACAGATCAGACCAATCGGCAGGAAAATGGGCGCAAACGCCTTGGTTGCGCTGGGCAGCACACCGTATTTGGCGCGAATCTGCTCGTAGTCTTCGTTGTCCATCACCTGCGCGCCATTATCGACCAGTTCAATATCCTTGCCGATAAAGCGATTGGCCCAGAGCATACCGGCCAGCGCGGTGACCATCGAGACCACCAGACCGACCAGAATCACCAAGCCCAGATTGTTCTCAAGCCCCAGGGTACCGGCGGCAGCAATCGGGCCAGGCGTCGGCGGCACAAAGGTGTGCGAGGCATACAGGCCGGTCGCCAGCGCTACGCTCATGGCGATCACCGAGATCTTCATGCGCGCCGCCAGGGCGTTTTTCAGCGAATTGAGAATCACATAACCGGAGTCGCAAAACACTGGAATCGACACCAGATAGCCGATGATCGACATGGTTAGCGTCGGAAAGCGCTCACCCAGCAACTTGATGACCGTCTCGGCCATGGTAATCGCCGCGCCACTGCGCTCAAGGATTACCCCAATGATGGTGCCCAGCACAATAACAATGCCGATGTAGCCAAGAATGCCGCCAAAGCCCGAGGTGATCGTTTTGACGATCTCCATGGTTGGCACTTGATAGGCGAAGCCCGCCAGTAACGCGGCCGCGAGCAGAGCAAGGAAGGGATGCAGTTTAAGACGTGCGGTAGCCAGGACGATAAACGCGATCAGCGCGACCAGAATCAGGACCAGACCCATGGCTGAACTCCTTTTTATTGTGTTTGCCGGTATGGGTGAAAGGGCTGAAGCCCATACGGGGCACAGCCAAGCGACCATTGTTGCCCAGCGGCGCGGCAATTACCCTATGCATCCGCACAATAAAAAAGACTAATTGGCCAGCCTTATATGGGCATAAGCCCAAACCACTTTTGGCTTAATGCTCAGGTAGCAAAGACAATCCGATACTCAACAGCACTCGATGTGGCATTGCATCCAGATTCAGGCCGGTGATCTCGGCAATTCTCTCAAGACGGTAACGCAGGCTATTACGATGAATCGACAGCGCAGTGGCGCAGCTCTGCGCGTGGCCGTTATGCGCCAACCACATGCGCAGCGTATGCAACAGCTGCCCGTTGCCGTCGGCCTGACGCAGCGGTTCCAGCGGCGCCAGCAACTGGTGCACGGTCCAGGACGGTTGCAGATGGTGCAACAGCACCGCCAGACGATAATCGGCCAACCGAATAAGGCGCTCGGAGAGGCGCAGATGCTGGGCGTAGTCACGCAAATTGAGCAGCGCCTCGGTCGCCTCGCGCAGGTCCGCCAGACTGCCGATGGCTTCGGCGATCAACAGTCTTCCGACCGGCCAGTCGCGCTTATCCACCTGCTCGAGCCAACTGAGCTTCGGGGCGTGCGACTTGCCGCTGCGCAGCCATAGCACATCGTGCAAACCCAACGGCAGCACAATGTCGGCCGGGTGACGGGCTCGCATCTGCGTCACCAACTGGCCCTGGGCATGCTGATGGTCGGTCTCCGCCGACAGGCAAATCAGGCAGGGTTGCAACGGCCAGCTCCAGCGCATGCGCAGACGCTCGGCGTCCTCGGTCAGATTATCGATCGCGTATTTACGATCCAGCAGATTGACCAGCCAGGCTTCCTGCTGCTGGCCGCGCCAATGTTGCTCGGCTTGCAGCACACGCTGCTCGACCAGCATTTCGGCGGTCATGCGCAGTAGCTCGGCAAAGGGGCGCACCTGATCCGGGTCGCCGGTAATGCCCAGCACGCCGACCAATCGCCCAACGTGTAGTAGCGGCAGATTGATGCCAGGCTTGACGCCCTGCAGGCAGGCCGCAGCCTGCTCGTCCAACGCAACTACCCGCTGGTTAGCCAGAACCAGTTGCGCACCCTCGTGACGGGTATCGATGCGGCTGGTGTCGCCGCTGCCGATGATCAGGCCCTGCCGGTCCATCACGTTGACGTTGTAGGGCAGGATCGCCATGGCCCGGTCGACAATATCCTGCGCCAGGTGTCGGTCCAGCTCGAACATCCGCTACTCCTCGTCCGTATGCCGACAGGCGGTATCAGCCTGTCATCATTGCGTCATACCCCGTACGTCATGATTGGCTTGTAGCCCAAAACTCAGTGATTCGGGAGAAAGCCCCATGGCCTTTGATCCAGACTACCTTAGTGATAGCAGCTCCAGTAACGATGTGCGCCGCGAAAAGCGCCGCCAGGAAGACAAGCGCCGTATGTCCTACCGCCGCGCCATAGAAGACTACCGCGAAAGTCAAAGTCTGCAGGCGACCTTCTGCGATTTTCCAGACTTGCTCGGCCAGACCGACCATCACCGCAGCCAGCGCCTCTACTGAAACCCAGTTTCAGTATCAAGGCTCAAACGGCGCCGCCAACCGGCGAATCAACGCGCGCTCTTCGCGCAGAAACATCAGAAAAGCCTCTGCCACCGGGCTTAGGCGCTTGCCTCTGGCGTGCACTGCGCACCAGCTGCGCATCAGTGGTAACTCAGCTACGCTCAGGCACGCCAGCTCGCCATAGCGGATATAGGGCGCGGCTGCGTGACCTGGCACCAGCGCCACGCCCAACCCGGCAATCGCGCCCTGCACCAACGCTTCGGTCGAGCCCAGCTGCATTACTTGCTGCAAATGCACGCGCTTGAGCTGCAAAAAGTCATCGCAAGCTTTACGAATACCCGACCCCGCCTCGCGCTGCAGCACCATCTCTGTTTCCAGTTTAGACAATGGCAGCTGCTGTTGACCGGCCAACCTATGATCGGGCGCGGCCACCGCCACAATTGGATTGTCTAGAAACGGGAAGAACTCCAGCGCGCGGTCCTCGGGCACCAATCCCATGAGCACCAGGTCATCGCGGTTGTCGGCCAATCGCTGAATGATTTGCGCACGGCTGGCTACCTCGACGCGAAAAATGATCTCCGGAAAGCGCTGACGGAAAGCTGCCAGCAGATGCGGCAACACATACTGGATGCTGCTCGCCGCCGCCAGCCGCAACTCGCCTCGAAGGTTGCCCTGCAGACTAGAAAGGTTCATCTCAAGGCTGTCCAGGCGATCAAAGATGTCGTCGCTAGCCGCGATCAAGGATTGCGCAGCGTCCGTGAGATACAGCTTGCGGCCAACATATTCAAACAGCGGCAAACCAACCTGCTCTTCCAGTTGCCGCATCTGCAGGCTGACCGCCGGCTGAGTCAACGACATCGCTTCGGCCGCGCGGCTATATGAACGGTTTTCACAAACCGCACGGAATACCTGTAATTGGCGCAGGGTCATTCGCAGCAGTGACTTACGCATGATGGTCTAACCTGAACAGGGACTTTGGAGGCGCGCAACGCGAAGAAAATGATGACCCAAAGCCAATGCATAAGCAATTACTTATACATAGGCCAATTATTATTCATTTCACATGCAGGGACCGCGCGCCTAAGGTAGGCAGAGAAATATTTTGCAATGTATTACCCGCCGGCCACGCACTAGCGCGGTGATACGCAGATTTTATGCTAATGCTTTTCAGCATCCACTCGATCACCACCACGAGGAACGCGTACGTGATCAAGAAAATTCTGATTGCCAACCGTGGCGAGATTGCGGTTCGCATCGTTCGCGCCTGTGCCGAGATGGGCATCACCTCGGTCGCGGTCTATACCGACGCCGACCGCTATGCCCTGCACGTCAAACGCGCCGACGAATCCTACAACGTCGGCAGCGACCCGCTAGCGGGTTATCTCAACCCGCGCCAGCTGGTTAACCTGGCAGTCGAAACCGGTTGCGATGCACTGCACCCCGGTTACGGCTTTCTCTCCGAAAATGCCGAGCTGGCCCATATCTGCGCCGAGCGCGGCATCAAGTTTATTGGCCCCTCCGGCGATGTGATTACCCGTATGGGCGACAAGACCCAGGCCCGTCGCAGCATGATTGCCGCTGGCGTGCCGGTCACCCCCGGCACCGAAGACAACCTCGCAGACATGGCCGAAGCCATGCGTGAAGCCGAGCGTGTAGGTTACCCGGTGATGCTCAAGGCAACCTCGGGTGGTGGCGGTCGCGGGATTCGCCGCTGCAACGACAAGGCCGAGCTGGAACAGGCCTGGCCACGGGTGATCTCCGAGGCGACCAAGGCCTTTGGCTCTGCCGACATCTTCCTCGAAAAGTGCATCGTCAATCCGAAGCACATCGAAGCGCAGATTCTGGCTGACAGCCACGGCAATACCGTGCACCTGTTCGAGCGCGACTGCTCGATTCAGCGGCGCAATCAGAAGCTGATCGAAATTGCCCCCAGCCCACAGCTCACGCCGGAACAGCGCGCCTACATCGGCGATCTGGCGGTCAAGGCGGCGCAGGCAGTCGGTTACGAGAACGCCGGTACCGTGGAGTTTCTGCTGGCCGAAGGCGAAGTATATTTCATGGAAATGAATACCCGCGTTCAGGTCGAGCACACCATCACCGAGCAAATTACCGGGATGGATGTGGTGCGCGAGCAGATCCGCATCGCTTCCGGCTTGCCGCTCTCGGTCAAGCAGGAAGATATCCAGCATCAGGGCTTTGCAATCCAGTTTCGCATTAACGCCGAGGACCCGAAGAACAACTTCTTCCCCTCCTTCGGCAAGATCACCCGCTACTACGCACCCGGCGGCCCCGGCGTGCGCGTGGATACGGCGATCTACACCGGCTATACCATTCCGCCGAATTTTGACTCCATGTGTTTAAAGCTGATTGTCTGGGCGCCCACCTGGGAAGAAGCCATGGATCGTGGCCTGCGTGCGCTGGACGACATGCGTCTGCAGGGCGTGAAGACCACTACGCCCTACTATCAGGAAATTCTGCGCAACGCCGAATTCCGCAGCGGCGTATTCAACACCAGCTTCGTCGAAGCGCACCCCGAACTGCTGAACTACTCGGTAAAACGCAAACCCGAAGAATTGGCCCTGGCCATCGCCACCGCGATTGCTGCGCACGCCGGACTTTAACGATTAAAAGCCGCTTGAGGCTGAAGGCCGGAAGCAGGAAGACCAGCTTCCACGCAACCTGAACTTCCAGCCTTGAGCCTACAGCCTTCAGCGAAGGAAACAGACATGAGCACTACTCGCAAAATCACCGTAACCGACACCGTCCTGCGCGACGCCCACCAATCGCTGCTGGCCACCCGCCTACGGACCGAAGACATGCTGCCGATCTGCGGCAAGCTGGACCAGGTGGGCTACTGGTCGCTGGAAGTCTGGGGCGGCGCTACCTTTGACGCCTGCGTACGCTTCCTCAAGGAAGACCCGTGGGAGCGTCTGCGTCAGCTGCGCGGGGCACTGCCGAACACCCGCCTGCAAATGCTGCTGCGCGGCCAGAACCTGTTGGGCTACCGGCATTACAGCGATGACGTGGTACGCGCGTTTGTCGCCAAAGCCGCCGAGAACGGCATTGATGTATTCCGCATCTTCGATGCCATGAACGACGTGCGTAACCTCAAGGTGTCCATTGAAGCCGTAAAAGCGGCGGGCAAACACGCGCAAGGCACCATTGCCTATACCACCAGCCCGGTGCATACGGTAGAAGCCTTCGTGAAGCAGGCCCAAGCAATGGCCGAGATGGGCGTAGACTCCATCGCCATAAAGGACATGGCCGGTTTGCTGACGCCCTTCGCGACCGGCGAGTTGGTCAAGGCGCTGAAGGCCGAGCTGGACCTGCCGGTATTCATCCACTCGCACGATACCGCCGGCCTGGCCGCCATGTGTCAGCTCAAGGCGATTGAAAACGGTGCCGACCATATCGACACCGCGATTTCCTCCATGGCTTGGGGCACCAGCCACCCGGGCACCGAATCCATGGTCGCAGCGCTCAAGGGCACCGAATTCGATACCGGTCTGGACCTGGAGCTGTTACAGGACATCGGCATGTACTTCCATGCCGTGCGCAAAAAGTACCATCAGTATGAGAGCGAGTTCACCGGTGTAGATACCCGCGTTCAGGTCAACCAAGTCCCAGGCGGCATGATGTCCAACCTGGCCAACCAGTTGAAGGAACAGGGCGCACTGGATCGTATCCAGGACGTGTTCGCAGAAATCCCTCGGGTACGCGAAGACCTTGGTTTTCCGCCGCTGGTCACCCCCACCTCGCAGATTGTCGGTACTCAGGCGGTGTTCAACGTGCTGGCCGGCGAGCGCTACAAGACTATCACCAACGAGGTGAAGCTTTACCTGCAAGGCCGTTACGGTCAGGCACCGGGGAAGATCAACGAGAAACTGCAACGCCAGGCTATCGGTGGCGAAGATGTTATCGACGTGCGTCCTGCCGATCTGCTCAAGCCGGAAATGGATCGTTTACGGGCTGAAGTCGGCGAGCTGGCGAAAACCGAAGAAGACGTGTTGATGTACGCCATGTTCCCGGATATTGGCCGCAAGTTCCTCGAAGAGCGCGAAGCCGGCACCCTCAAGCCTGAGGTGCTGCTGCCACCGCCCGGTGAAGGCGCGCCCGCTGCCAGCAGCGAAGGCGTACCCACCGAGTTCATCATCGATGTGCACGGTGAGTCCTACCGCGTGGATATCACTGGTGTCAGCGTCAAGGGCGACGGCAAGCGGCATTTCTACCTCAGCCTGGATGGCATGCCGGAAGAAGCCGTGTTTGAACCGCTCAATGCCTTTGTCGGCGAGGGCAGCAGTAAGCGCAAGCAGGCATCCGAGCCGGGGCACGTGACGACCAGCATGCCCGGCAACGTGGTGGATGTGTTGGTCGCCGTCGGTGATACCGTGAAAGCCGGGCAGGCCGTGCTCGTCAGTGAGGCCATGAAAATGGAAAGCGAGATCCAGGCCGCCATCGCCGGTACCGTGAAAGCCGTCAACGTGGCCAAGGGTGACCGCGTGAACCCTGGCGAGATTTTGATTGAAATCGAAGCCTGAACCACGCGCCGTGCAGCCGGTGGCAACACCGGCTAACAATTAACTGCACCGGCGCCCTAAGGCGCCGGTGTCGTGTGTGAGACAGTGGCCGTCTACGCCTATAGCCCAACCTGATGATTGAGACCGCAACATGGATAACGACGCTAAACATAACGAAACGGCCGACGAGGCCCTCCAACAAATTGTCGATGGCTTCAACCGGTTCCGCCATGAGGTTTACCCCGAGCAACAGGAACTGTTCAAAAAGCTCGCGTTTGAGCAAACACCCCGCGCCATGTTTATTACCTGCGCCGACTCCCGCGTGGCGCCGGAGCTGATTACGCAGAGTTCACCAGGCGATCTTTTCGTCTCGCGTAACGTCGGTAACGTGGTACCGCCCTATGGGCAGATGATGGGCGGCGTGTCGACCGCTATCGAATTTGCTGTGGTCGCGCTGGGCGTGCACCACATCATCGTCTGCGGTCACTCGGATTGCGGCGCGATGAAAGCGGTACTGGACCCGGGACAATTGGAAGCTCTACCCACGGTAAAATCCTGGCTGCGCCACGCTGAAGTCGCAAAGATCGTGGTGGAAGACAATTGTGGCTGTGGCGATGACAAGCTCAGCATGCTGACCGAAGAGAACGTCGTAGCTCAGCTGCAGCATTTGGCCACCCACCCCTCGGTCGCATCCCGGTTGGCCCGAGGTGAGCTGTTTATCCATGGCTGGGTGTACGACATAGAAACCGCGCAGATCCGTGGCTACGACGCCGATACCGGCGAGTTTCGCCAGATTGGTGACGGCCCGGTGCCTATGGCAACACCGCGAGCGCGCTATCCGGTTCCGCCAAAGCGCTAAAATTTGAGCCGGTGCGCGGCGTAGAAAGCGCTGATTAACTCTACGTGCCCTCTGCGAATGCTCCAGCGTGTAGCTGCAAGGCGCAATGCGCAGCCACTGATAGTTCTAATGGCTGCGAATGGCTGTCAGATGCATATTGGAGCGCTCGCCCTGTGGGATGCTACGGACGAACCACACTCTGCTTGGTGATTTCTCGACCGGTCCTGGCCCGTATTCGAAGCCACGCCTTGATTGCGGCACGGCCTGAGCGCCAGAGGGTATGTCGCATTGACCAGCGCTTCCTCAATAACTCCAGCACGCGCATTCTGTATTGCAGCTAATCGAGGTATACTGCGCCGCTTAATTCTATTTTGCAGGCCGGCGGCTGTTTAAACCCTCCAGTCTGTGTTCTCCAAGCCACGCCAGTTCTCTGCCGTGGCTTGTTGGTTTTTACCGCCCAAGGGCGGCAACACTGAGCGAGGCACAAAACAGATGAGCGCACTGGTTGGCGTGATCATGGGCTCCAAGTCCGACTGGTCCACCTTGAGCCATACGGCCGATATGCTGGATCAACTGGGCATCCCCTATGAAGTAAAGGTGGTGTCTGCCCACCGCACCCCCGACCTGCTGTTCCAGTACGCTGAAGAAGCGGCGGGCAAGGGTATTGAAGTGATCATCGCTGGCGCCGGCGGCGCTGCACATCTGCCAGGCATGTGCGCAGCCAAAACACATCTGCCGGTACTTGGCGTTCCTGTCCAGTCGTCCATGCTGTCTGGCGTCGACTCGCTGCTCTCCATCGTACAGATGCCCGCCGGCGTCCCCGTCGCTACCCTGGCCATCGGCAAGGCTGGCGCGGTCAATGCGGCGCTGCTGTCTGCCAGCATACTTGGTGGCAAACACCCCGAGTTCAGTCAGGCGCTGCAGGACTTCCGCGCGCAGCAGACTGAAAACGTGCTGAACAATGACGACCCACGTCAGGCCTGAGGATTCGACTATGAAGATCGGCGTAATCGGCGGCGGACAACTTGGTCGCATGCTGGCCCTGGCCGGCACTCCCCTGGGCCAGCAGTTTGCCTTTCTCGACCCGGCCCCGGATGCCTGCGCACAAGCGCTCGGCGAGCACATCCGCGCGGATTATAACGACCAGACCGCGCTGCGACAGCTGGCCGACGAGGTCGATGTGGTTACCTTCGAGTTCGAGAGCGTACCGGCGGAAACCGTCGCCTTCCTGTCGCAGTTCGTCCCGGTCTATCCCAACGCCGAGTCGCTGCGCATCGCCCGCGACCGCTGGTTTGAAAAATCAATGTTTCGTGACCTGGGCATCCCTACGCCCGAATTCGCCGACCTTCAGTCACAGGCTGATCTCGACGCGGCGGTGGCCAGCATCGGCCTGCCGGCGGTGATGAAAACTCGCACCCTGGGTTACGACGGCAAGGGCCAGAAAGTTCTGCGCCAGCCCGCAGACGTGGCCGGCTCCTTTGCCGAACTGGGCAACGTGCCGTGCATTCTGGAAGGTTTTGTGCCCTTCACCGGCGAAGTCTCGCTGATTGCTGTACGCGCTCGCGATGGTGAAACACGCTTTTACCCGCTGGTACACAACACCCATGAAAACGGCATCCTCAAGCTGTCGGTCGCCAGCACCGCGCATCCGTTGCAGGCGCAGGCCGAAGCCTACGTGGGCAAGGTGCTCGATCAGCTGGAGTACGTTGGCGTCATGGCCTTCGAATTTTTTGAATTCGACGGCGGCCTGAAAGCCAACGAGATCGCCCCGCGCGTGCACAACTCCGGTCACTGGACCATCGAAGGCAGCGAATGCAGCCAGTTCGAAAACCACCTGCGCGCCATCGCCGGCCTGCCGCTGGGCTCCACCGCGACCCTGGGCGAAGCCGCTATGCTCAACTTCATCGGTGAAGTACCGGACGTCACCAAAGTCACCGCCATCGAGCAATGCCACCTGCACCACTATGGCAAAGCCTTCAAGGCTGGCCGCAAGGTCGGCCACGCCACGCTGCGATGTGATGACATGGCGAAGCTTAAAGCTCGGATTGCTGACGTTGAGGCGCTGATCAAGGATTGATCAAAGCTGCACAATGAAAAAGGCGCAACACAGCTGTGTTGCGCCTTTTTGGTTTCCCGGAATTAACCAAACTCACAGAATGCACGAACCAACGTCCCGTCTACGCGGGCGAGTAGCGCAGAACTACCGGGAAAAAGGTGCTCGCGATGTCTGAGGTGCGCAGCGCCGAGTTTGCGAGCATCCTCGGTCGTTCGAGCAACGCAGCGAACCCGCAGGGCCGCGTAGCCGGGTGCCCCGGGGGATCGCTAAGGGGGGCCGGGCAAGCGGCCCCCTTGGCTCGCCGTCAAGGCGAAAAACGTCTCGCCAGAAGACGCTTCTTCCGGCAATGCAACTCAAAAACGGACGCGGAGCGTCCTCGCCAGCGTTCCCACGCAGAGCGTGGGAACGATCAAACCCGCAGCACCGAGTGGTGCCGCAGGGCTGCCTGCCGCTCAGCACGTCACAAGAAACGCTTAAGCTCCGCCTTGGCGATGGCATTACGATGCACCTCATCCGGACCATCAGCCATACGCAAATGCCGCGCATAAACATACAACTGCGCCAGCGGGAAGTCAGACGAAAAGCCACCGGCCCCATGCGCCTGAATCGCCCAGTCGATCACCTGGCAAGCCATATTTGGCGCCGCCACCTTGATCATCGCGATCTGCTTGGCAGCCACCTTGTTGCCAGCGGTATCCATCAGATAGGCGGCGTTCATCACCAGAAAACGCGCCTGATCTATCATGATGCGTGACTCGGCAATGCGCTCGCGCCATACCCCTTGCTCGGACAGCGGTTTGTGAAAAGCTACGCGCTGGTTCAAGCGCGAGCACATCAGCGCCAGAGCCCGCTCGGCCTGGCCAATCACGCGCATGCAATGGTGAATACGGCCTGGCCCAAGACGGCCCTGGGCGATCTCGAAACCGCGTCCCTCTCCCAGTAGCATATTACTGGCCGGTACCCGGACGTTGTCGAAGACAATTTCCGGGTGCCCATGGGGCGGGTCCATGTAACCGTAGCAACCCATATCCCGCAGAATGGTCACGCCGGGAGTGTCCTTGGGTACCAGAATCATCGACTGCTGCTGATGCCGATTGGGGTTTTGCGGATCACTCTTGCCCATCACGATCATGACTTCGCAGCGGTCATTGGCGGCGCCAGAGATGTACCACTTGCGGCCATTGATTACATACTCGTCACCATCGCGCTCAATTCGCGTTTCGATGTTGGTGGCATCGGACGAGGCTACCAGTGGCTCGGTCATGGCAAACGCCGAGCGAATCTCGCCGTTGAGCAGCGGTGTCAGCCAGCGTTCCTGATGCTCTTTGCTGCCGTAACGCGCCAGCACTTCCATGTTGCCGGTGTCGGGCGCGCCGCAGTTGAACACTTCCGAAGCCCACATGCCCGGTACCCGCCCCATCAGCTCGGCCAGCGGCGCGTACTCCATGTTGGTCAAACCGGGACCGTGCTCAGCCTCGGGCAGAAACAGGTTCCACAGTCCTTCAGCGCGCGCCTTGGCCTTCAGCTCTTCCATCAATTTAACGGTGGTGTAGGCGTTTCCGGCCTTTTCGTTGGCGCGGATTTCTTCTTCGTAGGCATGTTCGACAGGGAAAATGTGCTCATCCATAAAGGCGGCAACACGCTTCTGCAAATCCAGACCGCGTTCGGTTTGCTGGTACATGGGTGACTCCTGGCTCGGTTCGCTTCCGCCCGACTGGGGCGTCCTGCCAGCCAAAATCTCAATACACAGGTGTATTGTCAATTGTGTATGGAAAGCAATATGACGCTCCCTTCGTCTGACTTATAATGCACACTTCCTCTGCCTAACGAGATTCCTGCAATGCCAGCACCCAGCAAAGCCAACCCGCGTGGCCGCCCAACCGGTCGCGCGGTGCTCAGCAAGCAGGACTGGTTCAACGCGGCTACCGAGGCGATCCTTGAGGGCGGTTTTGACCAGCTTCGGGTAATGCCCCTGGCTAAACGCCTCAAGGTCACGCGCGGCAGCTTTTACTGGCACTTCGATGACCTCGGCAGCTTTACCCATTTGTTTCTGGATCAGTGGCAAGCCCTGCGCATCAAGGGCCTGCGTTACTGGAAGCCCGGCCTGAATCCAGAAATGACCCCCGTGCAGGAAGTCGAGCGGGTGCTGCTGTTGATGTTCGAGGGTCCGGCGGTGGAGTTCAAACGCATGAACGTGGAGTTTGCCATTCGCGACTTTGCCCAGCGTGATGACTATGCCCGCAACATCGTTGCAGCCGTCGACAGCGCAAGGGTAGACCAGACCGCCCTGCTGCTTGAGCCCCTGGTCGCCAGCGGCACCGCGCACGCCATGGCGCTTATTCAGTATTCCACCGTGCTTGGCAGCGTATTGCTGTTTCGCGGCCAGCTAGGCGGCGAACAATCGCTGAAAACCATTCGAACCCATTGGCAGCAGCTGCTGAGCGGTGCTCAAGCTGCAGAGTGAAAGGCCGATAAGCCGGTAGCGGTGGTAAACCTTGCTGCCAGCTAGGCAGCTTGCGCGACGCCATCTATTATGACACTGCGCTTTGATGACAATGTGCCTTCACCTTCCCATTAGTGCCGACAGTCGAACGCGATAGCTCGGCAACGAGCCTTCGTCCGGAGCGGGAGTAAGCCTTGCTGACAGGGTCCTGGTTTTATTACGCCGAACTAAACCCCGGCCCGTTGTTGCACGGTCACCATCACCATTCGTTGATGGTGTTGTCGATCGCGATTGCCATTGCCGCCTCCTGGCTGGCGCTGCAGGTCGCCGGGCTGGCACGTAAGGCTGCCACACGATCAACCCGCAACGGCGCGCTATTGAGCGGTGCTGCAGCTCTAGGCGGCGGTATCTGGGCTATGCACTTCATTGGCATGCTGGCTCATGATATCGGCACTCCGGTGGCCTACGACCCTGTCATTACCCTGCTATCCATTCTGCCCGCCATGGCCGCCTCGCTGATCGCCCTGCTGCTGCTCGCACGCCGG
>Ga0315338_1003463_pt1 | contig 13694 bp, 15 predicted proteins | sample ASW8metaG_FD_204518 | JGI IMG/M metagenome (GOLD analysis project Ga0315338, IMG submission 204518) | Ammonia-oxidizing marine archaeal communities from Monterey Bay, California, United States - ASW #8 | ecosystem: Environmental > Aquatic > Marine > Coastal | place: USA: California | collected... | reverse complement strand
TGAAGGTCTTAGCAGCTCCCTTCGCATCGGGATCGCATCTGTACCGGAAGACGCAGATGGCGCCCTTATTTTGCTTGGTGACATGCCTGAGATTCCAACGCATCTTATTGAGCAAATGCTTACTACATTTTCTCCTGCAGACGGACGCGCAATCTGTGTCGCAACTGCAGGGGGCAAACGCGGCAACCCGGTTCTTTGGGGCCGCCAGTTCTTTGCCGAGATAGAACAAGTCAATGGAGACACTGGAGCAAAGCACCTGATTGGTGCACACGATAGTTTTGTCTGCGAAGTTGAAGCTGACGATGTTGTATTCAACGACGTAGATACACCGGAAGCTCTGGCTGTTCTTAGGCGGCGCGTCAAGAATCCAAACGGATAATCATTCAAATGGATGACCAGCTATATTCAAAACCGCTATTGAAACTGGCTGCGCAAGCAGCAGGCGCTGGCCGTCTTGAGCCCTGCGATGCATCCGGAAGTGCGTATAACCCAATTTGCGGCGACTCCATTAACGTAACACTAATTTTAGATAATCACGGTTCAACCAAACTGGCGCACGAAACGCAGGCTTGTGTGCTAACACAAGCCTCGGCATCCATCCTTGGGGCGTATTTTGTTGGAGATAAACAGGACATCGATGCCTTATATGAGCAAGTATCTGCGATGTTAAAAGGGGGGGAAATACCACCTCCGCCATTTTCGGATTACTTAGCGCTGCTAGGTGCAGCTTCGCACCGTAACCGGCATAAGTGCGTGCTACTTCCGCTCGAGGCCGTGGCAGCCGCGCTGACAAAAAGTTAAAGGGGGAACCTAATATTTAGACTATTATCTGCAATCAGCTAAACATCGCCAGTTCGCGATATAACTTTTGAGACCAAGCCGTAAGCAACGGCATCCTCTGCACTAATCCAAAAATTGCGTTCGGTATCAGCAAGCACTTTCTCGTATGACTGCCCGGTTTCCTTCGCGATGATTTGATTAATGCGCTCTTGCATCTTCAAGATTTCTTCTGCCTCAATAGTGATATCAGAGACCTGCCCTGAAACGCCACCCAAGGGCTGGTGGAGAAGAAAACGGGTATTGGGTAGACAAAATCGGTTTTTCTTTTCCGCGCCAAGAAAAATATGTGCGCCCGCACTTGCAACCCAGCCAGTGCCAATCATCTTCACCTTTGGACCACAGAATCTAATCATGTCGTGGATCGTGTCGCCTGATTCCACGTGGCCACCAGGAGAATTAACGAATACCTTTATGTCTTCGTCACCTTGCTGCGCGTAGGCCAAAAGCTGCGCCGTGACACGCTCGGCAAGTTTCATTGTAACTTCGCCAAAAATTAGAACAGTTCTCGCCTTAAATAAGGCTTCGGCAACTTGCCCATTCAGCTGATGTAAGCGTCCGCTGTTTTTATTTGACTTTTCTTCGTCATCCTCGTCATCCAAGCGCTGCGGTATAAAATCATTCATATGCTCAATCTCCGAAGACCGCATTAACGGGCCAAAACCCTTTTGAAAGCCTTGTGTAGGTGCCTAAGTCCAGCTGTGCAAGATAACTGCTATCACAACCAAAATTGTTGAAAATCCAGCAATCACGAGGCTGATTTTTTGAGTTTGATGCACACTAAGGCCCATAAGCGATGGGGATCTCAGCCGGGCAGACAGCATCAGGATTATTAGCAGCACGAAGATGCCCGAGGCTGCCAGATAATATTGGGGTCTTTTCCACGCTCTAATTGGAAAGTAAGCAGTGGTGCCTAGCCAGAATACACCGTCTACAAATGCTGCGGGGATTAATGCCGCCTCAGAGCGCCATGCGCCACCCTGTACCGGCTGCAGAACAAGGTTCTCTGCTCCGTTAAGACGGAGAATTGACCCATCCGCCTGAATATGAAGAGGCTCTCGACTTGAGGATAGAAAAACGCCCTCATTATTATCGAAACGTGAACGGTAGAGGCCCGCTACCTCCAATGCTTCTGTTGGTGAGGGTTCGGACTTAATCAGGCGAATGGCCGACGGCGTACGCTTTGGAGCGAGTTGGTCAAACAAAAGATTATCAAGACTTTGCCAAAATTTTGGGCTCGCCGATGATGATACTGAAACAAAATAGGCCAGTTGCAACTCAGGAACGAGCACAATACGACTTTGGTAGATCGAATTTCCTAGTGTGATCCCGTCGCGCTGTAATGCACGCCAACCGTTGCGCTCCATTTCCGCAAAACCATATGACCAACCAGGCAGTGCAGGATGTCGTGAATACTGACTGCGCAGCATCAATTGTAGTGTATCCTGAAGCAGGGAACTCTCGCCACCGACTACATCCCCACCCACCAGCACGGTTAAAAACTTGCTCATATCTTCTGCGGTTACGAGGATGCCAAGACCATCTTCAAAATGACTATTTGCCATACCAAGGGGAGAAAGAATTCTTGATGACAAGAACTCTTCATATGCAATGCCTGAAGCTTGCTCTACGGCACGAATCAAAAGAGCCGCACCGTTATCAAGTTGGTGGCTTAAAAGCCGACCAAGCGTTGTACCGCGTAGCTCCGGCTCACCAAGTGCTAATGCAAGGTCTTCTGTCGGGAAGAGACGTGCGGCTTGGGACAATTGTAAGACGGCAGCTGTACCAAACACATCCGATAGTGAGCCCAGCGCAAAAGGCGTATTCTCACCCAAGTCTTCACCAAAAGCTTCAGACATATTTACTCGATCGTGTGATACAATCACCATTGCACCGGTGGAAATATCCTCGCTAGCCATAAGCCCTTCGAACAATCCCCGTGCGTAATCAGTAATTTGCTGGCTCTCGCTGCGAACAACCGGAAGCGTGCCCACCGAAATGCTGCTTGTTGGAGCAGCAATAGGTGGAAGATCGGTTTGCGCTAGAACAGAATTTATAATCCCCGTAGCACCAAAAATTAAAATTATGGCTAACAGAGCATTCCATGCGCGATATTGTTTTGGGGAAAAGGGCGCTATCAATTTACACCTGCAAACTGCATTGAGTCCTCCACTTTTTAAAAAAGACCCAACAATGACTAAAACGCAATATGTGATTTTCCACCTAAAAATCGTACGATTTTCTCAGAGCAAGAAACTTTAGGGATACCACATAAGAATTTCGAGGCTTATGGTTTGCTAACTAATCAAAAATTGAAAGGATTGCGCCCATGAATCTCATAAGATTGATCCTACTTTGTCTTATCTCATCGCTCACCACACAAAACGTGAACGCAACCGAGTTTGTTCCGGATGAAATGCCATTCAACATCCCTTATGGCACTCCTATCACATTGGAAACTGCAAGAATCGCTGCCGAGGCCGCTGCCAATGAAGCGACGCGACGCGGATGGAAGCTTTCTATCGCTGTAGTCTCACCGTCCGGAGACCTCACGTATTATATGAAGATGAACGATACCCAACTCGCCTCTAGCCAGATCTCTGTCCGTAAAGCACGTTCAGCTGCAAGGTTTCGGCGTGCGACGGCCGTATTTCATTTTGCAATGGAAAACGGTCACCCCTATGTCGCGACCCTACATCCCGATGTTGTAGCATCACCAGGCGGAATTCCTATCGTAGTAAATGATAGACTGATAGGCGCAATTGGGTGTTCGGGTGCGACGGGTGCGCAAGACGCTATCGCCTGTCAGGTGGGTATCGAAGCAATAACTGAGTAAATTTTTAGAAAATCAAGGCCGTAATTACCAAACGTAATAGAAGCATCCAGGTGCAGCTAATTTGACGAACCCCGTGAAGTATTCACTATAGGACGTAATAGGAGCTGTGATTACTTTCTATTTACGGAGCTTGTTGATGCCATGCCGCGCCATTTAGATATCAAATTGATTGTGATTATGGTTCTAGGAATAGCAGCATTTGGCCTTGTTATCTTATTGCAGAATTTTGGCCTGAATAATATTCCAGATGAAAACGTTGTCTATATCGATGCTACCGTAGGGGGCATCGATGAGCCTGATTTACCTGAGGCAGAAGAAAGTGCTGCAAACGACGAGGCTAGCGCATTGGAATTAGGCGGCAAGTAAAAGGTCGTTGTCAAAAGCACCCCATGGCTTGCGAGTGTGATAACAATGCCCTTTGGTTAAAAGATACAAGAAGCTAGCAGCATTGCCTGTACTCCATAACGCCCACCAAGCGACCAAGCTGAACGCTTGATGTATTTCATAATTTTAATGCAGTTAACTAAACAAAAATTCGTTACAATGATATTCCTGTAAAAGAGCCAACAAGCAGTCCCGTTGGCACGTAGACAGCACTTCGGGCGCCTGGCAATGGCTTTACATTTTGGTTCCGCTCGCTCAGCGCGGGGGTGGGGTGTATCTCAGAATGGCAAAAGCCATTGGCTATCAGCCACACACCAAGACTGGGTTCAAACTCCATTGCGCAAACAAAAAACGTATTCATCCAATTTGCACTTGAAAGCGCAGGCTTTGTATCCTCTGATTCTCCCCCCCAGCCTGGATAGAAGATAGCTTCAAGGTTGCCCTCTGCATTGTACAAATAGTCGACTGAAATGATGCGGGCGCTGGATATCAACTCAAAGATTGAGAACTTATCTGATCCAGCTCCCTCCCATGGCTCAGGACCAAACACAAAATTTTCATTGCAGGGAGTATTATGCCTGCACTCAAAGGCACTCGGATCTGCTGTAAGCTCGATAAGCGCGCCGATATTCCATGCGCGTACCGCGTTTACCAGGCATTCCGCGGTCCATTCAGCTTCGAATTGGGCAAATTCTTCCGGGCAGAGTTCTAATGTTGTCTCAGAAAACCGAGGTTTCACACTTGCATAGGAAAGAAACGAAAAAACTGACGCAGCCAGCAACACTGCAAGAAATAAATATCTAAACATGATCACACCCCTATCTCGGCGATTTCGTGCAAATATTAGTAAAGGGGAGGAATATCTTCTTTTATTGGCTTAAAAAGGGTTTCACAGTGCCAGAATGATGGCGTCAATGGGGCGGTGCTTCCGACAGGCGCGGCAGTACGGCTGGCCACATATTTTACGGGGTCTCACCAACCCATGCGTTCAAAGGATAAATATTTTGATCTTTGAAGGAGATGTAGAGGTGCAGTTCGCGCAGTATATCCATTCCGATTATCATCTCAGGCAAGCTCATTTGCATGCCGTTCAGATTTTCTCTTCCTGTTGCCCGAAGCAAATTTGGGAAAAGCGTAATTTTAGGTTCAGTGACTACAATGCCGCCAATGTTTAACTCTTGAAACTGCCATGTATAAGTACGGATGAAGCCTGAATTATCCATCCCCACCATCCGGCCATCAGGCTTCCTGACATCAATTCCAAAACGCCGCGCAGCGCTATCAAGATTAAGTATCGAGTATGCAGCGCCGGTATCAATAATTGCTGATACCTCCACATCATCAAGTAATGCAGTTATCGTAACAAACTCTGAATTTGTACGATTAAACGGGATGGCAACTGAGTTCTGTCCAGGTTGGCGACTTGTAGTTTCTAAACATTTGTTCGTTGAAAATAAACGAATGTCATCGTTCACAAAATCAAGCTCTAGTTCATAGTCAGAAAGAAAATCTAGGGCCAGAATCCCAACAGGTTCATTGGCACTCAATTGATAATCAAACCCCGGCAAAATCATGAACCTCATCTCTTTACGGGTGATATCGCCCAAAGTGAAAGTTTCTGCATTGGTCGCGAGGCTCGATGATTCACCGGTAATCGCTGTCATGGTCATTCCAGCATGGACCTGCGGAAGATCCAATTCCACAACTTGATCCATTTCCAGCGCACTGAGCGCACTACCAGTGTCCAGCAGTATCGTTTTTTCCAATACACCTATTTTGACTGGAAGGAGCGGTCGGCCACGATCGTCATAGGCCAATCCATGCTGGCCAAATTGCGATGTAACACAAAGCTCTTGTGCCACGGGTGAATTGATCTGAAATGTGGCGATAAACAAAAAGAAAGTGAATAATCCAAACAGCTTCACGACTGTCCAATCTTCAAGCCTTGAGGCCGTTGCTGCGCCTATTCGTCTGGAGCTGCAATTCGCGGCATCATATATTCTCGATCCTCATCAAGGAATTTTATAGCGTAAAACCCACCACCGGTCCCACCATTTCTGAGAGGGAGAATGAGAAGCTCGACATTGTCACCGGGCTCTAAGGTTTCTCTGTTCCATCCTTCGCGTCGCAAATTGCCAACGCTGGTCATCTCGACCGCCCAGGTCACCGGTTCGGCTTCGCCTTCTTCCTCAACATACACCCAAATCACAACATGTGGATTTGTCCATTGAAATTCACGAACAACACCTGTGATCGTAATTCGGTTGTTTACATCGAACATGCCAAACGAATGATGGGCCAGACTTAGACTGCTTGAGAGCATTGTGACGGTGGAGAGTCCAATGGCTATTAGCGTACGAAAAATCATCTTATTACTCTCCACTAGATTATCTATTGATCATCGGGGTGAATCGGCACAAAGATCGCATATCCGTCCCCATCTATTTGATCGACAAAATTGCCTTCAAGGCAAATGCTCTCGACAATATCCCACTCAGGTCCCCAACCACGCCGAAAAAACATCCGACGAGTTTTGTATGTCTCTGTCAGAATATGAGGCGCGTCAATTTCCATGTCGAAGGCTAAAATATTTGGGCTCAACAGATGAACCCGCTCAACAATGTGCATGTCACCACCATTGGAGACTCCAACGCCTTCAGACAAGGCAATTTCAGCTTCTGGCTTGATGTAGACAGTATCAACAACCAGTGTATTGCCTTCCCAATGACCAATCGAATGACCATGCATAGTCGGATCTATGTCCAGCGGACCAGGGTGTGATCGGCCATCTGTATAGACGCGCCTTAAATTATTGCCGTCTAATTCACCTAGAATCGTTATCCGCCCTGGCGTAAAAAGAAATTCGACTGCATTATGGGTGTGCATCATGAATCCCGGCATGCCCCAAGGGATGCACGTGTTGTGCGCACCACTTGGTCGTCCCTGATTTTCAAATTCAATCTGTCGGTCGACCTCAGCGGAAGTTTCTTCATTCCAGGGCACATCATTTAGATCTGTTTGGCGAATTTGATCTACCCAGTCATTAACCCATATACCGGTCCAGTCAGGGAGATCGGCGAGTGCGGCCCATTCTTCAGGCGCTGGCCCACTTCCAGTTGGTGGCGGCGCTTGGACTTCCGGCCGCGTGACTTGCGCTACACTCGGCAGTACCCCCATGGCCAATACCACCATGAGCACTCCAACAACTAGATTGGCAGCCCTAAGCAAACTCATCCCCGAACCTCCATAAATTTTAGAAAACCAGGCCTTTAGACTACTCTACGATTAGTCCTTATCATTTCGAGCTCCAGTATGTTTCTGGGAGCACCACTATGCAATATTCAAGCATATTCTAAATATTAGCCACAGGTGTAGTCACAATGAAGTTTAAGCATATTGCAACCACGTTTGGCATTGTTCTTGTGCTGTCCCTTCCAGCTACAGCTCATCATTCCCAAACCATGTATGACGGGAACACTGAAATTGAAATAAGGGGTCTAGTCCAAGAATTTGAATGGAGCAATCCACACACCTGGCTTTACGTCACCATCGAAGATGAAAGTGGCGCCCCAAGCCAGTGGGCCTTTGAGAGCAATTCTACGGGGCAATTAAGCCGCGTCGGCTGGACTGCAGATTTAATTAACCCTGGTGATGAAGTTACCATTATTATGCATCCATTAAGAGACGGTACCCGTGGCGGTTCAATTGTTGCAGTCCACTTGCCAGACGGAACAGTTCTTCCAAGCGGAGGCGTGCGTCCCGATCCAGTTGGCGGGAGAGAAGGAAGCAACATATTGCCAGACGGAACAGTTATTCAAATCCCATCTTCTCAAAACTAATAACTTGCTTCTCGCGAAAATTCATTCAGATATTACTAAGATTTCAGCAAACTAATCTTTGATCACTTCGATGAAGTAGTAACCAATTACTGGCGTAAATAATTTTTTAGTTCAAAAATCCGGTGTATCGTCCTGTGGGATTGGCATGACATCGAAGTGGAAATAGGTTTCGTTATTTTCTGCGCAGACCGTTTCGATAATAGGCTGATTGACTCGGCGAAAGCGGCGAATGGCCGACCAGGGTGCGGTAAACGCTCCTTCGTCTTCAATCTGGATGGTAATTTCAAGAACTGATCCATTATCAATCGTACGAATTCGCTCAACAATATGAAGCTTTGTGGAATGGCGCGTTCGATAGTTATCAATGTCAGTGATGTCGTTAAACCCGATCGTGTCTATGACAAGAGTATCTCCTTCATAATGTCCTACGGACTCTCCATACCATGATGGTTCCGGACTATCAGAATGCGCCTGGTTCATCATAACACGGCGCACTTCGTGATTGGGCTCCAGCATCATCCAAACTTCATCCGACGTTTGTAAAAAATAAATCGGTAACACAGGGTTGAGGTGAAAGGATGGGACACCAGGGGGCCAGCAGCGCGTTTTTTGATCAAAAGTTGCAGCGCCTGATAATGCTACTTCATTTTGCGCCGCCAAAGATTCAACCACCCAAGGCTTCAAAATTGGATTACTTATGTCTGCAACACGGAAATTAGCCGCAGCACCCGTGCGGGCCGCCTCGGCATTGTTGATATAGGGATGGTCAGGATGCGAACTAACAGGACCTAGTCCGTCAGCTGGCGGCTCTAGCTCGTTTCCAATTCCAATCCATCCAACATTATTCGAATAAAAATCAGGAATGGTTGTTCCATCCTGGGAATAAGCCGGGAAAGAGGCCGCTATTCCAACAGCAACCACAAGTAATATGCCCGTGTGAGGCTTTAGCTGATTGTTGAATCGGATAGAAGTGAACAGCATAAACATCCCCAATTTGAGTTAGTGGCCTGCCTCAGCCTGAAGTTGCTGATAATACAATGGCAGAAAAGTAGTTAATCGATCTGCTTGTTCATAATGGGAAAAAGCGGCGGGAGTAAGAAACTCAGCCAATACCTCTTCTTCAGATTTACCCTGAGTGATCATATCTAAGACTTCCGCACGCATAGCGACAAAATAACTACGCAGCTCAGTTAAATCCGCAATACCACGACCAACATGAACCACGCCATGTCCTGGCACATATGTGTCTACCTCTTGTTCGCGCCCGATGATGTTGTCGATAACCTCAATCCAACCGCTTCCCGCAGCAAAATTATCATAGGCGGTATCGCCTGGCCCGGTGTGGATCTCAGATTTGAACAAATCACCCATGGTGAATATACGCTTCTCTGGGATGTAGAGAGAAACATCGCTTGTTGAATGTTCTGACCCCTCTTCCGTGATCTCAAAGGTTAGCTCGCCAAATCGTAGCGTAACCTTTTCATCAAATAAGATATCCGGTTGAACGAACTCTGTATTCTGATAGGGCTGATAAATTGGATCACCGGAGTCACGACGCGACTGAAACTCAACCATTTCCTCTTCAGCAATGCTCATAGCCTGTATACGTGAAGCAATGATGGTGGGCTTATCTTCACGGAAATGCCATGCCCCTGTCGAATGATCTCCAGCAGGATGTGAAATAATCAGATAACGGATGGGTAAATCTGTCGTGCGCCGGATCGCTGTAAAAACTTGGTCAGCCGTACGAATATCAGAATCAAAGACCACCACCCCTTCCTCTGTCACTACAAAAACTGAATTACTTGACCCCGTAGGATGCTGCATCACATACACATCTTCCGCTAGCTCACGCAGCTCCAATTGGATGCCTTGCCCCTTTGCAAACGGGACAAAACTCCATCCTGTCACAAGAATAATCCATGCGAATGCCTTCAATAAAAACGTCGAAAATTTTGGTTTCAATCCGCACCCTCCCAGTGACAACAGGTTAATTTGACCTGAAATAGAGCCCCACAACGATTTCAGTTCCTGTAGTGCGACCGCCAAACTATATATCAAGAAGCCAACGCCTCTTATTATCATAGAAAATTGAGTGGCGCATGGCGTAGGACCAATTGGAAAAATCAGCTATAGAGTCTCTGAGTATTCAGGAGATCGTGTTTTGAGATCACAAAAATTTTGGGCTGCGGCGGTTATTGCAATTGGTCTCACAGTGCCGGCAATGGCGCATCACTCTCACGCAATGTACGAACCTGACACCCGGATTACCCTGCAGGGGACCGTAAAGGAGTTCCAGTGGGTCAACCCTCATAGTTGGCTTTATCTTTTTGTTACAAATGAGGCGGGAGAGACTGAGGAGTGGGCATTAGAAGCGCGCGCGCCGTTTCGTCTCGCAGAACAAGGATGGGTGCCTGGCCTAATACAACCAGGCGACGAAATAACAGTTACGGTCTTACCCCTGAGGCGGGGAGCACGCGGAGGGTTGCTTGGTATAGTGCGGATGGCGGACGGACGAGAGTTCCTCGATGAGTTTTAGTAATCTGGACGATTATTGAGCTTGTTGTTCAAGTAGCTGCTGCGCTTCCTCAAAAGCACGCTGCCGCGCTTCACGATCTGCGTTAACGCCGGTTGGTCGCGTACCATCGGCATGGACCAAACCCATGGATTGCTGAAACTGTGAGGGCGGAACAGAACCGGACGGAACACTCCCTTCGGCAATGAAGAGGCTCTCGCGGAAAAACACTATAGTTGCGAGCACTTCCCGCCCATCAGCGCGCGCAATATAGAATTGAGGGCCGTAAACCTCATCCAGATCATTAAACACTTCATATATGACTTCGCCACTGGCACGCATAGCATCTGCAGCCTGTAAAACAGCGATATGCTGCTCGCCCTGGAGCGACGAGAAATCAACGACCGTTACTTTGTACTGGGCACCATCTTCTTCGGCATAAAATGTCTGAGCAGAAAGAGGTTCACCTGTCGGTGATGTGTACTCTACAACGTCTATGGCTGGTTCAACTGGGAAGTTAATATTAAAACCGGTTTCTACATGTTCAAATTCAACCCAATCTTGCGCTACTGCACTGCCTGACATTAACAAAAATAAAGCAAATGTAGCGTAGACATAACTTGCGACAAAAAAACGCATACCCAGACCCCGTAATATGTATGCTGAAGATTGACATACTGACCATAGATTAGGTAGCACGCAGCCCTAAAAATTACACAAACATTGAGAAAATTAAATTATGTTTAGAATGCTGGTGATTTCAGCTGCCTCACTATTCTGTCTGTTTGCACTCATGGCTGGAAAACCAGCGATTGCACAAGTTGAAGAAGTTGTAGTTTTCGGTCGCGCCGAAGAGCAGATCGGAATTGCTGTGAGCGCAAGCGAGGGTACTGTTGGCGGATCTGACCTCCTCGTCCGCCCTTTATTACGGGTGGCAGAATTGCTGGAGTTTGTACCGGGTATGATTGCTGGTCAGCATTCTGGGACAGGTAAAGCAAATCAATATTTTTTACGCGGCTTCAATCTTGATCATGGTTCAGATTTCACGACCTACATTGACGATGTACAGATGAATTTTCGCTCTCACGGCCACGGACATGGCTATCTCGACTTGAACGGCCTCATTCCAGAGATCATTGATCGTCAGGAATATCGCAAAGGGCCTTATCGCGCTGATGGCAGCGACTTTGCGTTAGCTGGAGCCACCCACATGTTCACGCTGGACCGTTATGACGAAAGCTGGATGGCAGGTGAAGTCGGAACCCACGGATGGCGACGGCTAGCGAGTGGTGGAACATTTGATGCCGGCGCGGGTGACCTTACCTTGGTCGGTCAATGGAAAACCTATAACGGGCCATGGCAACAAGCCGAGGATCTCGCCCATTATTCTAGTTTTGCAAAATACACCCAGCAACTGCCCTTCGGCCTTTTTGATATTACAATGCATGGCTATCACGCCACTTGGCTTCCCACAGAGCAAATTCCAGAACGTGCTGTTGGCTCATCAATTTGTGCCAATAAATTCTGTTCCTTAGATCCAACCGCTACTGGTGAGACAACACGGTTTATCAGTTCAGCTAGAGCTCAAGGAGATACATGGCGCGCCAGTGTATTCGCGCAATATTATGATTGGACGATGTTTTCGAATCCCACCTACTTCAATGCCGATGGTACCAGCGCACAAATCAAGCAATTTGACTCACGTTGGAGTTTTGGAATGAAGGCGGAAAAAACTTTTATAATTAATCCTGATATTGAAGTGAGAATTGGAACGGAGGACCGCTACGACGCAATCAGCAGCGTAGGTGTTCACGAAACCTCCGATCGTGCCTTCGTCAATTCTCTTGGTGACTTTGAAGTATACGAAGGATCTTTATCTGCTTTTAGCGAAACAACTTGGACGCCGATCAACCGCCTTCGCCTAATGGGTGGGCTACGTGGTGATGTTTATGACTTTAACGTAAACGCAATCGATGCAGCAGCGTATAAAGGAAACGACAGCGACTCTATGTTCTCGTTAAAGGCATTGGCAGCCTACCAGGTTAGTGACCAAATCGAAGTTTACGCCAATTGGGGGCAGGGCTTTCACACTAATGATGCACGTGGCGTGGTCCACCCTACCAATCCGGTTCCAGGCCTCGTGCGCGGCAGTGGAAAAGAAGTTGGCACCCGCTTTCAAACTAACAATTTTCAGTTCACAGCGACTTACTGGTGGCTCGACCTTGATAGTGAATTGAAGTTTATCGGTGACTCAAACTCAGTTGAACCGGCAGAGGCATCAAGGCGCGACGGGCTTGAGCTCGTGGCATTTTGGCGACCCTATGAGTGGCTCGCTATTGATGGCAATTTCACGATTAGCAATGCGGAATATCTCAATAGCCCTAATGGAAAACATGTTCCAGGCGGATTTGAAAATGCAGGGCATATTGGATTCTCTGTCATTAAGAATTTTTGGGAGAGTAGCCTACGCGTGCGCCATCTTGGTCCCTATCCGCTTGTTGAAGACAATTCAGTTAGGGAAGATGGCAGCACCACCGTTAACTTACGAACGGCATGGAAGCCCACCAGTTGGGAAATCTACTTTGAAGTTCTAAATATTTTTGACACCCGAGATGAAGATATCGCCTATTTTTATGAATCTTATTTGCCAGCTTTTGATGCTGCACCTATGGATGGGCGGGTCAGCCGTGTCGTCGAGCCACTTACCTTCAGGATAGGCGCTAAGTACCTTTTTTAATAAGCATAAATATTGATCACAGGGCGCTTGGTTATTCGCTATAGACGACCTGCTTGAGCTCTTCGACAAGCTCTGGAGGCTGATCAAGCACTGCACGCATCATAGTTTGCACTTCGCTACCCTCAGTCAGTAAAATGGGAATGTTCAAGGATGTGGCTTGCGCAAGCAATTCCGGATCATTAGCAGCACGAGCAAACGCATTACGTAAAAAAAGCAGTCGGTCTTGTGGAATTTCTGGTGGACCAACAGTTAGCCGGCCAAGATCTCCAACGGTTTCAACAAGATTAAGCAAACTCAAATCAGAGGCGCTTGACACTAACTCTCGTGCTTGGGGTACACCAGGCAATTGGCTTTCTCCGCCAGATATAGAAAGGACATATTTTCCATCTCCACGCGCTACAAATTCCTCATGTGAACTTGCAGCATTTAACGTGCCTGAAATTTCTCCACGCAACATACTGAGCTGTGTGTCACCGCCAAGCATGCCTGAGATGATTCGTACATTTAATCCTAGCGCAGCCTCTAATATCTTGGTCTCAACATAGG
>Ga0315338_1003461_pt1 | contig 13700 bp, 12 predicted proteins | sample ASW8metaG_FD_204518 | JGI IMG/M metagenome (GOLD analysis project Ga0315338, IMG submission 204518) | Ammonia-oxidizing marine archaeal communities from Monterey Bay, California, United States - ASW #8 | ecosystem: Environmental > Aquatic > Marine > Coastal | place: USA: California | collected... | reverse complement strand
TTAGCAACGAAAGTTCTGGAATTGCAGGACAACTAACTATGTTAACACCAGTATCAATGCCACTAATTTGTCCTGTAATACAACCAGGAACAGCTCCCCAATTCAAGAACATATTCATTGCTTGCCTATTTGAAAATTCAAAAAATTGTCCAGTTACAGCGACTTCGGCAAAAAAGACGATCACATTGATGATGATTAACGCAATAGTAAGTGTTGGTTTGAATCCAGGAGGGTGTGGATTTTCATCTTTTAGTGGAAGCATATTATACCATGAAAATTATTGATAATAAATTATATTATTAGTAGAAAGGATGACTTAGATATGAATAATAAAAAAAACAATATACCATTTTTCAAACCACATATTTCTAAAGACGATAAAAAAATTATTATGAAGAGTTTGGATAGAGATATTCTTACAAATGGGCAAATTACTGAAGAATTTGAAAAAAAATATGCAAAATACACTAAGAGTAGATATGCCATAGCTGTATCAAATGCCACATCAGCACTACATCTATCACTCATGTCATTAGGAATTAAAGAAGGCGATGAAGTTATTGTGCCAGATTTAACTTTTATTGCAACTGCAAATTCCGTATTAATGGTAAATGCTACACCTGTGTTAGTAGATGTAAATCTTGACGATGGTAACATAAGCACTAAATCTATAGAAAAAAGTATCACAAAAAAAACAAAGGCAATAATACCTGTCCATCTTTATGGAAAATCATGTGACATGTATAATATTAATAAAATTGCAAAAAAAAATAATTTATACATAGTCGAGGATTGTGCACATGCAATTGGTGCAAAATTCAAAAATAAACATGTAGGAACATTTGGTAATACTGGTTGCTTTAGTTTCTATCCTACAAAAAACATTACTACATTTGAGGGTGGTATGATAATAACAAACTCAAAAAAAATAAATGATAATATCAGAATTACCAGAAACCATGGAATTAATCGAACATTACGAGATAGATATTCGTCTACATACCCATGGGACTATGATATTAAACAACAAGGTTACAACTATAGGATGGATGAGGTTAGATCATCGCTTGGAATAAATCAATTAAAAAGAATAGAGAAAATAAATAATGCCAGACGCAGGGCATTTAGATATTATTACGATAAACTTTCAACTATTGACGGAATAATTTTACCAAATAATATAAATCTAAAAGAAAATTCATGCCATCTCTTTGTAATTGGTATTAACAAATCTAAGTTTGGATTGGGTCGAAATGATGTTCACAAAAAATTATTAAGAAAAGGAATTAGTACTTCAATACATTACAAACCACTTCAATTTTTTACATTATTCAAGAAAAAATCAAAAATATATGATAAACTAACTAATTCTGCAAAATTATATCGGGAAATACTTTCTTTGCCATTTTATACTACAATTAGTCATAAAGAGCAAGATAATGTAATAAATGAATTAAAATCAATTAAAAATTATTAAAGGAATGCTTCAATGCACCAAAATACCTTTGAGGTGTTCCAATGTCAAACCATTTCTGTTTTATCTTCATAGCTGTAATCTTTTCATCATTATCTATCATGGTTTTAATTGCATCTGTTACTTGTAATTCACTATTATATCCATGATTTGTTCTTTTTAATGCATCAAAAATAACAGGTTTAAATGCATACACTGGAAGAATCACTAAATTACTTTTTGGTTTCTTTGGTTTTTCTTCAACATCAAATACTATGTTTTGACCATTTTGCTTTTTTACTTGTGCAATACCATATCCATCAAGAAGTCTTTTAGATTCAAGAAGTAGATTGCATGTAATTCTCTTATCTGTTTTAAATGATTTTACAAATTTTGAAAGAAATTGATAATTTGGAAAATATGTATCTCCTGCATGTAGCAAAAAATCATCATTGCCCACAAATTTTTTTGCGGATAATAATGCATGACCAAACCCCATTGGTGTTTTTTGACTTACCCAAATAATTTCACAGTTATCTATTCTCTTGTATAACTTTGATAATGTTTTTAGAAATCTTTTATCATGATAATGACTTCTTTTCTTAAGAATATTGACAAACTGTTCATCATTTGTTAAATGGTTTTTTATTGTTTGCTTGTAACTTGAATTTATTATGATACAGAATTTTCTGAATCCATTTTCATATAGATTATCAAAAATGATTTCAACTAGTGGTTTAAGTAAGGGATCAGAATCATACTTTGATTTAGTATAAAGTGGTAACATTGTCTTAGGTATAGTTTTTGTAATTGTTGCTTCTCTTGTACCTAATCCGCCAGTTGTAATGACAACAGTTTTCATTTATCTACACCAATCTACTATTATAAAATGCTTAAAACTATCTAGTATGTTTAATTTTTTCATTCTATATCACAAATTAAGTATCTCTTTTGCTATTCTACTTGATCCTAATCCATCTACCAGATTTTGATTTGTTTTTAGGCAAGCTTTAGTCTTTCTGAGATTTCTAACAATATTCTGAACTTTTCTAAGTATTGATTTATTGTTCAAGCCTAAATTTAATCCAATTTGGCGTTTTTGCCATTCTTTTGCTGTTGCTAATTGATGTTCATACTGGCATATCATTGCAAATGGTCTTTTCATACGAGCAAATTCATATGTTGTAATTCCTCCTGCACAAAAACCAAATTTTGATTGGCCTATTTCTTTTCTCATATTTTGTGTCTTCTGAATTACAGAAAGATGCTTCTTATGTTTCTGAATTAATTGAGTTATTTCCTTAGTTTTTTTAGTTGATGGACCAAGTATAATTTTTATTTTGAGTTTATCAAGATGGTCTTCTAATGCTTTTAATAGCATTGAAATTATATTAGAAGAATCAAATCCACCAAATGTTACCAGTATATCAGATTTTTTTTCATATGAGAATTTGTTGTTTAGATATCTATGATCAAGGATCTGATATTTAGGTCCAAGTAAACATTTTATACCATATTTATTTTGAATAATTTTATTTTTGTAACCAATAAATCCATTAACGATAATGTTGGCATCATATTGAATATTTCGTAAGTCTGAAATAACTACAACCTTTGTAATTTCTTTTAGTGCTTTGATGTATCTATTTGTTAATCCATATCTATCAACAACTACAATATCAATTTGATTTTTTTTTACAAAATTTACTGTCTTTTTTATATCAAGACTTTCGCTGATTCCTGGTTTTAGTTTGATTGTTTTAAAATTATTTTCTTTCAATACTGATGATACAGACCCATAATCTTCTATCAAAAATATAATGTCATGTGAAGTTAATTGCCTACTCAAATTAATGCACCTGTAAATATGCCCAAAACCTAATTCTTTCTTATAAGTTCTACCTCCAGAAGTTCTAAATAGAATTTTCATTAGTATATCAATTAATTGGAATTATCTTAGTTTTTTTGCAGGACTTCCAATCCATATTTCGTTTGGAGGTATATCACAATTAACTAAACTGTTTGCACCGACTGTGGCATTTTTACCAATCAGTACATCAGGGAAAATTACTGAATTAGAGCCTATCTTACATCCTTCTTCTAAAATTATTCTTCCCTTTTTACCATCAATTGTTGAATTACTCATAATTGTACAATTCCAACCTATTTTGACATTATCTCCAATACTCACATCATGTTTAGCATCAATTGCTGTAAAAGAGCCAATTTCTACTTGTTTGCCTATTTTGAAATTTTCTTTATGTGTTACTCTCCAAAACCATTGTGTCATACCAAATTCATCAAAAATGGGTTCGCTCCATTTTTCACTCATATCTGTAAATTATTATTTTGAATTTTAAACATTACGTGCTATAGATCAGAGCTAAATTTCAGAAAAACACTCAAAGTGTTTGTATAAATTATAATTAAAGATTTTAAAGATCAAAACATCGATAATATCGTGAATATTAAAAAAATCTTTGATCTATCTGGTCGTACTGTTATACTCACTGGTGCTGCTGGATTGTTAGGTTCAGAATATGCTAAGGGTCTTAGTCAGGCAGGTGCTAATGTAGTTTTAGCAGATCTAAATTTGGTAAAATGTAAGAAACTAGCAAAAAACTTGGAACATGAGTTTAATGTTTTTCCGATGGCAATCAAGGTCGATGTGACCGACCCTAAATCCATAAATAAGATGGTGTCTAAAGTAATGAAAAAATTTTCGAGGATAGACGTTCTTATAAATAATGCAATATTTGCTGAGACAGGAAAAATAAAGGGAAGTAAAGTATCATTTGAAAATTATCCACTTACAATGTGGAAAAAAGGTCTTGATGTTAATTTAACAGGAATGTTTCTGTCTAGTCAACAAATTGGAAAGGTTATGGTGAAACAAAAACATGGAATAATTATTAACATCAGTTCAATCTATGGACTCGTTGGTCCTGATCAAAGAATCTATGGAAAAAGTAAAATTACTAAATCAGCTATGTATGCAGTAACAAAGGGTGCAGTTCCTAATTTGACTAGGTATATGGCATCGTATTGGAATAGAACTGGTATTAGAGTCAATACACTGTCGTTAGGTGGTGTAGAGGAAGATCAAGACCCAACATTCAAAAAAAATTATTCGTATAAAACTACTGTAGGTAGAATGGCAAAAAAGGATGAATATGTTGGTGCATTATTATTTTTATCATCAGATGCTTCATCATATATGACTGGATCGAATTTAGTTATAGATGGTGGTTGGACTGCGTGGTGATACAACCTGGATATTCTAGAAATTAATGGAAAACGAATTGGACCGCAATATCCTACTTATTTTATTGCCGAAGCCGGGTTAAATCATAATGGAAAAATTGAATTAGCAAAAAAGATGGTAGATGAAGCATATAATGCTGGTACTGATGCGATTAAATTCCAGACATACAAATCTGAAAATTTTTTAGTCTCTTCTAGTCAATATTTTGATTTCTTTAAGGATGTTGAATTATCGTTTGAAGAATTTAAAGAAATTAAAGATCATGCTGATAATATAGGAATAACATTCTTATCAACTCCTTTTGATTTTGAGAGTGCAGATTATTTAAAAAAAATCGGTGTTCCAGCTTTTAAAATTGCATCGTCTGATTTAACAAATTTACCACTAATTAGTCATATTGGAAAGATGGATCTACCTATGATCATCTCTACAGGATTAGCAACAATGGAAGAAGTCAAAGAAGCAATTAATGTGTGTAATTCTTTAGGGAATAGTAAAATTGCAATTCTTCATTGTGTAGCAGATTATCCTGCTAATCCTGAAGAAACAAATCTATCTGCAATTAATATTTTAAGAACAACATTCGATGTTCCTGTTGGCTATTCTGATAATGGTGAATCATTATTTGTGGATGAAGTAGCAGTAAGTTTAGGTGCAAATATTCTAGAAAAGCATTTCACATTAGATAAAAATATGAAAGGACCAGATCATTCATTTTCGATTATACCAAATGATCTAAAGTCATTGATTTCAAAACTTAGATTAATTGAAAAAATTAAAGGAAACGGAGAAAAAATACCAAATAAATCCGAGATTGAAAATAAAATTGCCATAAGGAAATCAATTACTTGTTTAAAACTTATCAAAAGTGGTGAAATCTTCTCTTCTGATAATATCGCTCTAAAAAGACCAGGAAATGGAATAGAACCAAAATTTTGGAATAAAATTATTGATAAAAAGTCAAATCGTGACATACAAAAAGATGAATTAATAAAATGGGAAGATGTCGCATAAAAAAATGAACTCCATCTGTTTGATATGTGCTAGAGGAGGATCAAAAGGCGTTCCAAATAAAAATACAAGAATTATTAATAAAAAACCATTGATTGCTCATACAATAGAAAAAGCAATTGATTCTAAATTATTTGAACATGTAATTGTATCAACTGAAGATAAAAAGATCACTAGAATATCTAAGGAATATGGTGCAGAAATACCATTTGTTAGACCAACAAGACTAGCTAATAACACTACTTCTGTTGGGGATGTTTTTCTTCATGCAGTTAAAAAATTACAATACTTAGGATATGACTTCGATACATTCGTAAATCTAGATTGTACAGTACCGTTTATTAGAATTAAGGACATTGCTGGAAGTATTAATTTATTGGTCAGAAAAAAACCTGATGCTGTTTATGGTGTATACCCTCAACATTTGAATCCATATTTCAACATGATGGAATTAAATTCACATGGATTTCTAACTATAAGTAAAAAATTAACTAAAAGACCAAGAAGTAGACAGGAAGCACCAATAGTTTACCAACTAAATGGTTTATTCACTTATAATACAAAAAAATTCTTAAAATTTGGAAATCCAATAATGCCAAAAGCACTTCCTTATGAAATTCCTTTTCAAAATGGTTTTATGATAGACACTGAAATTGAATTTAAAATTGCAGAATCAATGTTTAAATTAAAACTGGATAAATAATCAGTCTCTCTTAATAGTTACAATTCTCTTCAATTTAGATGATTTTATAATTGCTAATGCAATCTTTAACATATAACTTCCTTGAGATATATCATTAATTGATTTTGCTTCTTTATTTACACAGTCAAAAAAATGTTTTAATTCTTTTTCATACATATCATTACGTTTATAATTTTTTATTTTTAATTTTGTATTCCATTTCTGATTTTTCAAATTAAATACTTTGACCTCATTACTTTGTGAGTCCCAGTAGATAGTACCATTTGTACCTATAATCTTACAAGAACGTATTTCGGGTTTTTGAAAATAATCTAAATGAACCTCACCTATGATGTTATTTTGAAATCGTAGAACAATTGCAGAAAGATCATGAGTTTTAATTTTCAAATCACTAAATTTTCCTGTAATGGAAAAAACTTCTTTGATCTTTCCAAAAAACCAATATAAATAATCCAATTCATGTATGCATGTTAACACAACACCTCCACCTAAATTATCTCTAGCTGCATAACCCTTTGAATAATCTTCGTCTGGATGCCAGTCTGGTAGATATGCACCACATTCTACTTTAACTGAAATAACTTTTCCAATTGCTTCCTTTTCAAGTAATAATTTTATTTTCTTAATACAGCTATGAAATCGTAAATTACATCCCATTAATGTAATCAATCTTTTTCTTTTCACTATATTCAAAAGTTGATCAACAGACTTCATAGAGTTTGAAAGTGGTTTTTCCAGAAATAAATCCAATCCTGCTTTTGCTAATTTGATAGCGATTGGAACATGATATGCAGTTTCATTAGTAATAAATCCAATATCAGGCTTCTCAGCAAGACATTTTTCCAAAGTGTTGAAAATCTTGATATTTTTTTTCTTTAACGAATTTAGATCCTTTCTTTTAGTTAATATTATGACTTCAGAGTTTGTTTTAGAAATAATATTCTCCATATGTCGTTTTCCAATAGAACCTAAACCTACAATCAAAATTTTCAAATTACTATCTAGAAATCCATGTGATAAATAGAACTTACTGTTAATTTTGATGATCAAAAAATTATGGAATGTACTATTAGCTATCAATTCATTACAAGATTTTATTAATATTAATAATTAGAGTTCAATATTGAAAATATTAGTTACAGGTGGACTGGGATTTATTGGTAGTAATTTCATATTACATGTTCTAAGAAACACAGTGCATGAGATTATTAATATTGATGCAGAATTTTATGGTTCAAATCATCTTAATTTATCAGAAATAGAAAATTCAAAAAAATATACTTTCGTTAAAGGTAATATTACTGATAGAGAATTAATGGATGATCTGATTTCTAAATGTGATTGTATTGTAAATTTTGCAGCTGAAAGTCATGTTGATCGTAGTATTTCTGATGCAAATCCATTTTTGGTATCAAATGTAATGGGTACCTTTACAATATTAGATATACTAAAGAACAAAAAGAAAAGATTACTGCATATTTCTACGGATGAAGTGTTTGGTACTATTTTAACAGGTAGTGCAACAGAAGAAAGTCGTTTTAATCCTTCAAGCCCATATGCGGCAACAAAAGCATCGGCAGAACTATTGATCAACTCATATTTTGTCACATATGGTTTGGATGTTGTGATTACTAGATGCACAAATAATTATGGACCACATCAATTTGCTGAAAAATTAATTCCTAAAACAATTGGATTATGTAAACAGGATAGAAAAATTCCAATCTATGGTACTGGTAAAAGCATAAGAGATTGGATACATGTTCAAGATCATTGTGAAGCCATTATGTTAGTATTAGAAAAAGGAAAATCTGGTGAATCTTATAATATTTCAGCATCAAATGAAATTGATAATGTAACAATAGTAAAGAGTATTCTTACATTATTAGAAAAACCAGAAAATCGATTACAGTTTGGTGAGAAAAGACCTGGTGAAGATTTAAGATATAGTCTGAACTCATCAAAAATTCGTAAGGAACTGGACTGGAAACCTAAAATTAATTTTGATGAGGGGTTGGAAAAAACAATTGAGTGGTATATGTCTAATGATGATTGGTGGAAGAATATCTCTCAAGAGACATTCAGTAGTACGCCGTGGAAAAGTAATAATTAATATGATTTTAAGATTTTTGCAAAGTTTTCGGATGCATGACCAGGATTATACATGAATTCGTTGATGAAATTATCTGCATTTTTAATTAAAGTGGTTTGGAAGTCCTTATCAAATAACATCTTTTCCAAATTCTTCTCTATATCAGATTGATCATTAATTGTATGAACTGCGTTTCTTTCAATATGCTTGAATTTGTATATTTCTTCATTGCAATAAATATTCATGGTAGGCTTTCCTAAAATCATAGATTCTAAAAGCATTGTTGACGTAGCAAAATTTTCAGGTGAAATAACAACTACAAAATCAGTACTATTTATGATATCAATTACAGGTGTGGACACATAAACTGGAATAGTATTATCTAATTCTTTAATTAATGATTTTATTTCTTCATTGTGTTTTAATTGTATTGTATGTAGTTTAACAATAATTTTTAATTCACTAAATTTGTTTATTGTTGACAATATTTTTTTAATGACTTCGTTTGTTCTTAATCTCAATTCTGTACTAGATAAACCACTAATATTGGTAATTGGATCAAGAGCTAAAAGTAAAGTTTTCTGATCTTTTACATCTTTTTTTCTTCTAGCAGCAAAATAATCATCATGCCTTGGGCTCCCAGAGACAATTATTCTATTTGGCTCAATGTTAAACTCGTTACACAACCATTCTTTTCTATATTGCCCCCAAACTGAGAGTTTATCTTTAAAATGGACATAATCAAGATTATCAAAGTTTTTTGTTTCGCTAGATCTTTCAACAAAACCATGTTGAAGTACAATTGATGGGATATGGTTTTTGTTGTATTCAAGAAATGCCTTTTCTGTCTCGCCTATATCATTTAAAGAAGCGATACAACGTACATTATGATTCTCAAATAATTTTTTTACACTCAAGATTAATTGAATAAAATTAGGTATCTTCTTCTGATAGTCTATTTTCATATCATCTTTGATTATATCCCAAAAACTACAGTTTTCAATTTGAAATAGATTCTCAAAAAAATCGGTGTTCTGCCAAAATCTTTCAATTTTAGTTGAATATTCTTCTGTAATTATAGGAATTCTTTGTTGCTGTTCTTTTTCCAAGAAATTATCAAAATTTACTACTTTACACTTTGATTTTGCTACAATATCTAGTGCTTTTTTACTCCATACTGCTGATCGCCTTTGATTAACTAAAACTACATTTCCATCATAATCATGCATTTGCAGTAAAAGATTTGAAAAGTTTTCTGGATTAAATTCTAAAAGGACAATAGATTTTTCTTTTGAATTATTGTCTAACCAAAAATTATAAAATAATCCTGAAATTGACTCAACGGATTTTTTTAACTTCAAATAATGATTTTTTGACAAATTAAATGAAACTGGAATTTTACCTATATTGTATTTAATTGCAATTGTATCCCAAAAAAATTTCTTTTTAATTTTATTTTCAAAAAACTCAGTTTCAATTTTTTTATTTTTTATAACTGAGTTGACTAATTTCTCAAATTGGTTAGTTGTGATTATTTTTGTTGGTTTTTCTTTTTCGACAACTTTTTTTATTAATATTAGATTTAGTAAAAGAGGCATTAAATATGAATGAAATTCATGTGTATCAGATAATTTTAATAAATTTACACCCTCAAATTCTAAATCGTTTGAGTCAACATGAGAATGCCATGTTCTAAACTTAAGTATATTATTAAATAATTGTAATCGTTCTTCATGATTTAGTAAATCATCAGCTACTTCATGTTCAATTTTTTTTATTTTAAGAGTTTCATGAGTTTCTAATTCAAATGAATATATTTTTGATGTGTTATCTTTTAAAATTTTTTTTGGAATTACTTCGAGATCAGAAACATCAGATACAAGAATTATTTTAGAATTCAATAGTATGATGTTTCTGATTCTATTGTAATTATTTAATCATTCTTAGCTTTGTTACTTGATAATTGGAGAAGGAATTGGTATAACAAACTTGCCTCCATTATTCCTAAATTCCTTTTCTTTTTCTAGAATTTCATGTTCATAATTCCAAGCTAATAACAATGCAGTACTAGCAACTCCTTTTTTCATTACATTATCAGGTGACACTATTGGAATATGCGTACCAGGCGTAAATTTACCTTGTTTAATTGGCGTCGTATCAATAATGAATTCAAGGATACTATTATCAATATTACAATAATTTAGTAAAACATTTCCTTTAGCAGGTGCCCCATATCCAAAAATTAATTTTCCTTCTTTTTTTAAATCTACTAAAACTTGTTTTAGGTCTTTTTTTAATTTGCTGATTTTTACAGAAAACATTTTGTATGCATCTATTTTTTCAAGTCCAAATTCATGTTCGTCGTTAATCATTTTTTTAACTGAATTCTTTATTTGAAAATTATTTTTTCCTGAAACAAAAACCCTTATGCTTCCTCCATGCACGCGTTGTTTTTGTACGTCAAAAATTTCTAATCCGAACTGTTCTATCAAATTAACTAATGGTAATAATGAAAAATAAGAAAGGTGTTCATGATATACTGTGTCAAACTCCAAGTTTTTAATAAGCTCAATCAAATATGGTACTTCAAAAATAAATACACCTGTCTTACCAATCAAAACTTTTATTCCTTCCATAAGATTATGTAGTTTTTCTATGTGACCAATTACATTATTTGCAACTATTACAGATGGAGTTCTAGACTTGGTTATCTGTTTAGCAACCTCTAATGAAAAAAATTCATTCAAAGTATCTATATTCAGATCATTGGAAAGTTTGGCTAAATTTGTTGCAGGTTCAATACCTAGAACAGATACTCCTAATTTCTTAAATTCTTTCAATAATGATCCATCATTACTTCCTATTTCAACAACAAGTGGATTGGTATCATTTTTTAGAAATTCATCAAAAACACTTTTTGCATATTTTCCAAAATGTGATACAATGGGTTTACTTGCACTAGTCATGTATAGATAATGTTGGAAAAGATGTTCCTTACTCACTATATCTAATAATTGAACCAAGAAGCAATCACTACACCAGAATAATCTTAGAGGAAATTTTAATTCAGTATCGTTTAGTTGGTTTTTTTCAATCAGTGAATTTGCTGGTGGCTGACTGCCTAGATCTAGTATTAATCTTAAATTTTCACCTAAACATATTCTACATTTTTTTTCAAGAGTGTAATTTTTCATAATATTTCACAAATTTCTTAAAATTTTTGATTATTAAGGTTCTCTTACAATTTTATTGTAACCCGTCATATCACACAGAAATCTCAATAGCTTTTCAAATCTTTTATTTACATTAGAATCATTTGCCTCAGGAGGTACTCTTACAATACCACAAAATGAAGTCATAATTTCATTATCACTAATCTTTCTTTTTTGATCAATCATTGCATGTTCTTTTCTAATATGACTACCAAGTTTTAAAATTGAGCCATAACTTTGTAGTTTCTTTAACAAAATTCCTTTTGATGTGAAAAAGGCTAACATAGCAAGCTCAATTACAAATAAAGAAGGAAGTAATCGGAATAATGTTTTTGTTGAATAGTTTTTTAAGAGAACAAGCCATCTGTTCCTTTCAAGTAAATAAAATACTTCTGGGCTCCATTTCCAATGAGCACTACCGTGATGATGAATAATTGTTTCTGGAACATAATATGACTTATATCCAAAAATTCTTGCTCTCCATCCTAGATCTAATTCTTCATGATATGCAAAGAAAGTTGGATCGAATAAACCAATTTCATCAAATATTTTTCTTGAACAAAACATACATGTTCCTGAAGCATAACTAATTTCTTCTTGTGTGTTATACTGACCATTATCCTTTACTCCTTTATCTCTTGCAAATCCAAAGCCAAAAATATTGATCATGCATCCAGTGCCATCGATAACAGTTGGATCTTTAAATTTCAGAGATTTTGGTTGGTAAAGTGCATTACCAGTTTTTTCATAAGCCTTAAAAAAATTATCTAACCAATTAGGCATAACCACTAGATCATTATTTAATAGAACAACAAACTCTCCTGATGCATTTTTAATTCCAATATTAAGACCGCCTGGAACACCGACGTTCCTCTCGTTTAGAATGAATTTTATTTCTGGGTATTTCTCTGAAAAAAAAATTCCGCTTTTATCAGGCGAGTTGTTATCTACAACTATAATTTCGTATGGTGTGTGTGTTTCTCGAACAATTGATTCTATGCATGGCTGTAGAAAATTTTTTCCATTATAATTCAGAATGATTATTGAAGTAAGATCTGACTGCGTTTTCAATTATGCTATCTAGTTTTAGCAGATATATGATTTTATAAGAATGCGGATCAAATTATATTACTGCCCTTAGCAGATATATGATTTTATAGTAATGAATAATGTTTCAGAGTAGGAATTTATGAAAACTGGATATGATAATATAACAAAGAAAGTAGAAGATATGTACAAAAAATATCCATATCCATCACCATCAACTGACCCAAATCAGACTAATGAGTTACTGAATCTTTTAAAAATTTTTGAATTGGAAAGTAGAATTAAGTTAGAAGGCAAGAAAATACTGGATGCTGGTACAGGCACAGGTCATAGGATTACAAATGTTGCAGAATTTTATAACAAATGTAATTTTGTTGGTATAGACATATCTAAACAGTCTTTAGATATTGCAAATAAATTAAAAAAACAAAAGAAAATTCAGAATATTGAATTTGATAAAATAAATCTAATGGCGTTTTATCCATCGCACAAGATTGGAAAATTTGATATTGTATTATGCATGGGCGTACTACATCATCTATCAAATCCATCTAAGGGTCTGAGTAATATCACAACCAGATTACAAAATGATGGTTCAATTTTTTTATATCTTTATGGTAAATTAGGGGGACATAAGCGGATGTTAAACAAGCAACTTGTCTCAATCTTATTAGGTGATAACAAAACAAACTATGAAAAAGGAATAAAACTTGTACGTGCACTAAACCTGAATAAATTTGAATATGGTTGGAATTTGAGTTTTAAAAATAAAAAAGAAGAAGATTCTCTGATTGTTGATTATCTTTTACATGCAAATGAAACTCTGTATGATTTTGATGAGATCGATAAATTATTAAAAAAATCAAACCTTTATGGGTATTCAATATTTGGAATAACGACAGGAACTCAGGGCTTAC
>Ga0315338_1003460_pt1 | contig 13704 bp, 16 predicted proteins | sample ASW8metaG_FD_204518 | JGI IMG/M metagenome (GOLD analysis project Ga0315338, IMG submission 204518) | Ammonia-oxidizing marine archaeal communities from Monterey Bay, California, United States - ASW #8 | ecosystem: Environmental > Aquatic > Marine > Coastal | place: USA: California | collected... | reverse complement strand
TTCTCTGGTTTCCAACACGGGTAATATAACGGTAGGATACCACATCACCACAACCCAAGACGCAATGGGGGCACCAACGAACTGCCAAGCCAGAGCAAAGGCACATATCCACATGATACTGGGCCTAGCTCCTGCCACAAAAATAGATGGGTGTTTGGCTTGCTCAAGATTTGTTTCTGCTTGAGCCAAGTCCAGAGCAATTAGTTGTGTCTTCAGTTCAGCAGCAAGCTTGCTCTTTAGATCCTTATCTTCCACAAACTTGTCAAGAACTTTTCCCGCCACTCCTATGATTGATTCTGCTATTCCAAACATTATTTAGGTTCTCCTTGTAATTCTGTTACGTGTGGTTTACTTTCTATTTTAAAACCTCGAACGGTAAACTCCCCATCGTCTGAATCTATATTGTCTGTAAATAAATATATATTCAGATCTTTGTAGGCCACACTTTTGGTAGCTACAAACTGTATCCAATTTTCTGTAGAGAAAATAGATACGTGTGCATTGGAACCATCCCCCAGTTTCTTAAGGGCTGGGAAACAAGCGACATTAAGGAATACCATCTTCTTGGCCCTAGAAAATATCTCCTCAAGAACCCACCCCAGATCATCCTCCGGTATATGTTCCAGAACGTCTGTGCAAATGACGGCATCAAACTTGTCATCAGGAAGACTTGAGTGCTGTTCATAGGCTGGATCATATAAGTAATATGAATCAAGCTCCCAATATTCGGGAAGAGGTTCAGTTATTTCATCTGTTATTACACTAAAATCTTTTGTATATAATATTCCTTTCCCAGAGCCATAGTCCAGAATGGAGGTACATTTATTTTTCTTCAAGTAAGACTTAATAATATCTACAAATTTTAATAAGCTTCTTCCATTAAACATTCCATCTGAAATGTTGTGCATAGCTTTGTATTCTTCCAGAAGAGAGAGATATTTCTGGGAAGGCTCGGCTCGACTGAGATGTTCTCTTGGAGAAATATCTCTAGTTATCATAATATTCTCTAAAGTTCGGTCGAGATTCTTGCTCTACCCTGAGATCCCAAAGGTCTGCTACCATTGTGTCCTTCCCATGAAAGGAAAGAATACCATCCAGCGCAGCATCCGAGAATACTTTCTCACAGTCTTGGGCCATTGCCAGAAGTTCTCCGGTTGTCCAATATGTCTTATCCTTAACATTCACCTGAATATACTTTGGCTTTGGAGTCTCTCCACCTTCAATATCTCCCACAGTCTCTGTCATCTCTTCCTTTGAGGGTTCGTCCCTGCAACAATCAAAGCCAAAGAGATGTATCTCCCGGAAGCCCATTGTGTGCAGCATTCCAATAGCTCGCATTGCGGCACATGTCCCACCTGTAATCAGAGTAGCTCCTTGGGGTATTCCCAACTCCTCATTTAATTTTACTTGTTGGTTCTGGATAACAGCTCCTTGTTCCTCTTCCTCTCGGAGAGAATCTGTAAAGGCATGCCATCCCCAAATACGAGCGTCACTATCTAATAGAAAATTAGTTACAGAAGGGTCTGTCATTGAGGCGATAAAGAAATTTGTGTTGGGATCAATTGTTTTGAACAAATCTTTTCGAACAATATTATGGGTGCTTTTCCCTGTTATTGCTCTGGGGTCCAGAACAACACATCCCCAAGGATTTATTTTATTTTTAAGAAGGTGGGGATATGCATGTTTAACTGTCACTACCTTAGAGTCTGGATTTTCTCTGATAAACTTTTTCAGTTCTTTATAATCTAGATAGGGACCAGCCGATACTATAATACCTTTTTCTCTATGGGGGGAGTGTTTGGAAATCCACTTCTTGGGATCAAGAAGATTCATATTAGTTTGAATATTATTCTTGATGTAATCCTTGGAGACACAATCTCTGGGATGCACAACAATGGGCACACGCTTTAAATCTTCGGGAATCTCATCCAAGTCGGAGCTATGTAGAAAGACCGTAAGATGGGTGTGCCCTCCTCCAAGCACCTTGTCACTGGATGGTAATATATATTTTCGAGTGACTGACTTCTCATCGAAATTTGTCCAACCATCTTCTGTTGTTTCTTGAGCATCTACCTTCTTTGTTTGAACCTCATTAAATACTTTTTTAATTCCTTGGTATTCTTCAGGGGGGATGCCATCATCGTCATCCTTTGTAAAGAAGTGGTCGCCCACTACTACCGGGACTTCTTTTAATATATCGTATTCATGCTTAACCGTCTTCTCGCTATTGCCACTACCTATTAAAGCAAAGTCTACATTCTTAATATAGCCACTATTAAGTGTCTCCCTTACGTTGCCCTTGTATAATTCATAGGTAAACGTCTTATTTTTTTCATCCTGCATATGCTTTGCAAAATCATCAAGGCGTTTTACTACTGCCGCCTTGGTGTTGTGCGGCTTGGCATTAAACTCTTCCTTGTCTGTCTGGGTGGTAGCGTCTTCAAATAAATCAAAGCCAATGTAATGAACCTTATCGTTGTTATCAAAGGATGCCAGAGCCATCTCAACAGCCCTTCCCCCATTCCATGTGCCCGTCTCTAGAATACATGTAGGTTTATAGGCTCTTACAAGATCAGCAAGCTGTCTGTATCTGTTGGGAAGAATGTCTGGGGAGGTTTCGGTATCAGATAAAGGAAGTATTCTGTTACCAGTACTATCTCGGGCAGCTTGCACCTCCTTATCTTTTAAATTAATAAGAATATCTTCAAGATTTTCTATCTCATCAAAGTGCATACCGTGAGAATTATAAATAGTTACAAGTCTACTAAGAATAAAAGAACTACCCCACTCTCTATAGTTCATATATTCTCCCGACATATAAGCGCCACGCCAATCCCCCAGCAACTCGACGCTGGTTTGCCTACCAATATTAAATGCCAGAAGGTGGTCGCTCTCAGGGACAGATATAAAGTCCATGTTGCTGTTCTTATCTGGAAAGTATTGATCCAAAGTTGTAGAGTGTATATCTTTCAGGTTAAGGCAAAGGGGATCTATCCAGATAAGCCAACAGTCTTTATTGTTAAAGGCGCACTCACTTATTGAAAATACTTTGGAAGCTGTCCCGATCCCATCAAGAAGATTGGTATAAGCAACAGCGCCCCCTTCGGTCCCATCGTGCGCTTTATTCTCTTCTATAAATGTAGTATACTCTTTCACATTGGATAGGTTATGATATTTAATATTCTTTGCTTTGGGCAATGAGTAATTGGAGATATCCATGTTATGATAATAACAATGGAACTCAATACTTGGTTGCCAATTGCTCTTGAATTGTTCTAGAAGTCTGGAACCATTGTATTTCAGTTCGTCTTCATTGAAACATGTTACTATTTTATACTTCATAGGGTTTTACTTTTCCAAGTCCTGCCAGATAGGTGTAGTCGCCATTCCACTCTACTGCATATTGAGCATCAATAGCCCGCCCACATTTCCAGTCTCGAAACCAAGGGCCACCAGTTGTGAAGTGTACATTCTTGGCCTCGATTTCTTCAGAAGAGTGGTTATCCAACCAGTTCCACTCCTCATGAATAGAACCAATATCTGCTTCCTTATCAGGGAGCCACTCAAATCCATGCAACCATCCTCCCGGTCGAGTACTTACATCAGCAACAGTAAGCTTTTGATTAAGGGGATGCCCACAATTCCATAGGATAAAGCTCGACCAATTCTTCCTTCGATAATTTTCCTGCTTGCGGCCATCCATCTTCGTTCCATCACCCGGAGAATATTTGTGCTTAACGCAATAGAGCGGATAATAATCCATATCATATTCATCGAACAGCTCATTAATATCTGTTCGTAGATACATATCACAGTCCATATATAAAGCCCAACCTTGATACATATTCAGGGCCGGGACAAGGAACCTAGTAAAACTAAACTCACTGGAGAAAGGCCGACCATCAATTTTATCTATGTGTTGCCCATCAACTATATCATATTCTCTTTTATATATTCCCATACGCTCAACAATATCACGGCGGATAACAACAATTCGAACATTCTCAACGGCGATCCTTTCGATGGTGAATTTTAAAACTTCATAAGCTATATCCTCTCTGGGATCATAGCCTATATAAACTGTGTTGGGTTGTTTCTTCATGTTACTTCTTGCATCTCCATTTTAGCTGCTCTGGAATTTGTAACGTCCAGACAATGTTTACATAAATATATTCCCTTTCTATTATAGAGTAGGGGAATAGGCTCTTCTGGTAGAAAGCCTAGCTTGCAAATATAACAACATGTTTGCTCACTCATTTTACTCTCCTAAAAGAAAGGGGGCAAACGCTACGCACCCCCAAGTGTGTTACAGGCTGTAGAGTTTACGCTTTTTTTCTTCCGGCAAGACCTGCTCTAGCCAAATAGTTACAATTCCATTCAGAAAACGTGTGGAATCTATGATAATATTTTCTGCCAGATGAAAGGACTTTTCAAAGGATCGGTGTGCAATTCCCTTATGAATAATCTTTTCATTATCTACTTCTGTTTTCTTCCTTCCACTTATGAAGAGCCTACCATCTTCTGTCCTGATCTCAAGCTCACCTTTTTCAAAGCCAGCAACAGCAAGTTCAATTACATATTTACCATCTTCCTCCCGGTAAAGATTGTGCGGAGGATAGTTGGACGTGTTTTGTAAACTAGTAGAGGCTACATCATCAACCATTCTTAACATCTCTTGAAAGAGCCTGTCGTGTCCTATAACCCAATTAGGAAAATTGGAAAAGAACGGATGATTACTTGTCAACATTTGTCTGGTCATATCATTCTCCTTAAAGCAAGTTGATATTAATGGCCCATGATTGGCACCATACATACATTATACTACACAAAGCTCTATTCGTCAAGAACTTTTTATTAAAAACTAAACTCCACAAACACCACCACTACCACTAATATCGCAAATGTCGTGAACTTGTATGTTATCTTCAAACTCCTCCCCTAGTTTTTCCAGAGCTTCCTGATAGGGAAGAGAGGTGAGGGGTTGCCCTCCTCGACAGCCATCGGGAAAACAGGTAAAGCCACGAAGGCGATGAGCATACTTTGCTAACGTCTGAGTAAAATTGTCCACGCCGTCCTCATTATTATTTTCTGTGCCCCACTTGGGTAGATTGATAGTGCTGGATATAGCCATGTCCACATACTCTTGCACATTAGCTTGAAAGCTGAGACGCCTCTCATAATCCTTTGCAAGATCTAGAGCTGACTCAATTTGGTCTGGTTTAGTGTCGTAAAGCTCAATCATCTCTTGGGCAGCACTGTCCACCACATACTGATAATGCCACCGTTTGTTTTTAAGATACCTTCTTTTATAAGCTACAGCAAAGATGGGTTCTATTCCTGTTGAAGTACCACCAAGAATTCCAATAGTACCAGTAGGAGCTACGGCTCGAACTGCCACGGGGCGTGACACAGAAAGCTTATCAGAGAAATCTCTGGCTATTGTATCCGACTCAGCCTCATAGACCTTTAACCACCTGTGTAATTCGGGAGTAGTTTCATATCTCCCTCCTCTCTGAATAAGCCACTCGTGTAGACCCATAAGACCTAAACCCAAGCGTCTATTTTTATCTCGAACTTTATATACTTTATCGTAAGGAAGTTGCGCTCGGAGCGTACCACATAAGAGGAACTTGGTTGCTAATGAGACAACCCCTCGTAACTGATTAAGGTCATCAATTCGAGCGAAATTAAGACTCCCTAGATTACACACATCGGAGTCATCTTCAGAAGTAACTTCCGTACAGGCATTCCGCAGCGTCTCATTCTCCTTCTCAAAAAAGTTAAACGAGAACCCCGGTTCAGCTGTCTGTAAAGCTTGGCGCACATTAGTTTTAAATATACTATCCACCTCTCCCGTCTCCCAATAATTAAGCAACCAGTTAGTATCATAGTTGACAGAGATGTTAGTCATATCTAAAGGAGCTGGAAAATTAAAGTCGTCTTGTCTTATATCAAATATTGTTTGGCCCGTAGTTCCAACTGGAACGTCAAACCAGTTCTTTGATACTAGGAACTTCTCAATGTCGGGATGCTTCCAGTTCAGGCTGGCATAAATAGCTGACCTTCTCGAACCCCCCTGCATTACGTGGCGACCTATCTCATTAATCATTTGCATCTTGGGAATGGGACCACTGCTGACACCCCCGGTTCCCTTTAGGGACTCCCCTTCTTGTCTATAGATAGAATAGTCTACCCCTATGCCCCCACCTGTCATCAAACAAGACTCGGCCTCCCAACTAAGCTTGGCCCAATCCTCTCTATTATCTTCCTCTGCTTTAAGGAGGTAGCAGTTATTAAAGAACTTCTTGTCACGCCCAGCATAATAGAGGTATCTACCTCCGGGTATGAAGCGCAGATTGGAGATATGATCTATCAGTTCCGCCTTCTCATCTGTAGTAAGATGATCTTGACAAACATCATTAACCAGTGTGCAGGAAAGCTCGTGAAAGGTTTCAGCCCCCTCGTGCGAATACTTTGTATTAAAAATATCTTCACTGAACTTGGATCGGAACTGTGGATTACGATTTGATTTAAACATTATTTCACCTATTCACTATAATGAAGTTCGAGGATTAGTTGGGCGTAATGAATAGCCTTCTCTATATCTTTCTTTCCTCCTCCCTTTTTCCGATGTCGAGTAATATACTTTACCACATTCCCCTCAAAATAGTCAAGGTTATTTTGAAATATATATTCGACTGGCTGTATGCTGCAATCTTTATAATGCTGTCCTCCCACTTGTTTATCCAGAGCATTATCTTCTTTCATTCTTCGAAGATAATAATTATATGTCCCTTCCCTGTGCCACTCGGGATTGTGTCCCGCCTTCCCTCCCTTGGGGGGAGAACCAGTATCACAAGATGCTGTTGATTTTTCTTCTGACTTCATCGGTATCTCCTGATTTGATAACATTCAATGTAAAGGTTCGAACCATCCCCGGCTCAAGCCCTGCGAGTGTACAAGTATCCTCAAAATTTTCACACGTTACACCAATAGAAGAAAAGACCCAAGCATGGGCCTGATCTCTTTGAAGTTTTATATTACTACCCTCTTGAATACTTTCAGGCTTAATCAGATCAATGATAGCCTGTAAAATTACTGCTAGGTAGAGGCTCCTAATAGGATCTTTCCGAGTCACACTATAAAGAGATTCAAAATCTACATTGTCATTCAATTGGTTCTTGAACAGGTCTATAGAATTTACCGCCTATATAATTATTATAATAAGCGGGGTCGTCTGTTCCCTCTAGTTTTGCAGTTAACACATGATTAATAAATTGGTAATAACATTCGTAATATCTCAGGCTTCTTTTATTTTTGTACTCTCCAATAATCTCAAAGCGAAACCGGCCCTTTCCTAGTTTTTTAATTTCTTCGTTCAGAGTTTTACTTGATCCAGTGTATACCCTCCAGTCGGACTCAACTTTCTTTTTATTTTTCTTAACAAAGTATTGCTTACATCCTATGTAGGCTCTCTTCGTTTTCTTTTGAGTTATAATATAAACAAACCCGAAATTATTCTTGGTGTCCAGTTCTTCAGCATACCTCCAGTGCATTACCAGTCCATCACTTCTTTTACGTCAGGCTCTTTCCCAACTTGTGTAAGAAATCTTTTACCCCTTGCATACTGGAACACACGGAGACCCCTCCCTTGGTTAGTATCCTTCCAACACTCTGCTTTGTGCCCACAATAAACACAACCAACAGAAAGCCTATGATTACCAGACTTCCCATCAGGCACACTAGGATAACACTGATCAGGAATTCGGCTATCTGTAACCATCTCCTTAAGATAGTCCACCCTCTGTTTAACATTGATCATCTCCATTTGATGTACGTGCGTCAGACATATTTCTCCTGTAGATTTATTTATGGCCAGAAAGGCCGCTCGGTTAACCCCATTAGCATGAGCATAGGCTGATATCTGAGGAATATATCCAAACGGATCGTCCTCATTAAGTTTATTGTACTTGAACTTGTCGAAGCCGGGACCACTGGCAGACTTACAGTCAACTAGAACACCGTCAATCATAGCATCCTGATGCCCCACTACTCCTTCCACTTCAACTTCTTTTTGTTGGTCGGTAACCTTATGACCTGAGATAGAGGCACAAAGAAGGAGTAGCTCTTCCAAGATATATCCGTACAAAAACTTTATCCTAGTCGAGGGCTGAAGCTGAACATCGGTCAGGGGTTTGTTGAGATCATACCAGAGCTGCCTGTTTGGTTTACCGATAGCAGATAGTCGGAGGTTGGCACGATCTCTAGGTTTCTCATATAAGAATTCTTTGATGTGAACCTTGAGCATATCACCAAAGGTATCTATATACTTGTCTACTTCCTCTTCATCCATGTCAATAGGAGCAAGGGTAAAAAGATTGTAGATATCTTCAACTAATGTTTCAATCTGTTTCATGAGAATAAGGGGGGTGCCACGATGAGAATCAAAGTGGCACCCCTCTCCTTTCTAGTTATTAAAAGGGTACTGCCTCTTCTTGCACATAGCCTCCTTCTACTGGTTCAAAGTCTTCGTTATCTCTGGTGTACTCAATGAAGTCCACCACCTGCACTGCCGACAAGTCAGCAGAAACTCCCGATTTACCAGCGTAGTTCCAATCGTAAGGAACAGCCTTAACATTTACTGTGCTACCATTGGCAATCAACTTACCATTCCAAGTGTTATTCTGAGAGTCTTTTATAAAGGGAGCGGCACGTTGGCTACCATCAGCACGTAAGACTTTACGCTTAATGGTAACAAAATCCCCCCGGTCATCACCCTTGTTGTTAATGGGAAGATTGGCTCCTTCAATAACAGATCGGTTGTTATCATCAACCTCAACCTGAATAGACCAAACCGGCTCAAACTTAGTGTTCGGCTCGGTGATCGATGCGTAGTGGCACTTGCCGGTAATATAAATTGGATCGTTCATTCAGCTCTCCTTTAAAACACTGCACTATTGCAGCCATGAATGGGGATCATTCCCCGAACTAATCTACGCTCCGTAGTACTACTTCGTACTACTACGGAGCTTGATTAGGTACTACTAACTAAGCAACGAGTGAATTGTACCACGCCCCTATCCAAGAGTCAAGAACTTTAATGCGTCTCGGACCAATTATTTCCAACTTTAAAATTGGAGTCGAGCATACAATTGAGGTTCAATATCTTTTCTGTGGATTGAATGGCCTCTCGAGTTATCTCAGTGAAGGGTTTAATGTCAGGATTGGCCACCTCAAACTGATACTCATCGTGTACTGATGCTACTAACTTAGCGTCCAGTCCCGATCTTTTTATTCTCTTATCCATTTCTACGAGCCATTGTTTACAAACAACCGCCCCAGCTCCTTGAATAAGAGTATTTAAAGCAGCATGTTCTGATCTAATATGTAGCCTTCGACCATCCAAGCCCTTGATTAGACCGCTCTGGGCTGCTTCCTGTACGTTAGTTCGGAGTGTCTTCAGGGCTGGAATATTCTTTAGAAATTTTTCTATTAATGTACGCCCCGCCTGAGAAGAACCTCCAACTATCTTTCCTATCTTAGCTGGCCCCGCTCCGTAGAGAAAGGCATAGATAAAAGTCTTTGCCTGATCTCTTGTTTTAAGACCAGCCGCCTTCTGATTAGCTGTATGTATATCTCCTGTAAGAACTTCTTTTGTAAAGCTTTCATTATCCAGATAGTGTGCCAGACATCGAAGCTCTAGCCCACTCGCATCGGTGCCCACCAGCTTGTGTGTTTCCGGGTTTGATACTGTCCAGAGGGATCGACACTCCTTGCCATAAGGACTATACACTGCTGGGACTTGTGCCATGTTAGGCTTGTGGTGCGCCATACGACCTGTAATAGTTCGAAGGGTAAGAACCTTACCGTGGACCCGACCATCCTCCTGACACTCTTGTATCCATGCCTTAAGAAGGCCAGTACGTTTTTGTAATAGAAAGTATCTACTGAACATTTGAGCTTCGGGCATCCCCGAAATCTTAGAGAGAACCTCCTCATTAATGATAACATTACCCTTATCTGTATACTTCTTGGGCTTCCATCCCTTCTCTACCAAGCGTTCAGCAATCTGTTTTCTACTGGCAATATTAAATGGGATGTGTTTAACCTTGGTTTTTAACTGAACTTCTATAGGTTCAAACATTGCATTGGCTTGAGATTCAAGCTGGCGTTGTTCGTCCTCCAACCTAGCCAAGAGAAGCTGCCCCTCCATAAGATTAAAGGCAAAGCCATTCTCTTGTTGTTTATCTATTATTATTCTTATCTGACGTTCCAGATTATATGCTTGAGGGTTAAAGGTTCTTCCCTCTTCTTCAAGACTGATACCAAGCTTCCGGGTAATCTCAGTGTCACGTAGACAGTAATTCAACATCTCTTTACTGTACTGATTAAACTCAGTGAACTCACCCTTGACATAGTTAAGTCTCTCGCCCCATGCTGCTAGAGAATGTCCCCCGTCTCGAACGGGGTTATATAATTGGGATTCAATTAATGTATCCCTAATCTTGGTGGACTCTATCTTGGCATCAACCAGTCGATTAAGAACAGGCCCATCGAAGCTAAGACCGTTGTGCATTATAAACTGATCTATCTTTCTGGACCAACTGCCAAACTGATTACATTCGTCGCCAATCCATTGTCTTGTTTCTCCTGTTCCGTAATGTCGAGCTACGATGCAATGTATCTTTGTTGCATCCAAGCTGTCTGTCTCTATATCAATAACTGCTTTCATGACTTTGCCTCAAAGGTACCCAAAAAAGGTACCCAAAAAAGGTACCCAAAAGGTTTTTAATTCTCTTCATAGGTCATATCCACTAGGTATGCATCGCTGGTGGGAATGTGAAAGAACTTCTCTCCCTTTCTTATGTTGCGGTTGGGAGCTTCTTTTACTTCACATTCAAGAAGGGTAGCACCATCTATGTGCCAAGCCTTCTTACAATCATCTCTGAATACAACGAAGGTTAATACATCATCGGGGGACTCCTCTTTCCATTTATCAAGAAGCCTTCTCTTCCTCTCAGGAATACGTATCTCTCTCCAAGAGTCAGGCCAATCTCCTTTCCAAGAATATTTAATCTCTACTTCATAGAGCAATCTTGGAAGGTCATCTACTGTGCATATAATATCAAAGTAATATGTCTCGTTCGTCGCTATGTTAGTGTAGCCTTGTTCCTTAAGCCAGCCCACCATATGCTTCTTAGCTTTGGTGTCGGCCACATCATAGAGTGCTTTATCAAATGGTTTTCTAACTGTCACTCTTCATCCTCCAGAAATGGGTTATCTATCTGTGTCATTCTACCAGTTTCTTTGTCGTAATGCAAGTGGCAAGCAACACCCGTGTCTCCAGTATATCTGTTCTTCAAGATACGCAAGGTGGTTGTGTTGGCTTCCACCTCATCCTCTGCTTGCTGGTTGCGCTCCAGAGCTATGACACTATCACTTAGATGCGCTATGCTGGCAGAGCCACGCAGATGCGAGAGCGACACCTCCCTCCCCTCCTCGTGTCCCCGATCACCTCCCGGTCTGCGAAGGTGGCTTACAAGTAGCAGGGCTATCCCAGTCTCCTCAACCAGAGAACGCAGCTTGGTCATCAATACATCAATAGACTTACGCTCATCTCCAAAGTCTTCCTGTCCTGACACCAAGATAGACAAGTGATCCAGAAAAATCCATTTACAATCCAGAGCCTTTGCCATATAGCGTACACGATCAAGGATTTCGTTATTGCCTATACTTCCAAAGTGATCAAAGGCAAAGAACCTTCTGTTGCCTACTGTCTTATCTTGCCACTCCTTCAACTGTTCCGGGGTGTACCGATCTCGTATTTCTTTTATATATAATCTGGCACCGGCCTCAACGCTCATGATATTAAATGTTGTGCTGCGTGTACTCTCTTCCAGAGCAAGTAGCCCAATATTGTCTGAGGTACTTCCCATGATATGATGCATTAGTTCACGCATGACACTGCTCTTACCCATACCAGCACCAGAGGTAAAAGTGATCAGCTCTCCGGTGCGTATACCGTAGGTCTTCTCGTTTAGTTTATCCCAAGGATAGGGGCAAGTCTCATGGTACGTTTCATCATACAGACTATCTCCTAGGTCTGCCAGATTGATAATACCAGCGGGGGTATATTCTCTTGCACCCCACCATGATCGTACAAACTTTTCGGACTGACCCGTTTTCAAATACTCATTGGCATCTTTCATTTCAAGATACATAATCTTACATTTATTGGGTTCGAATAATTGGGCCACCTCTATACTGGCGGCAGTGCCTTGGGCATCATTATCAAAACAAAGAACTACTGTACCAAACTTATTCAGATAGTCCAGTGACTGCTTGCAATTCTTCAGGGCCGCTCCAGCGCCATTCTTGATAGACACGCAGGGGTATTTAGATCCTGTAAGTTGGAAGGCGCTCATTGCATCAAGCTCCCCCTCACACACAGTGATATACTTTTGTGACTGACCAAAGATTTGCTGTCCAAACAGACCGCACTCACTTAATGGTCCTTCAGACCAGAAGTCTTTAACTTTAGTACTTCGGTACTTGCTTGCTTTATACGTTCCATCCTTATCATAGTAATCATACTTGTGTTCAACAATAACCTGACCCTCAAAAGCCACAGTGACCCCATACTTCTTACATGTATCGGCTGTAATTTTTCGGTCAGTAATGTGTGCTGTTTTAAATGTACGCTTGTGCCCTCTGTTCATTGGAATTACCTTACGTTCAGTTTCAATTTCATCTCCGACACTTCCGTAAGTTTGACAACTATAACACCATGTATGATCTGAGTAGGTAGCAAGGGCATCAGAAGAATTACACTTGGTACATGGCCCCATACTTGCTTTTTCTGTTTGCATTTTAGAACCTTCCTTTACTAAAGTTAAACATTTCTTGACAGATTTCACGCCGCATCTCGGCTATATCCTTTTCAATGGAGACCAGCGCCTCTACCTTATCTATCTTTTCCATAGTGACCCACTTATCACCAAAGGATAGTTGAAATCCTCTGCTGTTATCTACTTTGTAAACCTCTAGAAGAATACCTTTTCCTTCTTGCTCTTTCAACATAATAAATTTCCTTAGGGTTGCTTCCAAGATGTAAGATAACTGAGCTTCTGTTTTTAATTTCTTCTTGCGCCTCTCTCCTTGTTTTAAAATTTTCAACAACCATGTCACCATGTTCTTTCCTTAACATTAAGCTCCAAGGATTAACAGTCATCGAACTGATTATCCCATATATCCTTTACGAAATCATCCTTATCTAGCATAATCTCCTCAACCTCTCTACGGGCCAGCCTCTTGGCTTCCTTTTTATTGTAGCCCTCCGCAAGGAAAAGATTCAACGTGTTACGGAAGACCGCTGACCGCTCTCTCTCCCATAGATTCTTAGGCATCATCTTCCTCCAGATCGCTAAAGAACTGGGCTATGTCCTCACTATTTGAAACATCATAGCCGCATTCTTTCATAAGATTCCAGCCCCACTTAGAATACCCATGAGACAGTCTGAGTTTATCGTCCTTCTGTGTGATATAGTCTTGAATATTATATATCAATGTCATTATCATTCTCAATATTTTATGGGTGGGAAATAGAAGGTTCTGCCCAGCACAACAGGATGTTACTTCGATCCTGTTTAACATCGGCCAACTCTTCTCTGAGTTCCTTAATTGTTATATTTTTAGTATCCACAA
>Ga0315338_1003459_pt1 | contig 13705 bp, 11 predicted proteins | sample ASW8metaG_FD_204518 | JGI IMG/M metagenome (GOLD analysis project Ga0315338, IMG submission 204518) | Ammonia-oxidizing marine archaeal communities from Monterey Bay, California, United States - ASW #8 | ecosystem: Environmental > Aquatic > Marine > Coastal | place: USA: California | collected... | reverse complement strand
CGACCTCGACCCCGTCTGGGCACTACTCGCGGACGCCGGGATCCCGTTTGTGCTGCACGTCGGCGGCCACCCACTCCAGTTGCCGACAGCGTGGATGAACACGGGTCGGCCGATCCCGACTGACTGGCAGGGCGGCGGCGAGAACGTGCGAGGCAAGGACATGATCGCTCTCCATCACAACGTCGAACTGTTCCTCGGGGCCATGATCTTCGATGGCGTGTTCGAACGGCATCGCGCGCTGCGAGGCGCTGCTGTCGAACTCGGCGCTGGCTGGGTGCCGAGCTGGCTGCGGCGGCTCGAATGGTCGGCGGCCATCTGGAAGAAGGAGCCGGAGCTCGCGGCGCTGACCAGGACACCAACTGCGATCGTCAGCGAGCATCTCGCGTTCACGCCATACGTGTATGAGGATGTGGGCGAGCTCATCGGAGAGTCGCACGCCGGGCTGTATCTGTTCTCGAGCGACTACCCGCACTACGAGGGAAGCAGAAACCCGATCGAACGATTCGAGGGCTTCCTCGATGGCGCATCGGACGAAGAGAAGTCGAAGTTCTACAGTGAGAACTTCGAGCGGATCTTTGGGGGATGACGTGACCGAAACCGAATCCAACAGCACAGCTGCCGGACCTGATCCCGTCGACATCGAAGCCATCGTTGCGCAATTCACGCCAGCCGACTCAGCCATGTCCTATTCAGAGGTTCATGCGCTCGAGCGGACCCAGCGACTCCGCACCGCCGATGTCGCCGCGGGCGACGCGGCCCCCGACTTCGAGCTACCCGTGTTCGACTTCTCAACGGGTGCACGCGTCGAGACCGACGAGGTCTTCCACCTCCAGAGCGTCGCCGCGAACACTCCGGTCGCCCTTGTGTTCGGCAGCTACACCTGACCTCCTTTCCGGCGCCAGTTGGGCGCCCTCCACGACATGGCCGCCAAGTACGACGGGCAGGTCCGCTTCCTCGTCGTCTACATCTGCGAAGCGCACCCGACCGACGGCTGGCAAGTCGACATGAACGTCGACGACGACGTGCTGTTCGCCGACCCGACCTCCGATGTCGGGCGAGTCGAAGTCGCCACCGCGTGCGCGCTGCGTTTGAGCATCGACATGCCCGTCGTCATCGATCCGATCGACGATCGTTTGGCTGGTGCCTACGGCGCGCTTCCCGACCGCTTGTATCTCGTCGGCACAGATGGGCGCATCGCCTTCCAAGGAGGCGAGGGACCCTGGGGATTCAACCCGGCCGACCTCGAGGCAGCCATCGTGTTGGCGCTCGGCTGACGTCATGAAATCGGTCCGCATCGGGCCGGTGCTCGGTTCGCGCGTGTCCGGCGTCGATCTGTCAGAAGTCGATGAGGCAGGAGCCGCTCAAATCGAGGCCATGCTTGCGGAGCACGAGGTTCTCGTGTTCCCCGACCAGCCGATCTCTGCCGATGCGCAGCTTCGCTTCGGGCGACTCTTCGGCGAGTTGGCGGTTTCGCCGTTCTCACCGACAGCCGCAGAGGCACCCGAGCTGATCGTCCTCGACTATTCGAAGGACACGTCTCCCCCGCTCACCGACATCTGGCACGCCGACGAGACGTATCGGCCAGCACCGCCGAAGTTCACGATCCTGAAGGCCATCATCACGCCCGAGCTCGGTGGCGACACCATGTTCTGCTCGATGCGAGCGGCATACGAGGGCCTCAGCGATCGGCTGCAACGTCACATTGCAGGACTCACGGCTCATCACGGATTCGGTCGCTTCGCCAAGATGCTCGCCGGTGACGCTGAAGGCATGAAGCGCCTTCACGTCGTCGAGGAAGACTTCCCTCACCCAAACCATCCGATCGTGTCGGTCCACCCGATCACCGGCAAACGAATCCTCTACGTCAACCGGCATTTCACCGAGCACATCAACGAGCTTCCTGACGACGAAGGCCGAGCCATTCTCGAACTGCTGATCCAGCAGACCACTCGGCCCGAACATCAACTTCGCGTGTCGTGGGAACCCGGGACGTTGGTCATGTGGGACAACCGGTCGGTGCAGCACTATGCACCGCACGACTATTGGCCCCAGCGCCGACGCATGGAGCGGGTCACCGTGGAGGGCGATCCGCCCATCGCCGACGGAGAGGACGGAACAGTCACGTGGAGCCCAGTCCGAGTCGACGGCGTGAGTCAACCCGACCGCCCCGATCTCGAGATCCCCCGCCGCCCCCACCAAAAGTAGGAAGCGTGCCTGGCCCCGTTCGTTGCAAGGCAGTTACTCAGGCGACGGACGGGTTGATCACGTTGATCGGTGAGCCGGCGGCGAACGCGACGATTTGATCGAAGACATCGCTGAACTGCAGTTCGTACTCGTCCTCCGTCACATAGCCGATGTGCGGAGTGGAGATGACGTTTGGATGCATCACCAACGGGTCGACCGGATCGCGGACGGGTTCCCGATCGAAGACGTCGACCGCGGCGAAGCCTGGCCGTCCTGCTTCGATGGCATCGAGCAGAGCGCCAGGTTCAATCAGGCCAGCTCTGGACGTGTTCACGAAGATCGAGTTTGGACCCATCGCGGCCAGGTCGTCGCGAGTGATGAGGCCTCGGGTGCTCGGATACAGGCGAACGTGAACGCTCACCACGTCGCTGCCGGCGAAGAACGCCTCGCGGCTCTCTGCGACGATCTCTCCGTCGGCGGCTGCACGCGCTCGGCCTTCCGCGGAAGACCACCACTGAACACGCATGCCGAACGCTCTCGCGTACTCGGCAACCGCGGCTCCGATACGGCCGTAGCCGTAGAGCCCGATCGTTCTCCCGCGAAGCGTCTTCCCAACTCCCATCTGCCACGCGCCAGCTTGCAAAGAGGCCATCTGCTGAGGGAGCTGCCTTGCGGCGGCAAGGACCAAAGCCCAACTCATCTCGGCCGCTGCGAACGACGGCGTTCCGGCGTGCATGTCCGAACACAACGTCACGCCGCGCGCGGTGCATGCTTCAACGTCGACATGCGGATACACGCTTCGTTGGCTGATGAGCTTCAGAGCGGGAAGACGATCGAGTAGCTCAGCGGTGACGGACGTTCGTTCCCTGATGAGGACGAGTACTTCGGCATCGGCCATCCGAGCCGCGAGCAGATCAACATCATCCTCGTGGTCGTTCCACACCGTGACGTCCATGCCGCTGAGCTTCGAGAAACACCGAAGGTGGCGCAACGTGTCGAAGTAGTCGTCAAGGACGTGAACTCTCATCACGCCTCCTCACGCCCGACGACGTGTAACGAACGGTGCCTGGCACCGCTTGTTACAGGCCGAGTTGGGACTTGAGTCGGGCTTGTTCTGACTTGTAGTGCTCGACGTTGTTGAGCTTGATGTCCTCATAGCCGCGGACGCCGTCAGGGAGGCTCATCAGCTCGGTGGCGAGCTCTGCGTTGTCAGCGGTGACTGTCGGCGTGAGCCGCTCGACGAGGTCGAGGTAGTCGGCCATCAGCTCACGCTCGACCTTGCGGACCTTGGCCCTGCCGAACGGATCGAGCGGTGTGCCACGAAGACGCTTGGCGGGCTTCAGTGAAGCCAGCGCCGGCGTGAACCACTTGCCCAGCAGCATCTTCTTGTCGCGGCCCATGGCTCGCAGCATGGGTGGGTGCAGGTTCCACTTCACCTTGTGGTTGTCGCCGACGGCGTTCGAGACGTTCAGCTTCGCTGCATCCTCGAGCAGCAGGCGAGCCACCTCGTACTCGTCCTTGTACGCCATGAGCTTGTATGCGAACCGAGCAACAGCCTCTGTGTAAGCATCATCACCAGCCGCCGCAGCCTTCTCGACGGCGTCGACGTAGGTGCGGGCGTACTTCTCGTTCTGGTACCCCGTCAGGTCCGCGGCACGCAGCTTGACGAGACGACCAACCTCGCCCTCGCCGATGCCAGCAGCATCGATCGCAGCGCCGAGACCCTTGGTCAACTTCGGCAGGTGATCCTCAGCGGTGATCGACGCGTCGCGGACAACCTGTGGGTCGATGACCCACTGGCGACCCCAGTGGAACGCAGCCTTGTTCGCAATGACAGCTGCGCCGTTGAGCTCGATCGCCTGCTCGAGAGCACCAATCGAGATCGGGATGACGCCGAGCTGATACGCGACACCGAGCAGGAACGTGTTGGCCGTGGTCGACTCGCCAAACAAGCCCTCAGTGACGGCAATAGCGTCGAAGTACCGGTTGTGCTCGGCCCTGGTCTCGCCGTCGAGCTGCTCCATCAGTGGCCCGAGGTCTGGGAACTCGGCGTGGACGTCGCGCACCATCTCGCCCGTTGGAGTCTTCGACGTCGAAATCACCGCGACCGTACGATCGGGTGACACACCCAACAGGTTCTGAGGCGCAAGTCCGACGAGCAGATCGAATACCAGGTAGACGTCGGCAGAACCGGCGGTGACCTTGTTCGTGCCCTCGACGGGTTCGGTGGTGATGCGAAGATCGGACACCACCGGCCCGGCCTTCTGCGAGAGTCCTGTCTGATCGAGGCCGCCGACATACTTGCCATCGAGCGTCGCAGCGGTTCCGAGCATCTGTGATGTCGTGACCACGCCCGTGCCGCCAACGCCTGGCATCCGGATCGTGCAGTCGTCGGTTGGCACCAACATCGTTGCTTCGGGCAGCTTCGACGCATCGAGCTTCGGCACGCGCCTTGCGCCGCCCTTGTCGCGAGAGGCCTTGCCAGCCTTCTTCTTCGGCACGACGGTCATGAACGAGGGACAGTCGCCGGCGACACACGAGTAATCCTTGTTGCACGACGACTGGTGAATCTGGGTCTTGCGACCGAACTCGGTCTCAATGGGCTGAACTGACAAACAATTCGACTGCACGCCACAGTCGCCGCAACCTTCGCAAACGCGTTCGTTGATGACGATGCGCTCCGGCGGATCGGCGACAAGACCACGCTTGCGGTCGCGGCGCTTCTCAGCTGCGCACGCCTGATCGTGAATGAGAACAGTGACGCCCTTCTCCTCGCGGAGAATCTCCTGGGCCTCGATGATCTTCTCGCGATCCCACACGTCGACGCCGGCCGGCATGTCGACGCCGCGGTAGGTGCTGAGATCGTCGGTCGTGACGATCACGCGGGTGACGCCCTCGGCCTGCAAGGCCTTGCACACGTTCGGCACGCTCATTGCGCCGGGAGCGTCCTGCCCGCCGGTCATCGCAACGGCGCCGTTGTACAGAACCTTGAACGTGATGTGAGAACCAGCGGCCACCGCTGCACGAATGGCGAGCGAACCAGAATGGGCGAAGGTGCCGTCGCCGAGATTCTGGATGAAGTGGTCGACGTCGACGAATGGCTCGATGCCGATCCAGTGGACGCCTTCGCCACCCATCTGGGTGTTACCCATGACGGTTCCGACGCGTTCGGGTGTCATCAACCCCACCAGGCCGTGACAGCCGATTCCGCCGCCGACCAGTGAATCGGCTGGCGCCTTTGTTCCTGTCGAGTGCGGGCAGCCAGAGCAGTAGTACGGCGTCCTGCTCGGCAGCATGTTGAGCATCTTGCGCCCTCCGCTGACCGAGATCGGAGGCTCTTCATTCGAGCGCAGCTTCGAAGGGTCGAGCTTCGTCAGCAGCATCCTGCGAAGCGGCTCGACGAGAGCATCGGCGTCGAGGGCGCCATGGCTCTTGACCAAGAGCTTGTCGTCATGGTCGCGCTTGCCGAAGATCTGCGGCTGGGTCGAGGTGCCATACAGGGCCTCTCGGATCTGGTTCTCGATGAAAGGACGTTTCTCCTCGACGACCAGGATCTGCTCGAGTCCCTTCGCGAAGTGGCGAACGAGTGAACGATCGAACGGGAACGGCATCGACATCTGCAGCACACGGATGCCGTTGTCCGCGAGCCCACGCTCGGACAGACCGAGCACCTGCGCTGCTTCGAGAATCTCGTGATAGCAGCGACCAGACGCCACGATGCCGAGCCAGGCATCTCCGGTTGGGATCGTGATGCGATTGAGGTCGTTGTCCTGGCCGTAACGAAGGGCCAGAGGCAGCCGCGCCTCATAGATCTCTTCCTCGATGCGAAGCGCAGGGCCACCCCCGAGGTTGCCGTTCGGGCGAGGGCGATACGGCTTGCCCTTCCATTCGAACTCCGGCACGAGTGCCTTGACCCGATCGGTGCCGATCTCGGCCGTCCCTGATGCGTCAGCAACCGACGTGACGATCTTGATCGACGTCCACAGGCCAGCCGTTCGCGACAAATGGATGCCGTGCCGGCCGAGGTCGATGACCTCCTGCACGTTGCCTGGCTGAAGAATTGGCATGTGCAGATCGGCGATGGTCGCCTCGGAGGCCGAAGGAAGCGTCGACGACTTGTTCGCGGGGTCGTCGCCCGTCAGCGCGAGAACTCCCCCGTGCTCGCTGGTGCCCGCGTACTGGGCGTGCCGGATAGCGTCGCCGGCCCTGTCGAGCCCTGGAGCCTTTCCGTACCAAACGCCCAGGACGCCATCGAACTTCTGTCCTGGAAACGTCGCCGATGCCTGGCTGCCCATGACCGCCGTCGCGCCGAGTTCTTCGTTCAGACCTGGCTTGTGGACGATGTTGAGCGCATCCATGATCGCCTTGTGGCTGATGAGCTCCTTGTCGAAGCCACCCAGCGGCGAACCCTGGTACCCGGATATGAACGTGGCGGTGCTGAGGCCCTCGCGACGATCGGCGATCATCTGGTCGATCGGCACACGAACGAGCGCATGAATGCCCGTGTAGAAGAAGCTGCCGCTCTCTTCTCGGTACTTCGCGTCGAGCCCATATTCGGCTGGCATCAGGTCGGTCATCTCGTCCCCCGATTGACGATGGATCACCTCGAAGTTACTTGGGTTCGCCGGGAAGTGACCTATTCGCAGACGCCCGTCGGAACTCGGAGAGACCATAGAGTCGGTCGGGTCGATCTTGGAGGGCACCTGTGGACATCGATCTCATGACTGGTTCTGCGTCATGGAGCGAGGCAGCGGATCTGGCGCGCACTGCCCAGGAGGCCGGATTCTCCGGGCTGTGCTTCACAGAAACGAGCCAAGTCCCGTGGATGCAGATCGCGGCGGCGGCGATGGCCGCCGAGGATCTGTACTTCACGACCGGGATAGCTGTGGCGTTTCCGAGAAGCCCGATGGTGTCGGCCGCGGTTGCGCACGAGCTTGCCGCGAACACTGGAGGCCGATTCAGGCTGGGCCTCGGCAGCCAGGTCAAAGCCCACATCGAACGCCGCTATTCAGCAGAGTTCGATCGTCCGGCCGCACGGCTCCGCGACTATGTGCTTGCGGTGAAGGCATGCTTCCGCGCATTCAATCGAGAAGAACGGCTGTCGCATGATGGCGACTTCTACGCCATGTCGCTCCTGCCTGCGAATTGGTCACCAGCACCGCACGACCATGAGATGAAGGTCGACATTTCCGCCGTCGGCCCTGTGATGACACGAGTCGCAGGCGAGGTCGCCGACGGCATCCACGTCCACCCGCTTCACTCGATGCACTACATCGAGAATCGACTGCTGCCCGACGTCACGGCCGGTGCTGCCAAGGCGGGAAGGGATGCGTCGAACATCGACCTCCTGATTCCCGTGTTCGCCTGCCCAGGAGACACCCCTGAAGAGCGCGCCGCGTACGTCGCGAGGACCAGGACTCAGATCGCGTTCTATGGCAGTACGAAGAACTACGCGTTCCAGTTCGAGGATCTCGGCTTCGAGGGCGTCTCGGCGACACTGAACCAGAGACTCAAGGCCGGCGACATCCAAGGTATGGCCGACACGATCACCGACGAGATGCTCGATCACTTCGCCGTGATCGCCACCTGGGACGACATGCCAGACGCGCTCATGTCGAGGTACAGCGGAACGGCATCGCGGCTCATCATGTACATGGGACGCGACGAGATCTTGCGTGACGACCATCAGCGGGCCAAGTGGTCCGAAGTCGCAGGAGAGGTCAGCGCGGCATGATCGGACCACGGGTTGCGCTGGTCACCGGGCACCAACCAACGGGGAGTACAACGTGATCGAGCGTTACCAAGAAGAGTTTCCGAGCTTGACGTTCTCGAACCCTGATGCAGGGATCCTGATGATCACGCTCGAGGGTCCAGGTCTCAACGCGGTCGATCCGGAGAAGCATCGCCAGCTGGGCGACGTGTGGCTCACGATCGATCGCGATCCAGAGGTTCGAGTCGCCCTACTCGCGGGCGCTGGCAAGGGATTCAGCTCTGGCGGCAGTTTCGACCTGATCGACGACATTCGCGACGACTACGCGACAGGGTTGAAGGTGCTTCGCGAGGCGCGCGATCTTGTGCTCAACGTCATCAATTGCTCGAAGCCGATCGTGTCTGCGATGTGGGGTCCAGCTGTCGGAGCAGGACTCGTCGCCGGCCTTCTCGCCGACGTCTCCGTTGTCGGAAAGAAGGCTCGGATCATCGATGGCCACACTCGGCTCGGCGTCGCGGCTGGCGACCATGCCGCGATCTGTTGGCCGCTGCTCTGCGGAATGGCGAAGGCCAAGTACTACCTGCTCACATGCCGGGACTTGAGTGGTGAGGAGGCCGAACGAATCGGTCTCGTGTCCTTGTGTGTCGAAGACGATGTCGTGCTCGACGAGGCAATGCAGGTGGCCCGCGAGCTCTCGAACGGTGCGCAGCAGGCCATCCGGTGGACAAAGCGCACGTTGAACCACGCGTACCGAATGTTCGAACCCGCATTCGATGCCTCGCTCGCCTATGAGTTCCTCGGATTCCAGGGCCCCGACTCAGCCGAAGGCGTGGCCAGTCACCGCGAGCGGCGAGCACCAGACTTCAGCGGCGGCCCCACCTCGGAATGAGTCAGCCGACACCTGGTCACGCAGCGCCGATCCAGTCGAGGAGAAGTTCGTTGATTCTGTCCGGCTGCTCGAGGTGGACGAAATGACCGGCGCCTTCGATGCGCTCGACGCGCATGCCACACGGAAAGTCCTCATCGAACATCCCCTTGTCGAACATCCGGGTGTCGATGCAGCCATCGTCGGATCCCGTGATGGCGAGCGTCCTGACCGGAACCGATGTGAGCCGCATCGCTTCGGTCTTGCGAAGACCGAGCAATATCGGTGGCGTTGCATTCTGGCGGTAGTACGAGAGCATCGCCGACCGAACCCCCGGCGCGCCGAAGGTCGTCGTGCGCTCGCGCCACTGATCGTCGTCGATCTCATAGCCAGGAGACCACCAGCGCCAGAGTCTTCGGAGCAGAGCCCAGTCGTTCCGCGAGGCCGCTCGGTCGGACAACCAGCGAAGCTGGAAGAACGTCATGTACCACGACTTCACCAGCTGGATCGGTACCCGCCGCACCGACTGCGGAATCCGCGCGAGGTGCGGCACTGCCATCGTGACGATCGAGGCGAATGTCTCAGGGGACGACGCCGCCGCTACGTAGGCAGTGACAGCTCCCCAGTCATGGCCCACGAGATGAACCTCATCGACCTCGAGCTGTTCGGCCATCGCGATCACGTCGCCCGCGATCGCAACGAGGCCATAGTCACCATCGGCTGGCTGCGACGAAGGCTCGTAGCCACGAAGCAGGGGGGCCACGACGAAGAATCCGGCATCGGCGATCGGACCCAGTTGGGCGGAGAAGGTGGTGTGGTCGTCGGGAAAGCCGTGGAGCAAGATCACCGCAGCGCGCGAGTCGTTCTCGCCAGCAGTCAGGGCAGAGAATTCGAGGTTCCCGACGGCGATGGTCGACGGCTCCACCGAGTCAGCTCATGCCGCGAGAGCGTCGTACTTCGCGAGCGCTGCTGACACCGATGCGGGCATCTCGATCTTTTTCGGGTCGTACCAAGGTGGGGTGGCCTTGAGCACCCGTTGCACCAGCCCGGACTTCCAGTGGGCCGAAAGGATCTTGCGCTTGGAGCCCCAAGGATTGTGTTCTGGGTCGTGTCGATTCGGATCGTCGCTGACTTCCTGCCACACGATGTAGGCAAAGCGAAACGCATAGCTGAGGTAATGGTTCTGAGCCCACGTGCCCGTCCGGAGTCGGTACGGGTAGCTGCCGAAGATCTTGTCGTAAGCGTCGAACGTCACGGTTCTGTGCTCGACCTCTTCTGCCAGGTGCCATTCGACCAGTCCTGCCCACGCAGGGTCGTAGTGATCGAAACCCTCCTCGAACAGCATCAACGCCAGACCGAGGGTCATCGCCTCGAAACCCTCGCCGTAGGCCAAGTTGAACTTCAGGCTCTGCTCTTCGCTGAACTCGTGATACTCAGATGACAACGCCGCCTCGGTCCGTTCAACGGCATCGACCACTTGTGGGCTGAGCTTCGACTTGATGAGCGCATTGACCTGCGAGTGGTTCCTGTGATGGTGCGCTTCTTGGCTCGAAAAGTTCTTGAGATCGGCACGCAAGGTGTCATCGCGTGTCTCCTTGGCTGCCATCCGTATCGTTCGAATGAGGTACGGCTCGAGATACGGCAATGTCAGTGAGATACCGATGAGCTCACACGACCGAATCAGATCGGACGGGATTGGTAGCAATTCGAGCTCTTCTGGCCAGTCGAATGTCATCTTGCGCACGGTGATGTCCGCCACGGCGACTTCCCCTCTGGCGACACTGGGCCGCTGTCAGAAACGTATCCGCGCTTCGGTCTCCCCGTCGATGATCTCGCCCGTCGGCTCGAATCCGTAGCGCTCGTAGAACGGTCGTGGTGAGCCCTTTCCTTCCTCCCAGCTCGTGACCAGCGAGGTCCAGCCTCGTGCTCCGCAGTGCTCGACGATCTCGTCGAGGATCATGCTGCCGATACCCCTTCGTTGGTGGTGGCGATCGATCAGGAGCCGCCACAGGTACGGCTCGTGGTGATGGTCAGTCACGAGAGCGAGCATCACGAAGCCGACGTACTCGCCGCCTGCGACCACGCCTCGCATCCACGGAACGACCGGCGCACCCTCGACAACCTCGGGGAACAGTGCGTGGGCGTACGAGTAGATCACAGGTGCAACGAGCCGCTCTTGCGACTTGTGAGTAGCGAGACGTCCGACATCTCGTTCGTTCGTCGTGTCGACTTCGACGAGTTCGATGCTCGTTGGCCGATCCGAAGGGCGATTCGTCCACTCGATCCAGTCGGTCCTGGTCATCGCGTAGATGAAGTCGTCAGAGTTCTCCTCGCCAACCCAATAGGAAAGCCTCGTCCTCCCCTCGAACAGGAATCCGGTGCGTTCGAGGACCATCGCGGAGGCAATGTTGTCCGGATGGAGCGTGCCCTGGATGCGAGTCACGTTCTGCTCCTCGAACAGCCAAGCGATCAAAGCGTTGAGGGCTTCGGTCGCATACCCCTTGCCCCAATGACGGCTCGCCAGCGTGTAGCCGACTTCGGCGCACCGACCCTCCCACGTGAGATGCAATGCCAGGTCGCCGATGACCTCGGCTCCTGACACATCGGTGATGGTGATCATCCACCAATCGTCGTTCTGCGGGCCACCCATGGCGACCGCGCCGTCAACGAGCTCGACCGCACGTTCGCGGGCGTAGGGACTCGACCAGCCTTGGTACTCGGCGAGCAATGGTTCGTTGCGTCGTTCGTGGAGCGGGTCGACATCTGACGCAATCGGCGCGCGCAGCACGAGGCGATCGGTGTGCAGGGGTTCGAACATGGTCACGAGTCAAGCACTCGACACCGGCCCTGTGAGTAGCTTTCTGCCATGGCTGGCAACTCGGATGCAACCTTCACCGACGACATCGTCCGGATGTACCACGGCGAGTTCAGAGGCGAAGCCCTCTTCTCTGCCATCGCCGCGAACACGCATGAACCCAAGCTGGCATCCGGCATGGCTGTCCTCGCGCAGCTCGAGAATGCGATGCAGGGCGTGATCAGCGAATGGCTCTCCGCTCGGAATGTCCACCATGAGCCATGCAGCTACGACCACGCAGACCTGGTGAATCACTACGGCCCGATGGTCGATCTGCCAGGCGAGCGGTTCATCGTCGAGTACCGGCCGATCATGACCAACGCATGCGAGTCGCTCGCCAAGTGGGCTCGCACTGCGCCCGCCGACGGCGCGACCTTGGCCAGCGTGATCGTCGAACACGACGAGGTGATCCTCGAGTTGATCGACCTCGTCCTCGCTGGCCAGGTCGACGATGCATGCGCGCCTGTCGAAGCGCTGATCGACCGCATCGCCCCCAAAATCCTGTAACAGGGGTCAGACCCTTGTTACAGGTTCCGGTAACGGGGGTCTGACCCTTGTTACAAGGGTGGAGGGTGGAATCGGGTTAGGCCGGGTCGCAGACGGTGTCGGTGACGTTGCCGCCCATGTAGCTACGGATCACGTACGTGTCGCCTGGCAGACCGGCGGCATCGGTGTACACCAACACGTTCCCCGCGGTAGCGAGCCACGAGCCGTTCTTACGGACGATGTAGTTGTCTTCGCCAGCAATTCCGGTCCACACCATGTCGTACCCGCCGGCAGGGTTGATCCCGACGTTGCAGATCTGAGCAGGCGGAGGAGGAGGATCGTCGACTGTGATCGTCGGCGAGCACGTGGTGTTCATCGTCACGCCGTTCATGCGGCTCCGAATCACGTAGGTGTGTATGCCAGGTCCTGGCGAGTGGGTGTACGTCAAGACGTTCCCGACCGTGGCGGCCCAACCGCCATTGCGACGAACGGTGTAGTTGTCTTCGCCACCGATCGCATCCCACGTGAGAGTGACCGAGTCGTCGCCGTTCAACACTGCCGTACAAGTCTGCGGAGCCTGCGGATCGACGGTGACCGTCGGATCGCACGTGGTGTCCCACACCACGCCGTCGAGGTAGGTGCGAATGTCATAAGTGTGTGTTCCTGCCGGAGGGGTGTCGGTGTAGCTCGTGACATTTCCGGGTGACGCAACCCAAGAGTTGTTGCGACGAACGTGATAGCTGTCGATGCCTGCGACGGCATCCCACGTCAGATCGACGTCGAAGCCATTCACGACAGCTGTGCACGTTTGATCCTCACGGGGGTCGGCTGGTGCTCCGAAATCGAAGAAGGCCGTCGTGCCGACGCGGACGTTGTTGGTCCTGTCGCCGTCATAGCCAACGAGCAGGCCACGGTTGACCACCGTCACCGCAGTGCCGCCGCGCCATGCGTCATTGCCGGGGTTCCAGGTTTCTGGGGTGCCGTCGTTGATGTCGAGCGCAGCAATCTGTGTGCGCCACGCGCCACCGGCGAAGAACACGCCAGTGCAGGAACTCGGGCCCGAGTTCGGTGCCATGGTTTGAGTCGCGCCTGGGCCGGCGTCGATCTTGCAGAAGTGTCCAGCCACATACACAAGGTCGTTCGTCATGGCGACGCCAAAGGAAGAGTCACGCATGAAGTGAGTCCACGAATGCTGACCGGAGGCCTCAGTCGTCGGGACGACAGTGGTGTAGTCGCTCACCGTAGCGGTGCCTTGCACCGTGGCCATCTTCGTGAAGTCGGGCGAGACCGCGCCGTCCTGGATGTCGTAGTAGTACGAGTACGCCGGAATGTTGGTGGCCATCCTGTGACTCGTCAGCGTGGGGCTCGCCGGGTTCGAGATGTTGAACACCGCCGTACCGCGCATGGAGTTGCCGTTGATCGATGTGGCGCGGTGCACGATGCCGAGACGGGTACCGGCCGCGTTCGGTTCCATACCGACAATGGCACGGCTGAGCTCCCCGCCGAAGGTGAAGTCGAGCGCCGTATTGACCGCGGCGGTGTTGTGGTCGACCTCGGCGAGACGCTCGATGGCATTGCCGTCGATTGATGTGAAGTCTCCGCCGAG
>Ga0315338_1003458_pt1 | contig 13710 bp, 10 predicted proteins | sample ASW8metaG_FD_204518 | JGI IMG/M metagenome (GOLD analysis project Ga0315338, IMG submission 204518) | Ammonia-oxidizing marine archaeal communities from Monterey Bay, California, United States - ASW #8 | ecosystem: Environmental > Aquatic > Marine > Coastal | place: USA: California | collected... | reverse complement strand
GTTCTGTCGGGCCGAACCGACAGCGACGGCGCCACCGTGAAGTGGGCACTGCATCGCGAGGGCGGCTAGTGTGATGATTCTGAAGTTCGTCGCATTGTTTGCGACGAATTTTAGGATCTGAATCACACTAGATTCAAATAGTTGGTGTGCTGATTCACGCGAAATTCAATCCTTTGAATTTCGCGATCAGGACACTAGAGCAAATCAGGATTGATGGGAATCGCCGCAGGCGATTCTCATTTGTCCTGTTGCTTTGCTCTATCCATTAGAATCGAGCGGATTCACAGGATTGATGCCCTGCATCAATCCTGATCCGGTCTAGAGCGGAAGACTGCAGGAATGCGTAAACCTTCATGCAGGAAACGTTTACCGATATTTCCACAAGTTATTGACTCTTAATACGTTCATCGAATGAACCTTGACGTTCAAACCCTGAACGCAGTATGTTCGCACCGTGAACATAAATATCGATTGCAGGGCTTGGCATGCCGAACGATAGGGCTTCCGGCAATACTTCCGACGGTGACGCCGAAATCACTCTCGGATTACTCAACGCGGTGCAAGAGAACAGCACCGCCACGCAGCGCTCGATGGCAAACGATCTCGGGATCGCGCTTGGACTCGCGAACGCCTATCTGAAACGGTGCGCGCGCAAGGGCTTCATCAAGATCAGCCAAGTGCCGCCGAACCGCTATGCCTATTATCTCACGCCCAAAGGCTTTACCGAGAAGTCGCGGCTGACGTCGGAGTATCTGTCCTCCTCCTTCACCTTCTTTCGACGCGCCCGCGGCCAGTGCGGCGATGCATTCGAATATTGCGCGGCGCGGGGCTGGAAACGGATCGCCTTGGCCGGCTGCGGCGAACTCGCCGAAATCGCCACGCTGTGCGCGACGGAACATAACTCCGACTTGATCGGAATGATCGACCCCAAGGCGAGAAGCAAGGAATTCGCCGGCATACCGATCTGCACCAAATTGAAGAAACTACCCAAGCTGGACGCTGTCATCGTAACCGACCTGCGCGCGCCGCAAGCGGTTTATGACAAACTGTTGCAGGTGATGCCGTCCGATCGCGTCCTGACACCACCCTTACTGGGGATCACCCGGCAGGAACCGGAGGGCACGTCATGAAACGGTGGTATGTCGTCTATACGCGCGCTGGCATGGAGCGCATGGCGCTCGGGCACCTCGAGAACCAAGAATACACTGTTTATCTACCGCAACGCTTGAAAGAACGCCGACACGCGGGCCGAATCGATACCATTAAGAAACCCCTATTTCCGCGCTATCTGTTTGTGGAGTTGGACCTGACAACCGATGCGTGGCACGCGATAAACGGCACCTACGGGGTCGGCTATCTGATCACGATGGGCCTGCGTCCCTCCGCCGTGCCGCCGGGTATCGTCGAGGCGATCCGTGTCCGGGAGAACGCCGAAGGTCTTGTCGAAATCGTCGAACCTTGCCCCTATACGACAGGAGATGTTGTCGAAATCACGCACGGCGCTTTCGCCGACCAAACCGGTATATTCAAATGTGGCGACGATAAGCAGCGGGTGACATTGCTGTTGAGTCTGCTCGGCCGTGAGATGGAAGTCCGGTTACCGGGCAATACTGTCCGCACCTACGGGTAGACATGTTTGCCGCAACAGCGGCCGTTCTGGTCGCAACCGTCATCGCCACGGGTTTCGTCCTCAAATTTCTCCGCCGTCACGCTATCGTCGACCGGCCGAACGAGCGCTCCAGCCATACCGGATTGACCCCGCGCGGCGGGGGCATCGCGGTGGTTGCAGTCCTCGTCGTCGCATGGGGCCTGTTGGCGCCGGCGGCGCACCGCGGTGAGCTATTTACAGTCGTCGCGGCGCTGCTGCTCCTGGCGGGCGTGTCGTGGATCGACGACCTACGCTCGTTGTCGCCCGGCATCCGGCTGGTCTCTCAGATTGCTGCAATTCTGCCTGCGCTCTACTGGCTAAGCCATAATACATCTATATTTCAAGATACTATCCCAACACCATACGACTTGATCCTTGCGGGTGTCATCTGGATCTGGTTCATCAATCTATTCAATTTCATGGACGGTATCGATGGCATATCGGGCGTCGAAGCCGCAAGTATCGGCGGCGGCATCGCCCTTATTGCCACCTACAATCCGGACACCGGTGTCGATTCCCTGCTGGCGGCGACGGTGCCCGCCGCGGCGATCGGATTTCTGTGCTGGAACTGGCACCCGGCAAAAATATTTCTCGGCGATGTCGGCAGCGTGCCGCTCGGTTTCCTGCTCGGCTGGCTCCTGCTCAATCTGGCCAGTGGCGGCGCGGGGGCGGCGGCGGTGATCCTGCCGCTCTACTACCTGGCCGACGCGACGATCACCCTCGCGCGCCGCGCCCTGCGGGGTGAAAAGATATGGCAGGCGCACCGCGAACATTTTTATCAACGCGCGGTACAGAACGGTCGCAGCCACGCCACCGTCAGCCTTGGCGTCGCATTCTGCAACGTCATTCTGATCACCTTGGCGATGTTGTCCATAACGTGGCCCTGGTTCGCACTGGCCGGCGCGGTTGTTGTCGTCTTGGCATTGCTGATATGGCTGTCCAAATAGAATCAAACGCCGCGTCATGGGAACGAAACGCCTTCATCGGCCGCAACCGATAGACGACCTTTGATGTACGCTTGCGTCTGGTATCGCGGGGGACTAATAAGGCCCGAACATGGCGATCATACCAGCCTTCAAATCGAGCCGCGCGCGCATCGCCTTTCTACACGATGTCTCTATGGCGGCGATCTCGTTTCCCCTGTCGCTCTATCTGCGCGTCGGCGGCGAAATGTATTATTTCGCGGACTCCTTCCTGATCGAAGGAACGGTCATCTTCACGGCGGTCGCCGCCCTGGTTTTCTGGCTGGCGAATATGTACCGCGGCGTCTGGCGGTACGCTTCGCTGAACGATCTGATGACGATTACCAAGGCGGTCACGCTGGTCGTCTTGATTTTCCTGCCGCTGTTGTTCGTCGCGTCGCGCCTGCAGGACTTCCCGCGCTCGCTGCCGCTGATCAATTGGTTCGTTCTGTTGGTCCTGCTCGGCGGCCCGCGGTTCCTGTATCGGATATTCAAGGACCGGCGCCTGGAGCACGTTCTGGAAACGACCAGCGCGAACCGCGTCCCGGCCCTGCTGATCGGCGCCGGCGACGCGGCGGAACTGTTTATCCGCGAACAAAGCCGCGATAAGGCCGCTGCCTATCGGCCTGTCGGCGTCATCGACGAGACCGGCGGAAGGGTTGGAAGAGAAATTCACGGCGTCCCCGTATTGGGACGGCTGGAAGACATCGAAGACGTCGTTGCACATCAGTTGAAAGACACGCCGCAGCGTCTCATCCTGACCCATGACGATATCGATGGCGAAAAGGTGCGCACGTTGCTCGGCTTCGCTGAAACCCATGGCATGAGCCTGGGACGCCTGCCACGTTTGGCGGAATTGCGCGACGGCGTTGCCGACCGGATGGCGATCCGGCCGGTGGCCGTTGAAGATTTGCTCGGCCGGCCGCGCACGGTGCTGGACAGAGACGCAATGCGGGTGCTTGTGAAGGACCGCCGGGTCCTGGTGACTGGCGCCGGCGGCACGATCGGCTCCGAACTGGTCCGGCAGATCGCCGAGATCGGTCCGGAAACGCTGGTGTTGTTCGACTGCGCGGAGTACCTGCTTTACGAGGTCGACATGGCGCTCGCCAATGAGCATCCGGCGCTCGACCGACGCCCGGTGCTGGGCGACGTACGCGACCGGGAGCGGATCGACGACGTGATCGCGCGCGAGAAACCCGAGCTCGTGTTCCATGCGGCCGCGTTGAAGCACGTGCCGATGGTCGAACGGAACCCGAACGAAGGGGTCCTGACAAACGTCATCGGAACGCGCAACGTCGCAGACGCTTGCCGCGCCGCGGGCGTAAAGCTGATGGTGCATATTTCCACGGATAAAGCGGTCAATCCATCGAACGTCATGGGTGCGACGAAGCGCCTGGCCGAAGGGTACTGCCAGGCCCTGGACCGCTCGGAAACCAACCAAACCGGCACGCGGTTCGTCGTCGTCCGATTTGGCAACGTCCTCGGTTCGCGCGGTTCCGTCGTCCCCCTGTTCCAGAGCCAGCTGGCGCGCGGCGGGCCCCTAACCGTGACCGATGCCGGAATGACCCGATATTTCATGACGGTCCACGAGGCGGTCGAACTGGTGTTGCAGGCCTCCGCCCTAGGACTCTCCGACGCCCAATCGGAAGGGCGCATCTTCGTCCTCGATATGGGCGAACCGGTCAAAATCATCGATTTGGCGCATCAAATCATCCGCCTTGCAGGCCTGCAACCGGAGAAGGACATCGCCATAGAGATCATCGGGCCTCGACCGGGCGAAAAGCTGCACGAAGTCCTCCTGCACGAAAATGAAACACCCGTTCCAACAGCCTGCGAAGGGCTGACTTTGGCCGCGCCGCGTACGCCGGACCTGGCGCTCATGGCGCGGACGATCGAGGAATTGGAGCGCTCGGCTCAGGCGCGCGACGCGACGCGGACACTGTCCCTTTTGCGGAGGCTGGTGCCGGAATTCGAAAGCACGAACATAGACCCTCCAGCGGTTGCCCTTTAGCACCTGGGTCTTCTTTGATGGAGTGAACGATGGCGGATGGCAAAATCACGCGGGCCCTGATTTCGGTTTCCGATAAACGCGGCTTGGTCGCGTTAGGCGAGTTTCTTGCCAGCCAAGGCGTGCGACTGCTGTCGACGGGCGGTTCGGCGAAAACGCTACGCGACGCAGGATTGGCGGTGACGGAAGTTGCCGACCACACCGATTTTCCGGAAATGCTGGACGGCCGCGTGAAAACGCTGCACCCCAAAATCCATGGCGGCATCCTCGGACGCCGAGACGTCGACGCGCACCGGATGGCCATGGAAGCGCATGACATCGCACCCATAGATCTGGTTGTGGTGAATTTGTATCCCTTCGAAGAGACCGTGGCCCGAGGCGGCGACTTCGAGGAATGCGTCGAGAATATCGATATCGGCGGTCCGGCGCTGATCCGCGCCGCGGCGAAAAACCACGACTTCGTCACCGTCGTCACCGATCCATCCGACTACGATGCGGTGATCACGGAGATGACCGACAACGAGGGTGCGACGACGCTGGAGCTACGCCGCCGTCTCGCCGCCGCGGGGTTCGCCCGCACCGCCGGATACGATTCTAACATCGCGGCCTGGTTTGAAATTCAGCGCGGCGACGTGTTTCCGCACCGCATGGCAGGTAGCGGTACCCTTAAGCAAAAACTACGCTACGGTGAAAACCCGCATCAGGAAGCCGCTCTCTATTTGAGCGGCCAGGGCCGGCCGGGCGTCGCCCTGTCGAACCAGGTGCAGGGCAAGGAATTGAGTTACAACAATATCAACGACACCGATGCCGCCTTCGAACTGGTCGCGGAATTCGAAGATCCGGCGGTCGCCATCATCAAGCATGCCAATCCCTGTGGTGTCGCGGTCGGAGAAACGCCGCTCGACGCCTATCGCAGGGCACACAGCTGCGACCCGGTCAGCGCCTTCGGCGGGATCGTCGCGCTGAACAGGCCGTTGGACGGCGATACGGCGCGTGCGATCGGCGAGATATTCGTCGAAGTGGTCATCGCCCCCGAGGCCGAACCGGACGCCCGCGCCGTTTTTGCCGAGAAGAAAAACCTGCGACTGCTGCTGACGGGCGAAATGCCCGACCCGACATCGGTCGGCATGATGATGAAAACGATTTCCGGCGGGTTCCTTATGCAGGGGCGGGATACGGGCAGTGTCGCGCGTGATGACCTGAAATTCGTCACCAAACGGATGCCGACCGATAAAGAGATCGAAGACATGCTTTTCGCCTTCAAGGTCTGCAAGCACACAAAATCGAACGCCATCATCTATGTCCGCGACGGCGTTACCGTCGGCATCGGGGCGGGCCAGATGAGCCGCGTCGATTCCTCGCGCGTCGCCGCCGAAAAATCGAAGGCCCAGCTAGGCACCGAAGGTTCGGTCGTCGCCTCGGACGCCTTCTTCCCGTTTGCCGACGGCCTGATCGCCGCAATCGACGCCGGCGCGACCGCGGTCATCCAGCCCGGCGGCTCGATCCGCGACGACGAAGTGATCGCCGCGGCCGACGAGGCCGGCGTCGCCATGGCCTTCACCGGCATGCGCCATTTCAGGCACTAACCCTCAGTTGGTATCATCGGCCCATTTCAATATAGTTGGCGACCATGACGCGGCCAAAGATCGAAACCGAGTTCCAAGAAGCTGTTCGTCAGGCCATAGCCGACAAGCATGCTGCTGGCCTGCCCGCTTTTCAGGGAATTGATGGATACCTTGTCGCCATTTACCCGGGCGGCAAGCATGTTAGGCTCAAGAAATTGACAACCGAATTTTTGGAGCAAGATGCGCGTGAGGAGACCGCGACTAACAATTCTCGGCGGTCCCAACGGCGCGGGTAAGACAACGCTGGCCAAGTCGAGCTACGCGGATCTTCTTGAAACTGACCGCTTTCTGAATGCCGACGAATTCGCCGCCGAATTGTCTTCCGACGCACCGGGCGACAAAGCCGTGCCTGCGGGGCGCCGCCTCATTGAATTGCGCAGACTTTGGATCGACGAAGGATACGATTTCATCCTTGAGTCGACGCTCGCCACGAAGACTCTGCTGAGAAGCGTCGGGATTGCGTCGGCCAATAATTATCGGATTACACTCGTTTTCCTTTTGGTCTCAGATCCGGATATTTGCATTCAGCGTGTCGCCAACCGGGTAAGTCAAGGCGGCCATTACATACCGGCTGACATCATAAAGCGTAGACATGTACGGGGTCTCGGACTGCTCCCGAATTATTTGGCTGCAACTGATGATGCAGATTTATTTGATGCGAACGGCCAGCCTGAGCTTATCGCAAGGCGGCGTAGGAACAACTGGAGGCTCTATGATCCAGAAAAAGTCCCGTCCAATTTGCTAAGTATTGTTTAGCTCTACTCAACTTATTCGTTCGCGCACCCCAAGCAACAATGCCAACCCTAGTGCAAAAAACACCAATATGACGCCCATGCCGATGCGTTGACTGCCCGTGGCGGCGGTCACGGCGGCGAGCGCGAAGGGGCCAAGAAACCCGGTCGCCTTGCCGGAAAACGCGTAGAGACCGAACATTTCGGTGCGAACTTCTTCCGGCGCGAGACGCGCCATGAGCGAGCGCGACGCGGACTGTGCGGGACCGACAAAGATGCCCAACGCGACGCCAAATATCCAAAACCATGTCACGGATTCGACTGTCAACAACGCACCGCTCAGACAAATCAGCGCCACGAGCGAAACGACGATCACCGGTTTCGCGCCGACCCGGTCGTCGAGCCACGCGAATCCAGCAGCGCCAAGGCCCGCTGTAACGTTGAGCGCGATGCCAAAGGTGATCACCTCGCCGAGATCCATTCCGAAAGTTCCGGCGGCGTAGATACCACCGAAGGCAAACAGCGTCCCCAGGCCGTCGGTGTACAGCATGCGAGCGATCAGGAAACGCAGGATGTTGCCATAGCGGCGCACCTGACGAATCGTTTCGGCCAGCTTTACTAGGCCTGCGCGAACAGATACCAAAAGCGACAGACCCGTCGACGGCCGGTCGGGCGTAAGGACGAATAGTGGGACCGAGAAGACCGCGTACCAGACCGCGACCAGCAGCACGACCGCGCGGATATTCTCCGCCTCCGACGTCGACAGCCCAAACCAGGGCGTATCCGTCTGCACGAAGCCGATGAGACAAAGTACCAACGCCAAAAGACCGCCGACATAACCAAGACCCCAGCCCCAGCCAGACACCCGCCCTATATGGCTCTCCGGTGCGATCTCCGGCAGCATCGCGTTATAGAACACCATCGTGAACTCGAATGCCGCGCTGGCCAGGGCCACGAAGATCAAGGCCCATAAGGCCGAAGACGGCTCAGGGTAGGCGAACCAAAGTAGCGCCGTGGCGATGATGCAAAGTGCGGTGAACAAACCAAGCCAGGGCTTGCGGCGGCCGCCCTGATCGGCTATCGCCCCGAATACGGGACTAAGTACCGCCACAAATATCCCTGCGATCCCCAGCGCCCAACCCCACTGCGCCGATCCGATTTCAGGCGTCTCGGCAATCGCCTTGGTGAAGTAGGTGCCGAATATGAAGGTGCCGATGACCGTCGGAAAGGCGGAATTCGCCCAATCGTAAAAGCACCAGGCGGCGATCGAACGGCGATTGTTCATTTTATCGATCCCCGGCATTGGACCGCGCGTCGATTGCGCTTAAATTGGCGACAGAGAGCCTCACACTGTAAAGGACGCACAATGATCATTACCACGACCGACTCCGTTGAAGGGCATAAGATCACGGAATATTTCGGGGTCTGTACGGGCGAAGCGATCCTGGGCGCCAATGTCGTGCGCGACATGTTCGCCGGCGTCCGCGATTTCGTCGGCGGCCGCTCGGGGTCCTACGAGAAGGTTATCCGCGCCGGCAAAGACGCCGCAATCGAGGATATGCAGGCCAGCGCCGAAGAGCTGGGGGCTAACGCCATCGTCGGGGTCGATCTCGACTACGAAGTGGTCGGCGATAAAGGTTCGATGATGATGGTCGTCGCCAGCGGAACGGCGGTGCGGATCGGCTAACCGCCGCCTGATTCAGCGCGCGACCATGCCTCGCAACTCGCGGTTTGCAACAGCGAGCATGGCGAGATCGACCTGACCGACAGCTTCGAGTTCGCCGATCAGGTTTTCAACGCGGTCGACAACTTCGTGCCGAGTCGAGACCCAGCTATCGATGGCATCGCTGCCGACGCCGCCGTTACCCAGTACCTTGCGCGAGAGATCGCTTTGCGTGCCCCACATATCGTCGATGATCGCCTCGACCGCCAGTTTGTGCCAGGTACTGTCCGGCGTGAGCCGATTGGCGCCGCGCCGAAGCCAGTCGAGTCGGAACCGGCTGCCGACAGCGAAATAGGTCTTTGCCGCGTCGAGTACCGGCACGCCGGCCCCGTCCGCGAGCCGAACGACATCGCACGCCGTCGACAGCATCTTCAGGGCGCCAATGCGTTGGCTGAGCGCCTCCGGCACACCGGGGCTTACGAACCGTTCGGTCCGCTGCGCAATATCCTCGCGCTGACCGGGCTGCAAAACATCATCCATTTGCGCCGCAAGCATCTTAATTCCTGGCGCGAACTCTTCCATCAGTTTGGTAATGTCCAGCGGATGGTCGGTATTGCGCAGGAACCACTGCGTCGATCGGTCGACTGTCCGACCGATCTCTCGCAACATCAGGGTCTGCGCCTCGGTCGATGCCTTGTTGTCGAGGGCCTCGATCTCCGCCCATAGCGCCCGCAATCGAAACGCTTCCCGAACGACGGTGAAGGCGCGTGCAATTTCCGGCGTTTCAAGGCCGGTACGATCGCGCATCTCATTGACGAATGTCGGACCGGTCCGGTTGATCATCGAGTTGGTGACAGAGGTCGCAATGATCTCGCGCCGCAGGGTGTGGGCTTCGATCGAATCGTGATGGCGCTCTCGCAAGGCCATCGGAAAATAGCGCGACAGGTCCCCTTCGAGGAGCGGGTCGTCCGGTAGCTCAGACTTCAGCAATTCTTCGTAAGTCACGTTTTTCGCGTAGGCCAGTAACACGGCGATTTCCGGCCGCGTCAGACCGATCTTCATCGAATCCATGCTGTCGATCGCCTCATCGTCCGGCAGGAACTCGATCGACCTGTCCAAGGTTCCGGCACGTTCTAACGACCGCATCAGCCTTTGGTGCCGGTCAAGCAGGCGATAGGCCTCGCTTTCGGTGACTGTAATTGCCTGTGTTTGCTCGTAGTTGTCCTGCAGACACAGCGCCGCGACATCGTCCGTCATTTCAATTAGCATATCGTTGCGCTGTTTTTCGGTCATATCGCCGCGCCCGACGATCTGGCCCAGGGCAATCTTGATATTAACCTCGTGGTCGGAACAATCGACGCCGGCGGAATTGTCGATCGAGTCGCTGTTGATCCGCCCGCCGGCCCGCGCGAATTCGATCCGGCCAAGCTGTGTCGCACCAAGATTGGCGCCCTCGCCCACGACCTTGCAGCGCAGTTCGCTGCCGTCGACGCGCAACCCGTCATTGGCCCGGTCGCCGGCGTCGCCTTGCGATTCCGACGCCGCTTTGATGTAAGTGCCGATGCCGCCGAACCACAGCAGATCGACTTCCGCGCGCAGCATGGCGTTGAGCAGCGTGTTCGGCGGCACCGATTTTTCTTCGATTCCGAAAAGCGTCTGCATTTCGGCCGTCAGCGAAACGGATTTGGCATTGCGATCGATGATGCCACCGCCTTTGGAAATCAATTTCTCGTCGTAATCGGTCCAGCTGCTGCGCGGCAGCTCGAACAGCCGCTTGCGCTCGGCGAAACTGGCGGCGGGGTCGGGGTCCGGATCGATGAAAATGTGCAAATGGTTGAAGGCACCGACCAGCTTGATGTGCTCCGACAGCAGCATGCCGTTGCCGAAAACATCGCCCGACATGTCGCCGCAACCGACGACGGTAAAGTCCTCGCTTTGAGTATCGCGGCCCATTTCTCTGAAATGCCGCTTCACCGATTCCCAGGCGCCGCGCGCGGTAATACCCATGCCCTTGTGGTCGTATCCGGCAGATCCGCCCGACGCAAACGCGTCGCCGAGCCAATGGCCAAGCGATACGGCAATCTCGTTCGCTATATCGGAGAAAGTCGCGGTGCCCTTATCCGCCGCGACGACCAGATAGGGATCGTCAGCGTCCTTGCGGACGACCCTTTGCGGGGATGCAGGCTCGCCATCTACAAGGTTGTCGGTGATCTCCAGCATCGCGCGCACGAACAACTGATAACAGGCAACACCTTCGGCCTGGAAAGTTTCGCGGTCGCTTGGCGGCGGCGCTTTCTTCAGAACGAACCCACCTTTCGATCCGACGGGAACGATCACCGCGTTCTTGACCTGTTGCGCCTTTACGAGTCCCAGGACCTCGGTGCGGAAATCCTCGCGCCGGTCCGACCAGCGCAAACCGCCGCGCGCGACCAAGCCGAAGCGAAGATGCACCGCCTCGAAGCGCGGGCTGTAGACCGAGATTTCGCGTAGCGGACGGGGTTCGGGCAGATCGTCGATCGACCGGCTATTGAACTTGAACGACAGATAGGACACGGGTCTACCATCGTCCGTTTCCTGGAAGTAATTCGTCCGCAGTGTCTCTTGAATGAGATTCCGGTAGCGCCGCAGGATTCGATCCTCGTCCAGATTGGCGACCCGGTCCAGTTCGTGATCGATCGCCGTCTCAACCGTCGCTTCGAGGCCTTCGCGGTCGCCGTCGAAGTCGGGATCGAAGCGCAGTTTGAACAGCCGCACGAGCAACCGCGTGAGGTCGGGATATCGCGCCAGGGTTTCTTCCATATAGGACTGGCTGAACGGAATGCGCGCCTGACGCAGGTATTTGCAGTAGGCGCGCAACATGACGACTTCACGCCAGTCGAGATTGGCGCGCAAAACGAGGCGGTTGAAGCCGTCATCCTCAATGTCGCCGCGCCAGACGCGGGCGAAACTGTCATGAAACATCTGCCGCACGGTCGTGTAATCGACCGGCGCGCCGTCTTCGGTCAGGAGGCCGAAATCATGCAAATAGGCTGGCCGCTCGACACCCACGGGCGCGATGTCCGCCGGCGTTTCACGGACGACTTTCAGGCCCATATTCTCCAATCGCGGCAGGATATCGCTGAGCGCGATGGGATCGCCAACGTTGTAGATCTTGAACGACAGTTCGTTCTCGTCTGCTTCGATCGGCCGGTAGAGATTCATACCGAGCGTCTGGCTCTCGTAGGATTCCTCGATCCGCGCGATATCGAAGACCGCCGTCTGCGCGCTGTAGGTTTCGCGATATCCGGTCGGAAAGGCGTCTCGATACTTCTTGAACAGAAGATTGCCTTGCGCTTCGCCCAAATTCTCGATCAACGCCTGTCCCAGGCGGTCCTGCCAGGTTCGCGCCGCATCACGCAGCCGGGCTTCCATTTCCTTGGTATCGAAGTCGGGAATCGCGCCGGGCGTCGTCTTGACGATAAACAGCCAGCGGCCAAGCAACTCATCGGAGACGTGGGTGAAAACCGCCTGAACCGTGCCGTTGAAGGCCTTGCTCAAAATACCGTCATAGGCGCCGCGAAGGTTGGTGTTGAGCCGCTCCCGCGGGAGATAGATCATGGCCGCGACATAGCGTTCATACGGGTCGCGCCGCAGGAACAGCGCGATACGTTGCCTCTCCTGAAGTCTGACGATGCCGCGCGCTACATTGGTTAGCGTATCGAGGTCGCTTTGAAACAATTCGTCGCGCGGGAAATCCTCAAGGACATGCATCAGCGCCTTGCCGTCATGGCTTCCCGCTTCGAACCCGGATTTCTTCACCACGGCAGCAACCTTGTGCCGCAGCAGGGGTATCATGGTCGGAGTCTCGCTATAGGCGACGGAAGTAAAGAGCCCGACATAGAGCCGCTGTCCGACAACGGCGCCCTTGTCGTTGAATACCTTGACGACGATCGCGTCCATGGGAACGCTGCGGTGTACCGTCGAGCGTTGGGTTGCCTTCGTGATCACAAGCAACTCTGGGTCGCGTACGAAGGCTTGAACCTCTGGCGTTTGCGCGCCCAAATTCCGCAATCCCTCGAAGACTTCCACCTCCGGATCGCGCAACACGCCGAGGCCGGAGTCCGGCACGATGTCCATGCGTGCCCGTTTGCCGGTGCCGGCGAAGGAAAGCTCGCGATAGCCGAGGAAGGTGAAGTGATCGTCATGCAGCCACTGTAGGAATGCGAATAGTTCATCCCGCTCTACCTTGGACACCGTCTTTCCGGAGCGCTTCTTCAACCAGTCGCGCTCCGCGGCGATCTTCTGCCGCATCGCTTGCCAATCGCCGACAGCGGCGCGGACATCGGACAGGATGCCGCGGACCTTCAGTTCAAGTTCCTTACGAACGGTGTCCGTCGGCTGTTCGTCTATCTGGATATGGATGCAGGATTCGCGGACCGCGCCGTTCTCATCGTCATCCGCCGCGGCCATCGAAAGCGCCTTGCCGTCCTGGCTGCGATTGACCGCGAAGACGGGATGGATCAACTGATGGATGGTGATGCCCAGATGGTTCAGGTCGGCGGACACGGAATCGACCAGAAACGGCATATCGTCATGGACGATCTCGATCACGGTATGGGTCGAGTGCCAGCCGTGCTGATCGAAGCCGGGATTGTAGACGCGGACCTTGGCGGTCTTCGGTTTCCGGCTCGCCGCGAAGCCCCACAGCGACAGCGCCGCGCCGTAAAGATCCTCGGTTTCCTCTGAAACGATATCGCCGGGCGCGACGTTTTCGTAAAAACGGCGAACGAATAATTCGGCGAATGCCGCCTTCTTGCCCGGCATCTTCGTCTGGACGGCTTCCACGACCTTCTCGATGATCTCGTCCTTGAGCACGTCTGTCCGCAACGCCATGGCGGTTCTCCGATGATGAATTCGTTCGTGTTAACCCTATTTTCTTAAGCTTTAGTGAAGTTACGGGGTGATTGTAAGCCTAGAAGATTCCCCGATGCCACCCCGCCATGCACTAGGTCATGGACTCACAAACTGCGATGGTCTTGATCGCTTTTTGGGACGATTTCGGCAGGAGAACGTTCGAAAGCGGGCCCGTAGGCC